>Ga0207694_10001862_pt1 | contig 17557 bp, 16 predicted proteins | sample KBSC34metaG_FD_184353 | JGI IMG/M metagenome (GOLD analysis project Ga0207694, IMG submission 184353) | Corn rhizosphere microbial communities from Kellogg Biological Station, Michigan, USA - KBS C3-4 metaG (SPAdes) (version 2) | ecosystem: Host-associated > Plants > Roots > Rhizosphere > Soil... | reverse complement strand
CATCGACCTGCACAAATACTGGACGGCCATAAAGCCCCTGATCTTCTCGCCGTCATTGCCTCTGCTAGACCTCTACCGACATCTGGTGATCTGGCTGGTCGCAGCGCTGCTGCTCGAGGCTCTCGTAGGTACCGTGCGAAGCCGAATTGCGCTGCCTTTGCTCTTCGTGACGGTGCTATTCGCGCGGGTCCTGGTCGTAGACGGTGTTCTCTCTCCCGCGGAGGTCCTCGGCGGCGCGATCGCGGTGCCCGTCTGGAGTGCGCTCCTGTCGCGGGTGCGCATCGGCGCCGCGTTGGTCGCGGTTTCGTTTGTGGGAGTCGTCGTGATTCAGGCTCTCGAGCCATTTCAATTCAGTTCCCCCGCGCGCCCGTTCGGGTGGATTCCTTTTCGCGGCTTTCTGCAAGGCTCCATCGAAGCAAATATCCGCTCTCTCCTGGAGAAGATCTTCACCTACGGAGCACTGATCTGGCTGATGACCCGAGCGGCCTGTAAGTTGTTGGTCGCAACCAGTCTAGGTGGTGGCCTTGTCTTGGGTCTGCGGCTCAGCCAAGTCTTTCTTCCGGGCCGGTCAGCCGAGATCACGGATGTGATCATACTTCTGGGCCTGGCTGTACTAATGAAAACGATGATTGAAGATCCAAGTCGAGCCACGCAGCCTCACTGCCTGAATGGTTGGTGGCGTTTTTTCTTAATCCGGCTTTATGAGGGCCTAAGTCGGAACGATGCGGTGCAGCCGGTAGACTTGATCTTTGTACTGGCAGGGAGAATGGAACGGAAACTTTACGGACTCGAACTGTATGACACCGGCGTGGCACCGCGGCTAGTGGTCAGCGTTGGTCGGTTCGAGGTCAGCAAAATGTCGGAACTTGGTTTAGAGGGCGCCGATGAATTGATAGCCCAGCGGGAAAAGACTCAGCCCGACGAGCGAAATTTCTTCGTGAAGATGGACAGTTCAGGCAGGCGCATCGAGCGTGCGAGGCTTGCAAGGTGCAGTACGTATGGGGAAGCGCTGGCCTTACGGCGGCTGCTGGAAACTGAGTGTGTGCGAACAGTGATGGTCATCAGTACGAATGTCCACCTGCGTCGAGTTGCTCTCACTTTCGACAACGTGTTTCGCGATGGAATCGTTGACTTTCGGTACTGCCCGGTCCCTCTAAGATTCGGGTTCTTGGCCAAACATTATTGGTGGGCTCGTAAGAGTGACCGCCGGTTCGTGGTCAAGGAAATCGTGAAACTGATTGGCTACCGGGTGATCCTCTCCACACCTGCATGGGCTATCCGTCGGCTTATGCGGCTAAAGGATCATTTTGAACACGCCGATCCGGTTCCGGACGACCCAGGGGGAAGATCATGAGTAAGGTGATCCCGATGTGGCTTCACGGTTGTCGAGTGGGTCTTCTCACGCGAGTGTACTGAACCGTGCGGCATTCGTCGGTAGTGCGGCGCCCATTAGCCCGAACTTTCGGCGACCCAACCGAGGTGGTAGTTGTCCTTTCCTGTCCGGTGATGCGTTGCGCAGAGTGGCACAGCCGAGGTGTCAGGGGATTTCTGGCCTAGGCCGTAAGGACCGGTGTGCGCGGCTTCAATCCATCGAGTTGGATTCGCAAGCCACGCACGGCTGAGTTCGAATCCAGGCCAGATATTTCGGGTTCCTTACGGGCTTCTTCTGTTCGCGGTGCCGCCAGAAAGCGTAAATGGCGCTGATCGCAGAGAATCGACTGCCGGTCGCAAGATAAACACTTCGCGCATGAGTTCTGCGCTTTCAGGTAGGCCGACAAGTCTTCCGGGGAGCACTCAGGGAAAGCTTGAACAGGCAATCTTGCAGGCTGCTCAAAAGCGGACGGACCTATAGCTTAACCGGCCATTGTTGACGGCCGTGAAAAATCGCAATGAGCTCCAACCGTTCGTGCCGAACGCGGAATGATGTAAGGGGTGTCGGGCACTACAAGCTCCCGAGTGCCGAGCACTCTCCCGGGTCGGCCCATGTCCGGTTGGGTCTGGACGAGATCAACTGCTTTCAGGATTCGCCTCGCTACCAGCACGGCGTTCTGCTCGGAGTCTTTCGCGATATACTCTCGCAGAGATTCGAGATGGCGTATCCCCCGGCGGGACCAGACGACGTTCATCGTGGGGCTTTTGTCTCATTGGATTTGCCCCAGGAACTCAGCCATTTTGAGACTCTTTCGTGGCTTACTTCCTGGCCGGACTCCAGCTCAGCGATTCCTGCTTGGATCTCCCTAGCTGCCACTCTTCGGACTCGACATAGGCAGCGATAGCTTCTGCGGCTAGAAATGATTTCGAGCGTTTTGAGAGCTTCGAAAGAGCATCTAAACGCCTCTTCGTGCCTGCATCAATCCGAATTGAAAGGGTTTCTGTCATCGCGTGCTCACTTGTATACGTCTTAGCACAATAGCTGACCCTCAATGCCCGAGCAAGCCACGAAACTGAATGCTGGTGGGAGGAGCCGTATGAAGGAAACCAAGGGTCGCCAAACGGGCAATGATCGCCACACCCATTGTTGCGGATCCCGCCAATGTGCCACGGTCACCACTTCTGGAGTCCGGAGACACCTCGGGATCGGCCTCAGGCAGCCGACTCCTTAAAATCGCCTGTGCGCGGCGTCTCTTTGCGCGTTGCAATGCGCGCTTCTTCATCTGCCGGGGCGTCCGTCGCGTCGCAATGGAAGGGGCAGTCATCCCTATCCATTTCATCCCGAGCTTCGTCGTATTTGCATTCGCAGACTGCTGGCCATTCCGGCTCGCGAAAGCTGTAACTCACGAGGTTCCTTTCTCGAATCGGAACGGATGCGCATGCGGTGCATCGCCACCTGACCGCTCGCTCGCCATCAACACGTGACATCGAGAGCAAGGCGGTCGCTACACACGCTCCGAAGGTTTCTAAGGGCCGACGCAATTCCGCCTCGAGCTTTCCCGAGCCTATATTGGAAGCCTTCAAGATGCGCGACAAACTCGCCGTTTTGAATGCGTACCATCGGTTTGAGGTTTAAGCGACGTACAATTGCCGCGAGATCCAAGTTGTGTATATCGCCAAACTTTCGCGGGCCGAGTCGGTGATAGCTGTCGTTTCCGGTGCGGTGGTGTTTAGCGCAAAGGGGCACAGCGGAGGTATCAGGAGACTTCTGTCCGAGGCCGTGGGGACCGGTATGCGCGGCTTCAATCCATCGAGTGGATCCGCATACTAGGCAGGGCTGGGTTCGAATCCAGGCCAAGTATTTGGGATTCCGTACGGGCTTCATCTCTCCGGGACCTCGCCGCCCCACGTCTGTTCGCAGTGACGCCAGTAAGCGCAGTGACGGCGACTGCAGAGCATCGACTGGCGGTTGGGAAGATGAACGCCTCCGCGCATGAGGGCCTGCGCCTCCGGGTAGATTGTGTGGATGGCTCGCAGTTCCTGCTGGGTGATCGAGAACGTCTGTTGAATCAATTGGGGAGCCTTCGTTTTCACCAGCGTGTCGATGCGACCCGAACCGCCTGCCAAATGAGTCAGGTATCGGTAGGTGGCGACCTGGAATCGATGCATGGGATTAATGCTGGTCGGGCGTGCTTTGGCGGTCTTGATATCGATCACACAACCATCGACGTCCAGCAGGTCGATATAACCAGTCACCCTCACGCCAGCGATTACACCTTCGACTCGCAACTCAACCGCGGCGGGTTCAATCCGGGGCGCGGCTTCCTCCATGTACTTAGAGACCAGCATCTCCCCCGTCTTGCGCAGTTCATCGGGATCGTCTGCATCATGAAATTCCAATCCCTCGGTTGCGACGGCCCATGCCTCGCGAAACACAGCCAGCACGCCGATCACTGGGAGATCGACCTTGGTGTCACATTTCTGTTCGAAGTTGGCTGCTAGTGCAGCATGCACGGCCCGGCCTAGGATTTGATTAGAGGTCGGCGGCTCGGGTATCTTCAATACCTGCCTGGCGTGCCAGCGGTAGGCGCAGTCCATGATGCTGCTGACCTGCGTTGGCGAAAGAACATCCCCGGGGATGGACGGTATTGCTTCCAGTGAAGGCCGCTCGATCAGCAGGGCCGGAATCATCGCGGCATCCTCTGCTGCATGCCGATTAGAACCGTGATGCCCATGCTCCGTATGTCGTCGGTGGTGAACCGGATATTGTAATCGAGCGTCTTGGCAAATCTTTCGGCATCGGCTGCTGCCGAAATGGCTGTTTTGAGCGCATGAGCCAACTGTGTGCTGGGTAATGCGGGGGCCGCGTCCTTGGTTGAAGATGGCGCGGGGGATGGTGAAATGTGCGCCGAACTCTGGGCCTCGGGATGACCGTTCGCCGTTCCATTCCCGGCAGAAGATGCATCTAGCTCGTAGAAAGGTTGTGGCGGTTCGGGCGTGTCCGGCGGTTCCGGCGCCGAAGGAGACGCTTCTCGTGCTGGCGCGGCTCGCGAGCTTCTGACTTTTTCAAGGGATGCGAGCAGATCGCGTTCCAGAGGACCCAGGTCGCTATCGCGCCGTACTAACCAAAAGACGGTTTTGCGATTGCCACTTTTGTCCTGGCATTTACAGACCTGGAAAACTTCACCGGGCTGGATGCCGAGTTCTTTAATCTGTTCCGCTACGGATGGGTGAACGTACATCGTACGGTCATCAACGAGCGTGTACTTGACGCGATCGCCGTACCGGCCCTCTACCCGCACTCCGTCCATAGACTGCAGGGCGATCTCGATCGCCAGGTTAGGTGTGAATCTCACCATCTTGCTACTGCTGATCGGTATCGCTCCGTGTCGTGCTGTCACCGCCTCAATCATTGTTGAACTCCTTCGTTCTTACGCCTCAGCTCGGGCCTCCTAGGCCTTGGGCCGACGCTTGTTTCCGCATGTCCATGAACGCTCTTTCCACGCGTCAAAGCAAGCGAATAATAGAGCCAAAACATGCTCTAAAGGCCCGTTTTATGGGGAACTCTAGGCCTAATGGCGTAGCGGCGCTCCCCCGATTCCGCCTTGGTCGAGGTGACCGGCAGGCCCATCTTCCTGACAACCACGCCGCTGATAAACCCTCGGACAGAATGCGGCTGCCAACCGGTTACCTTGAGCAGCTCTTTGATTCCCGCTCCTTGAGGTCTCTGGAGCAAAGCGAGAAGTTTTCGCGTCTTACTGCCGGCCCGCGGAACACGCTTGCGTGGCCGTCTCACTTCTGCTTTGCGCCGGGAAGTCACCTTCGGCTCAAAATCCCGTAGCCTTCCCGGAATGGGCGCAGAGTTAGTTCTTGATGTCCGCATGCGATTTGATTTGGCTTTATCCGAAAGCGTCATTCATATTTCTCCTAGTAAGAGTCGCGGTCACAACTACCGCCCCCACACCATTCGCTGAAAGGTGGTTAGAAAGCAAGCCAGTCGCGCGTCAAAAGCGCTTGGCTTTCGGACCAAAGGAGAGGTACAGTGCTGCTGTGCCTAAGAAACTCCTCCCCTTCCCCCAACCAAAACCCGTGGACCCGCCTGTACCTGGAGCGACACAAGGGTCGCGCGTGATCTTCGGTATTGGCAACCAGCGCTTCGCTCTTGATTTCTATCGCAAGATCACGCCAATCAATCCCGAGCCCGCGCCTCTAGTGGCTATGAAACGTCGGAAAGGCAGAAAACGGTCATCTCAGCAGAAATGATCTTCCCGCTGTCAGTGGCCGAAAGTTATTGGTACCCGGTCTCTCCGAGTAACAAAGCCGGCGAAGTTTTCGGCCCCATGGCCCCACTGGTATCTAAAAACTGGGGCGCGCCGTGCGATTCTCGAATCGCGATGGTTTCAACGTCCGGCAGAAAAGGGATTGCGGACGGGGCTTACGGAGTGTTGCTCGCGGGTATCAGACCTTTCCGGCGGCTTTCAACGCGGCCTCGATTGCCGTAAGCAGCAGCACGATACTCCGAAAGCTGAGTTAGCTGGAGCTTCATTTAACCCTTCACCGCGCAAACCGTGGTCGCAAGCCATATGCGGGCTGGAGTCCCCATTCCTGCGCAGCGAGATAGGAAAGAGCGTCGCTAAGATGCATCCGCTGGGGGTCGGATTTATCCAGATCGCCCGTCGGATTACCAGAAGCGTCACGGCGCCAGCGAACCTACAAAAGCTCTTTGCATTTAGGATGGATGAACATATTGGTTGATCCGGACACCCTCCCATCCACTTCCCTTTCTTGCGGGCCGCGGTTTTCTTGTCACGGGTGCGTTCGCCGATGATCTCGCGTTCAAACTGAGCGAAAGATAAAAGCACGTTGAGCGTAAGCCGGCCCATGGGGCTATTCGTATTCAACTGCTGGGTCACCGAAACGAACGTGGCACCGCGCTTATCGAACACTTCCATCAATCGAGCGAAGTCGAGCAGCGAGCGGCTGAGCCGATCCACTTTGTAGACAACCACGCAATCAACCTGCCGGGCCTCGACGTCGGCGAGCAGTTGGCGCAGTCCAGGCCGGTCCGCATTGGCACCTGTGAAGCCACCGTCATCATAGCGATCGGCGAGTGCTACCCAGCCTTCCGCGCGTTGGCTCAGGATGTAGGCTTCGGCGCATTCGCGCTGCGCGTCGAGCGAGTTGAACTCCTGTTCGAGACCATCCTCGGTCGATTTACGGGTGTAAATAGCGCACCGTATGGACCGCTTGGCAATCGTTTCAGTTGGCCGCACGTTTCGTTTCCTGGGTAGATTGGTTCCACTTCTTGACACCAAAAAATACCAGCCCGTTCCAATGCGTCCCGGTTGCTGCTCTGGCTACGGCACTGAAAGAGCCGTAAGTCTTGCCTTCAAACTCAAAACCGTTTTCGAGCACTTTCGCCACTACCGTCTTACCCCGATACTCGCGCCGGAGTTCGCTGCCTGGCGTTTGGCCGTTAGCTTCTGGACGCTCCGTGCGACGCATGTGCGACGTGGGCTTGGGGCGTCTGACGGGCACCAATGCAGCCGGCAGAGAATCCTTAGTTCGGGTCCTGCGAGATTTCGAAACTGGCCCCGCTGGATGGCGCAGGTAACGCTCCGGACTCCGTAGCTATGCGGCACCGCGCACGTTCCGACAGATCGCCGTGGGCCAGGGCTTGCAACTTCCAGCTGAGCCGCCGTACTAGTTGCTGTTTGCAGCGGCTGGTGGATTCTGCGCCGAACAGTTCCCGATACCACTCGCGCAGCTCGCGCGGGGTCAGCTTGTGGAGTTCCTCCGTCTGGTGGTCCGTCGCGTTGGGCGCCTCCGCGCATGGCGCGCGACCCGGGGTGTTCGCCATCCTAATTTCCCCGTCTCTCGAGCGTTAACTGTTGTCTTCATTGACGGAGGTAAAAGCCAGGGGAAAATGGCTCGAAACGCCAACAAACACCACACACAAAGGGCTATTTGGCCTTCTGTTCCCGAATGAGCAAACGGTCCTTTTTTATCGCCTCTTGGGATTTGAAGAATTCCGCAGGATCGTTATAGCCGATGTAGCGATCGAACAAGAGCTTTCGCTGGTCTTCTCTCCCCCGGAACCACCCGATCAGTTTCACGGCAGTCCGATAGTTGATGCCCAATAACCTTTCCAGCTGTTTGGGCGGAACTCCTCTTGGGCTCGACTCGAGCAGGTATAGCGCAATCAACCACTCACTCAAGCTGCGGATTCCATGAAGATCCTGGCTTCCGGAAGTAACGCTGAACTGTTTCCTGCAACCCAGACACCAGTAGAGGTGTCGATTGCGACGGCACTTGCTCTTCACCCTGCGAACATTTGGTTTCTGACATCTCGGACACGTTGGGCCGTTCGGCCAACGAATGCGCGCGACATGCTCGCGGGTGAGTGCCTCAGTCCTAAATTTGAATACCACCGAGTGAAGCGTGGGATGACGGTTTCTGTTCGGCGTTTCTGGTTCGATGCTGCCAAGGGCCGGCGGCCGAACGTGCAGACATCTCTCGATGAGCTGTGGGTCAAGTTCGATCGCTTCTCGTATGCGCTTGGCTATGTTCACAGCGGTTTCATGACCTACGCCCAGGAATTTTTCGAGCTGCGCCACTCGGACGCCTTTCTCAATCGATCCCATCAAGTAGATGGCCAGCATCCAATCGCGGATCTCCAGAGGCGAACCGTGAAAGACTGTTCCAGAAGTCTCGCTGAAGTGGTAGTCACAGTCAAAGCACCGGTATAAGCTTCGGAAGCGTGCCTTCGCGTTAAACCCCGAATAGACCATGCTCACGTAGGCACTGTTGCAGCGCGGACAACGATCGCCGTCGGGCCAGCGAAGTCTGCGCAAGAGCAGCCGGCACTCTCGCTCGGTGCCGAGGGCCCGCAGGAACGATTTCAGGGTGTGGGGGGATGCGGTCACGACGCCTCAACCCTCCCCTTGAGCACGCCCTTCTTCCGAATCGCGGTCAAGGACGCAAAACTCGAATAGAGTCTTTCTCATCCCTTTCTCATTCCGTAACCTGCGCTCCAGCCTCGTCGCAGTGCGGTAACTCAGGCCCAATAGCCGCTGTAGTTGTCTTGGCGAGACGCCTCTGGGATTCATTTCCACCAGATAGGTGGCAATGAGCCACTCGCTAACATGACGCCTTTTCTTTAGGAACGTACGCGATGTCGCACTAAACTGTTTCTTGCAGGAAATGCATCGGTACAAAGGTCGGATGCCGCTGCTTTTGCTTTGGGTCTTCCGAATATCCGCACTCTGGCAGCGTGGGCACGCTGGGCCGTTTGGCCAGCGCACGCGCGCCAAGTGCTCGAGAGCCTGTTCTTCCGTCGCAAATTTGTGAACCATAGCGTGAAGCGTGGGATAGCGGCTTCTGTTAACCGCTGAAGGCTCGATAACGCAAGGATGGCGCTCTGGCAGCCGAACGTACTTCTCAATGAAGTGTTTATCCTCTTTAATCGCCGCCCGTATGCGCTCAACCATGTTCAGCGCCGTTTCGTGGCTGATGCCAAGGTATGTCTCTAGCTGGGCCGGACGTATGCCGTTCTCGATCGATCCCATCAGGTAGATCGCCAAGAACCAGGCACGCAGCTCCAAACGCGTGTCGTGGAAAATGGTGCCGGCCGTCTCACTAAAGTGGTGGTCACATTCCCGGCAGCGATGCAGGATCCGCTCGCGTCTTTTTCCACTTAAACCGGAATCAATCACGTTCACCTTCGGACTGCCACACTGCGGACAAACGTCGCCATCTGGCCAGCGGACTTTGCACAAGAGCCGTTGGCACTCCCGTTCGGTCCCAAGGGACCCCAGGTATGACTTCAGTGTGGGGTAGGCCGTCACTGATAGAGGGAGGATAGAGTTGGGTACGTTTGCGAAGTGTCTATAATCGCCCTGCTGTCCGGCCGTCTTGCACCCCAGATATTGGGTGGAGTTTCTTCTGGAACGAAAGAGTAAGCGCGGTGGCGAGCGCGTCGGCAACTCCTCGTCGAGCCGACCAGTCCCTGGTATCCTTTTGAAAAATTGAGTCGCTGCGAATGGGATCATCCCGGGTTCCACATCGTACAGCAGACTATTAGCGAAACACAAGAAAGGTGCGGGGAATACATATTATTGGATCGGCTCACTCCGTTTTTCGGGTGCCCGAGGAGCCCTAGATAACGCGGGACTTATAAGCGGAGGAGCATACGTACCAGCCCCCGTAAACCGATGAACCCTTTTAGAATGAGTAAACGATTGCAAAAAAAGTCCCTATATCTCGCCATCGTAAAGCCGACACTCGCGGAGCCAACAAGACACGCGCGATTCTGCTCAATGTAAAAGCTTCTTTGGCCTTGCGCGTCTTGTAATGAATTCCTGTCCTGCCAGTCTCAATGTTGTCAAGCCGCAATTCTCTGGCAACTCAGTTGCTGATCTTTACAGAGGCCCCGCGCACGTTTGAACAAGGGACGGGTGAGATGGATGAAGGAATTCGTTACAATCCTCAAACGAACCTTCGTAGCGTTCGTCGATGACGACTGCGCGTCTCAGTCCGCCGCCCTGGCTTACTATACGGTCTTTTCTCTCCCGCCCCTCCTTTTGATCGTCATTACCACAGTGGCACCCGCGTTCGGTCACGAGTCCGTCCAAAACAGGATGCTATATGAATTTCGGGGTCTCATTGGGCCTCGAGCGGCCGAGCAGATCGGCACGATCCTCGCCGCCATTCAACGTTCCGAAGGGCAGCACGGGTTCGCGGCGGCCGTGGGCGTTCTGGCAGTCATGTTTGCCGCCACCTCTGCCTTCGCGCAATTGCAGTCGGCGCTGAATCAAGCCTGGAACGTAAAGCCCGACCCGCGGCAAAGTGAAATCCGGAGTTTTTTTATGAAACGGCTGATCTCGTTTGGCATGATCTTGGCCGTCGCCTTTCTCATGTTGGTGTCCCTCATTGTCAGCGCTGGTCTGGCGGCATTCTCCGACCTGCTTGTGGCGTTGTTGCCATCCACGATTCCCGCGGCGCCCATCCCGTCCTTGAACATCATCCTTTCTTTGGTCCTGTTCGCAATTCTTTTCTCGGCGATGCACTGGTTTCTTCCGGACGCGGAGATCTCCTGGAAGGACGCCGCTGCCGGAGGAATCGCCACTGCGGTGCTTTTTACCAGCGGTAAGCTTTTGATCGGGCTCTATCTGGGCAATAGCGACATTACCGACGCGTACGGCGCTGCCGGGTCGCTCGCGGTAATCCTGTTCTGGACCTACTACAGTTCAATGATCCTGTTGCTGGGCGCCGAGTTCACAAAAGTGTGGTCGCAACGCCACGGCCGCCGCGCGGCGCCGGAGTTGGGCGCGATGAAAGTATGGCGGCAGGAAGTGCGTGCGGAATAGTATCCGAGAAGGGTAACGAGTATCCCGGCTGGTGGCTCTAAAAGAAGTGAAGCCAGGGGTTTGGTGCGTCTGGGTTGCTTCTCTTTTGGGACCTCTTGCCAGCGCGCAAACCCAACGGTTCGAAGGATTAAGAATTCTGGCCGTGGAGTACGAACCAATGGTGCAGCCATTGGATGCGAAAGATCTGGCCGGCAGGCAACTGTTGCAGCCCGGCGCTGACTATCGGGCGGCGGATGCTGCCTCGACCATTGACCGGCTCTTCGAAACCGGCCGCTATGACGACATTCAAGTCGATGTGGAACCGGGGCAAGGAGGCGTCACCGTTCGCCTCATCACGCAGCCGGCCTGGTTTGTCGGCAATGTATCGATCCAGGGAAAGGTTTCTGGCTCTCCCGACCGCCAGCAACTTGTCAACGCCACTCGCTTAGCCCTAGGCGCGCCTTTCAGGCAAGAAGATATCGCCCGGGCGGAAGAGAGCGTTCACCGCCTTCTGCAAAATAACGGGTTCTACGAACACCAGCTTCGGGTCGAGACGGAAGACCAGGCCGATCTCGAACAGCGCGACGTCCGGTTCGTGGTGGACCTGGGACCTCGCGCCAAGTATGCGCAGCCTAAATTCAGCGGACAAACTGTGCTATCGGACGATACGCTCACAAAAGCAACAGGATGGAGGCTGAAATTTATCGGCCTATGGAGGACGGTTACGCAAAATCGAACGCGTAAAGGCGTTTCCGGCATCCTGAGCCGCTATGCGAAGGACAAACGGCTCACCGCTGAAGCCAGGATCACGGACCGGCAATTCGATCCTTCCACCAAGCGCCTTCATGCAACTGTGGAGGTCAACGCCGGCCCCCAGGTGGACGTTCGAGCGGTGGAAGGGCATGTTTCCAATCGCATCCTCAAGCGATACGTGCCGGTGTTTCAAGAACAACGTGTCTACCGCGATCTGCTGGTGGAAGGCGCAAATAATCTTCGAGACTATCTTCAATCCAAAGGCTACTTTGATGCGCAGGTCGATTTCCGGGAGCGCGAAGAAGATGCCGACCACTTGGTTATCGAGTACGTGATCGTCCAAGGCGAGCATCATAAACTAACGCGCGTTGACATCCAGGGCAATCGGTATTTTTCCGCGGACGATCTGCGGGAACGCATGTTTCTCCGTCCGAGCGGTCTGATTCGGTTTCGCCAGGGCCGCTACAGCGGGGTTTTTCTGAAGCGGGATGAAGAGAGCATCGCGAATCTCTATAGATCAAACGGCTTCCAGGATGTGAAGGTCAACGGAGTGGTGGAGGATGACTCTCAAGGCAAGCAGGGTGACGTGGCTGTCCGGATCGTGGTGGAGGAAGGTCCGCAATGGAGGGTCTCGAAACTATCCTTTGCAGGATTCGATAATCTACCCACTCAGGACTTGCGAGACCGGTTGGCCTCCATTGAGGGCCAGGCTTTCAGCGAGGTTAGCGTGGCCGCGGACCGCAGTCTGATTCTCACCGAGTACCAGCAAGCTGGTTTCCCGGATGCACATTTCGAATGGAATTCCACCCTGGCAGGCCAACCTCATCAGGTCGACTTGAGTTACCAGGTGACCGAAGGAAAGCGGCAATTCATCCGCAAAGTGGTCTTGAGTGGCATCGAGACCACGCGCCGGAGCCTGATCGACCGCAATCTTTCTCTGCGTCCAGGCGAGCCTCTTTCCTTGGTCGAAATGGCGAATGTCCAACGGAAGCTTTACGAACTGGGCATGTTCGGCCGGATCGATATGGCGGCCCAGAACCCCGGCAGCGCAGAGGAACACAAATACGTCCTCTACAATTTCACGGAAGCGAGCCGCTACACCATGGCCGCCGGTTTCGGCGCCGAAGTCGCGCGCTTTGGCGGCACCTCGAGCAACTTGAGCGCGCCCGCGGGGAACACTGGATTCAGCCCGCGTGTGTCAATAGATTTAAGCCGCCTGAACTTCCTGGGGCTGGGCCATTCCATTTCGCTTCGCAGCCGCGTGTCGAATTTGGAACAGTTGGCTTCGGTAAACTATCTGGCGCCCAGATTTCGAAATGTCGAAGGCCGAAACATCACTTTCACGGTCCTCTACGATGCTTCTCGCGATGTGCGGACATTCTCGTCTCGCCGCGAGGAAGCCTCGGTCCAAATCTCGCAGCAGCTGTCGAAACCCAGCAGTCTGTTACTGCGCTTCGCGTATCGCCGTGTGAGCACCTCGGATGTGGTTATTCCTTCGTTACTGGTGCCCCAGCTTCTTCAGCCCGTGCGCATTGGAATGCTGTCGCTGTCCTACGTGCAGGATCGCCGGGACGATCGCGCGGATGCCCATCGGGGAATATACAATACGGTGGATCTCGGCTTGGCCGCGGCCGGATTCGGCTCCAGTCGAACGTTCGCGCGCGGCCTCTTCCGTAGCGCGAGTTATCATCCTCTGACCAAGAACGTAATCCTGGCACGGGAAACCACGGTGGGTGTCATTGTTCCTTTCCATGTACCCGCCGGCCTAACCAGCCAGGATGTCATTCCGCTGCCGGAGCGATTCTTCGGCGGCGGCGGCATCACCCATCGCGGATTTCCAGAAAATCAGGCGGGCCCTCGCGACATCGGCGTGCCTCAGGGGCAGGGCGGAATTCCGTCCGAACCAACGGGCTTGCCGCTCGGAGGAAATGCCGTGTTCTTCAACTCAACGGAATTACGGTTTCCCCTCCTTGGCGATAATATCGGCGGCGTACTCTTCCACGATGCCGGAAATGTCTATCGCAATGTTAGAAATATTTCGTTTCGAGTCCGTCAGCGCGATCCGGCGGACTTTGATTATATGGTCCATGCGGTCGGATTCGGAGTTCGCTATCGAACGCCTCTTGGACCGGTTCGCGCTGACCTGGCTTACAGCATCAATCCTCCAAGCTACAACGGGTTCTCGGGAACCGTACAGGACTTGCTGGCTTGTGGACCGGCCGGATCCAGTACGGCCTGCCATAGCCAACTGAACCAGATCAGCCACTTCCAGTTTTTCTTTTCCATTGGACAAACCTTCTGATGTGCCTGAAAACGTCGTTCTCGAGAATCGTGTTAGGCGCATGCCTGTGGCAGGGGTCGGGAGCCGCCGAGATTGTCGATCGGGTGGATGTCGTGGTGGACGGCCAAGTGATTAAAGAGAGCGATATCCTCAGCGAGATTCGCGTGACGGACTTCCTGAATCAGGCGAAGTTAGACCTGAGCTTGGCCGCGCGGAAGGAAGCAACCAGCCGTCTCATCGATCAGAAAGTGATCCGGAAGACCATGAATGCGGGCCTCTATCCGCCTCCGGATCCTGCTGAGGCGGATCGCCTCCTAAAACAGGTCCGTCAGCGGTATTCCGATGATGCGGCGTATCGGCGTGGGTTGCAGTCTTACGGCATCACTAACGACTTGTTGAAAGAGCACCTTCTCTGGCAGATTGCTGTTTTGCACTTCATCAGTCTGCGATTTCAGGCGCCGGGAAGCCCGGGCGAGCGCGCCGGATCCAACGCGGATGCCGTGAACCAACAGTTTTTTGCCTGGCTGGATCAATCCCGCAAGGATGCGCGGATTGATTTCAAACGAACGGATCTGCAATGACGCCACAGCGGAAGAAGGCAATTGGAATCGTTCTGGGCTCACTGGTGGGTCTGATCTTGGTGCTCGGAGTCGCTGGGGTATGGATTTCCCAAAGCACACGGTTTCACGAATATGTGCGCGACCGGATTGTCCGCGCTGTGGGAGAATCCACCGGCGGGCGTGTCGAAATTGGCCAATTCCTATTCGACTGGCGTCATCTTCGGGTGGAAATCCGCCAGTTTGTTCTTCATGGGACCGAATCGGCGGATCAGGCTCCGCTCTTCCAGGCGCGCAGCTTTACAGCCGAGCTTAGGTTCCTCGCTCTGGCGCGACGGCGAACCTTGGACATCGCGTCGTTGGACGTCCAAGAGCCTCAAGTGAACTTAATTGTCGATGGAACTGGGAGAACGAACATCCCGCAGCCCAACGTTCCCCGAACGGGCGATAAAACGATTCTCCAGACGCTTGTAGATTTGGCGGTCGGCCGTTTCACCGTGCAGCGCGGGTCGCTGCGGATAGGCGACCAGCAAGTTCCCTTTTCTCTTGAAGGCGAAAATCTCGCGGCCCGGTTCGCCTACGAAATGGCGCCGGGAAGGTACCACGGTCAAATATCCATGGACCCTCTGGTCGGCCAGTATGCCCGGAACAAACGCACAAATCTGAACCTGAACATGAACGTGGTCCTGGGCAAGGACCGGATCGAACTGACCGATGCTACGTTTGCGACGCCCAACTCGAAGATCCAGATCAGCGGCGCCGCCGCGAACCTGGCGGCATTCCAGATCAAAGCGAAGGGCACCGGACATATCGATCTGGTCGAGATGAAAACCATCTTCGGAACATCTTTCCCGCTGTCCCTTCCGAGCGGCTCTCCACACGTGGTCGATGCTCAGATTGACGCCAGCATGAACGATCGGGAGATCAATGTCTCCTCTGCGAGGCTGGTGATCGGAGGATCCTCGCTGGATGCTTCCGGCAGTTTCCGGAATACAAAACTAGAAGACGGGACTATCCAATTCCGCGCGGAGTTGGTAATGGCCGAGGTGGGACGCATGCTCGACCCAACAATAGAAGCCGGCGGCCACCTCGAGGTCGGCGGTCGAGCGCGCCTGAACAACCTCAAGGATTATCGCGTCGATGCGTCCATGGCCGGCGCGCAGCTTGCCCTTCGTCGGGGAAATATCAATCTATCGAATGTTCATTTAAGCTCAAAGATCGTTGCGGATTCCCGCAGGATTGATCTCGATCCGTTCAGCATCCAGATGGGACCAGGCCAAATCAACGGCAGCGCCGCTCTGGAGGATTTCGTCCGTTATCGGATACGAGGCAACCTGGGCCGCCTGAACCTCCAAAAACTGATGAGTAGTGCTACCTCGCATCGTGTCGGATATGCGGGTACGTTATCCGGTCCAATCGAAATCGCGGGGGACTTTAAGCATGCGAGCTCCGTGAAGTCCACCGCCCGGTTGAGTATTGTTCCCGCTACGGATCTCGGCAGTGTGCCGATTTCCGGGAAGATCAACGTGGCGTATGACGGGCCGGCGGATACGATGAATCTTCAGAACTCGTATATCGCGTTCCCGTCGAGCCGTATGGATTTTTCCGGCGCTTTGGGGAATGAAATAGATGTTCATTTGGCTTCCCGCAATCTGGAAGATTTCCGTCCGGCGCTTAGCTTCCTGTCGAATCCGCCCGCCGGGTTTCCCGCGCGATTGGAAAGCGGGGGGACAGCCCGGCTTGACGCTACGATCATGGGAAAGCTGAGCGCCCCTAATATTGCGGGACATATAGCCGTCACAGGTTTCCGGGTGGAAAAACGGCATTTCGATCAGTTGGTAGCCGACGTCACTGCCGCCCACAGCCGAATTTCCGTAGATAATGCGAGCCTTCGCCGTGATTCGCTGGTGGCGGCATTTCAGGGCACGGTAGGACTGGATCACTGGGCGATCAAGCCCAGCGCTCCGGTGGTCGCGAACGCGAGCATACAGAACGGAAACCTGCTGGACGTTCTGGCTTTCACGGGTGAAAGCGATCGGCCGCTCAGCGGCGACCTCAGTCTGCAGGCACATGTTTCCGGCATGATCGGCGATCCCCAGGGCAGTGCGAAATTTCAAGTGGTCAAAGGAATGGCTTACGGCGAACCACTGGATCTTGTGGACGGAGAGTTGATCTATGGCGGACAAAAGGTCGCCATTCCCGCCCTGCGAATCGACTCCGGCCCCGCGAGAGCCAACTTGAATGCAACCTTTGAACATCCTCCCGAGAGATTCTCGGAGGGGACCCTTCGCATTCACGTCGACACAAACCAGGTGGCGCTGACCCGGCTGCAGCGCCTGCAAAAGCAGCCGCTCGAGTTGAGTGGGAACATTCAGGCCAACCTGGATGCCGATCTGGCTCTGGAATCGGCGGCCGGCAAATCTGATCTTCGAGTTATCAGTGTCGGCGGAACGGTAGACGCCCGGGCTTTGGGCCGTCAAGGTCGCAGCTTAGGCGATATCAGCGCACGAGTTCAAACCTCCGGCAGTAAGATCCAGTTTCGGCTGGCGTCCACTTTTGCCGGTTCGACAATCGATGCGAGCGGCGAAACGAACCTGGCTCGGGACTATGAGACTTCCGCGAACCTGAATATCCAGAACTTACCGATCCAAGATGCGCTCGCCGTCGCCGGCAGGGGCGATGTTGCAGCCAGCGGGCTTCTCTCGGCCAAAGGATCGATGTCAGGCACCTTCACGGATCCGCGTGCAAATCTGGATGTCACGCTGAGCAAGGCCGTTTTGAATCGTCAACCCGTAGATTCTCTCCGAGGCCAGCTGTCTTACTCAAACGTCCTGGTGGGAGTGGAAAATGGACTGATTCAGATCGGAACCAGCCGCATCAATTTAGCCGGTTCCTACTCGCATCCCGCGCGCGATTTTTCGAGCGGCGATTTGGCGCTCCACGCACAAGGGAATCAAATTCAACTCGCCCAAATTGTCTCCTTGCAGGAGTGGAAACCGGGGATCGGAGGGACCTTGCAACTCTCCGTGGATAGCTCTGCTAAATTGCATCCTTCCGGAGCGCCGGCGCGGATATCCTTCGCAAGCCTAAACGCCCGCACTTCTTTGACAGGGGTTCGCGCAGAAGGCCGGGATCTCGGTAGTCTCACGGCGAGCGTCGAAGGAACCGGATCCACACTCACCGGCAATCTGGAATCGAACCTCGCACAATCGTCGATCCAAGCCGTTGTGCGGGCCGAGTTAAGCGGA
>Ga0207694_10001859_pt1 | contig 17571 bp, 26 predicted proteins | sample KBSC34metaG_FD_184353 | JGI IMG/M metagenome (GOLD analysis project Ga0207694, IMG submission 184353) | Corn rhizosphere microbial communities from Kellogg Biological Station, Michigan, USA - KBS C3-4 metaG (SPAdes) (version 2) | ecosystem: Host-associated > Plants > Roots > Rhizosphere > Soil... | reverse complement strand
ATCTTTCATATATAAAGACACCTACTTTCCTTATATATACAGATATTTCGAGATATTACTATATAAAGGAAGTCGGTACTTTTAATTTTTAATTAGGTTAAAAAACATGGACACAACCACACCTCTCGATAGTACTCAGAACCAAGATGAACACCTTGAGTTTCTGATGTATAGCTCAGACTCAGAAGATAACCGATACACGAGAGGGAGACCATATCGAGATGAAGATGACGATGTTATGCAAACTGTAGTGAAATATCTACCTGAAGACGATGATTGGGAGGATTTTTTGAATTTAATACTAGATAACTACGAAGAAACCGAGTTTAACATTCAAGATGCCGAAGTCGTTAGCATTGTTAACTTCGAAAGATCTCTTAACATAATTAAGGAACAATTCCCCGCTGATCAGATCCCAGATCACTATTCTTATCGTGATCTCAGATTACCCCCTAATGAACAATTACGTGTTCTAAGATTCACTAACGAACAGTTTGCTAGAAACCCATGGCCTCGTCCTTACATTAGAAAAATACGATCGCTTGGTGTTCAAAAAGAACAAACCATCCTTCACCTACCCACAACCGACTACTCACGCTACCACGCTTTTACAGCTTATACCACAGTGTTTAGATCTAGACCACAGTATTCTATCTACTGTGTAAACTTCGAAATACCTTATTGTGGCGAGAGGCTATGCAGCCTAGTATTTGCTAACGTGACTATATGTGCTAAAATAATAATGCACGCTCTTGGTAACCTTATATCCAGACACATAGAAATAGAGGAGTTTTTAAACTCAATAGGATCAGCTAGCATATGGTTCCAAATAACCGTTAACAAAATGCATGACATTGATCCTAAAGAACTATCAACCATCATTCATACCACAGACATCATCACTATACCTTTTACTGCTGAGTTATTCCTATCCACAGCCTCTTTATATTTAGCATCATGGATAAGTTGGAGATTGGCCAAATTACAAACACAAGAGTATTTCAACCTTATAGACGATGAATTCGGTTATGGGAACGTTACAAATATTAAAATGTTCTTCGTATCCGACGATATCAACAATCCACGAGTACAACCTACGCAAGAAGAAGAAGTACAAGACGAGCAAGATGAAGAGTCTAGCGGCGGGTGTAAGGGCTATTTTGGCAACAAATATATATCACAACGATTGACTCGATATGTTATGGACCCTCATACTACATACAATAACTGTCTCTTTTTCTGTATCTATTACGCTTTAGAGCAACAAGCTACGGAGGAAAAAGCCTTAAGACATCGTAAGGACTTAGGAATACTACCCGGAAGCAAAGTGAACATATCTGATCTCGACTCCATTTGTGAATACTTTCTAATTAGTATCAGCTTATACAAAATTTATACAGATGAAAATGGACAAAAGTACTTTGACTTACACGGATATTATGGAGACCCTAGTCTAAAAGAAGTGAGCTTACTTCTAAGCTCTTCACACTATTGCAGGATTCTAAACCCTACAAAATTGTGTGAGTTTAAGAGCTGTGCTAGTTGCTATGATTGGTTTAATTCGAAGACGAAGAGAGGACGCAATCACTTTGAAAAGTGCAGAAGATGTGATAAATGTGGTTTAAAAATAACCGAAAACCATAACTGCCGATCATCACCTCCGATAAGGAAGAAAGTACGATTCGAAAAAAAGTCCAAACTCCAATTTGAGGGGATTAAAAACGTCTACGTTGCTGATTTTGAGACCTTCCAAGAGAAAGATGAGATGGTGGTGTACGCTGCTGGCATCGCCAGCGTTGAAAAGATAAAAGCAGATCATTCTGATGTTGGAGTCATGATGTGGTATGGGCCCAAAGCCTTAGATAAGTTTTGCCAGTATATTTTGTCTCTGGAAAAACCAACTATTGTATTCTACAATGGATCACGCTTCGACTTCTGGTTTATCATGCGGTGGCTTATGAAGAAGAAACTAACTATCAAACGTTTCGTTCGAGAAGGTAAGAGTAATAAGTTGATGTCTCTTGAGTTTTGCGATGTAAAACTGTGGGATCTATGTCTCTATACCATGGCAAGTCTAAAACAGATATGTAAAGATTTTGGGGTACCTAAAGAGTATCAAAAAGGAGATTTCGACCACAAGAAGATAAAATCTTGGGAAGATGCTATGATCCACCGTGAAGAGGTTAAAGACTATCTCTACTATGACGTGTTGAGCTTAGGGATGAGTTATACTACCTTTATTGAAAAAACTTACGGGTTATACCAGAAGTCACCAACCCAATGTTTAACATTATCTCATTATGCTTACGATGTCTGGAAAACTTTTTTTATTGAGCCAGAAAACCTAAGGTTTGTAAAAATACCTACCAAATCAGAGTGGTTATTCTTACGAGAAGGACTCTATGGTGGACGTTGCACCCCTTACCGACAAGGGTTCAAAAGCAAATACTATCATCCATACCATCTAATCAAGTTGTTATCGTCAGAGTCGCAGACTCTGTTATTCAACATTGTAGAAGATTACTTGGTATATCTTGATGTAGTATCACTATATCCTTATGTATCGTTAAACCCCTTCCCTATTGGTACTCCGAAATTTATGCCTGATGTTGAAAAAGCTGAGTCTTTATTGAAAAAGCCAGCTTTGAACCCCGCGGAGGTAGAAATCATTAAAAAGAGCTTTTTTAGGGTAGACGTTAAGTGTCCCAAAAATATACTTATCGCATTCTTACTTTCACGAGATGAGAAGGGTGGTCTGGAAGCTAACTTACATGATAAAAAAAATCATGTATATGATGGTTATACTTTATTGGAAGCTCGTCTGTTGGGCTATGTGGTAACAAAGGTGCATGAATGGTTGTATTTTCCAAAACTTGGCGAAGTACTAGCATCTTATATGACTCATTGTATCGCTGAAAAGGGTAAACACACGAAACAAGAAGCCGAATATTACATACACAAACAAATGGGTAATAACTTAACTGGTAAATTTAGCCAACTCGCAGTAGAAACTGAGCAAAATTTCTTTTACGATGACTCATTCCTAGACCGTAAGAAAAGTGGTCTAGGTAAAATTAAACGTGTTGAATGGATGGTAGATGAAAAAAAGGAGCATCTGGCATACTATGTGGAATCAGAAAAGACATATGTGAATAAGAAAGGCGAGAAGGAAGACCCTCCCTATAAACCATCCTATATTGGTGTATCTATATTAGCTACTAGCAGATGTTATATGAGTTTATGTACAAGAGTCATGGATGGCTATTACAATCCCGAGAATTGCCCATACTATTGCGATACTGACAGCCTCATTGTTCATAATGTACCATATCAAAAATATAGGTTGAATCCAATATTTGGCGATAAATGGGGCCAGTTGAAAAATGAATTGGGCGATCATTGTAAAATTGTGGCTGCGTTTTTCCCTGCACCGAAGACATACGCATTGGAATATTGGCAACTTTGCAAGACGACCGGACAGATCATAGTTAATTGGTATATTCGGGCAAAAGGTGTACCCAAAGGCGAGAATACCTGCACTAACGCGAAGGACTATGAAGCATTAGAAGCTACTCTCAAAGAACGCCCTGATGATTTGAGAGAGGCTCTGTTCACACTTTACGATAGGGATGGTACTAAAAAAGAAACCAGAAATACCTTGCCTTTCTACTTCTTTCAAGCCATGATGGAGAAAAGTTGTTACTGTGTGGTACATTTTGGGAGTTTGAAAAAATATTTGATCAATGAAGAAAATGTGGGTTGTTCCGTGACGTTAAATCTTGATCTCCATAGGAGCATCAATAAAAAATTGTGGTGGGAGAATGGTAAAAGAACTATTCTTGGAGACAGCATGTATGATATTTCTTATCCAGCGGGACATCAGGAATTAACTTAATAAAAAATGTCTTTAAACGCGATTACACACTTATCTCTTCAACAATTAGGATGGAGTGAAGAAAAAATACCAAAACTCTGGGTTCTATTAAACGTGAACAATGATCCTACAGGGGAGCCAATACTTGAGATGCGTCAGATAGTAGATGATAATCTACCTTTTTGGACTGCCCAGGAGTTTAATAGATACATGTCAGAACGTTACGACAGTGAAGAGACTTACGTGCTATCTTACACGGGAAGGATTATCATCGGTTCTTGCTTTATGTATGAGATCGGTTTATCATCTAAAGGAACTAATTTGGCTATACCCGTTCAATTGGCCTCATTTATCTGCAAGTTTTGTGAGAATTGTAAGCAAGAGCATTTGATTCCCAACTATCCTATCGAAGTTATAGACAATCATAGTTTGGAAACACAAGCGAATAGCGATTCTGAAGAGAGAGAACCACAACCCTTTCAAATCAATGATCCTAACTATCCTTCTGACTTTTCCTGTTAAATTTAAATAAATAATTTTTACACAATGGCAAGAATACGAGGCGGAAGAAGGGGAAGGCGATCTGGGGGATATAAGGGTACTTTCTCGGGTGCAAACAAAAAAGTTAGATATAACCAAAAATCTACCAATCACAGCTGGGTAAAAAACGAAAGAATAACACCTTTTGCAAGATGGAGCGTTGCTGCAGATATATCACCAGATGATTACCAAGCAGCTTTTAGGTTGGTAGATGCAAGGATAACCACTGGTGCATACTTAGCCGCTTTCAATCAATCTGTAGCATGGATGCGTCATTTAAACACCAAATACCAAAACAAAGTGGGTGAGAGATTTAATAATACTTTAGCAGCGTTCAGAGGACAAGCGGATTACGGATCTAACACTACAGTCCGTACACTTGAATCAATTCAATGGACTGAGGCTTTAAGAGATTCGCGAATGCTTTCCGACTTTTCAAACAGTGCAAGCATGTTAAAAGCGGAAGCTGCACAATGGGATGTGAATGCGAGAATATTGGCAACTGCTTATCTAAGCGCGTGCGTAAATGCTCTAGGAGCACCTGTTGCAGATCCCGTGTTTAAATTCATGGCGAAAAAATTTGGAGCAAAGCCTATAATGCTCAACTTCCCGGGTGTAACTTTCAAAGGTAAAAGAAGGCGAAGATAATTTATATATTAAAGATGTCTTCTTCTCGGAACTTTGACTCCCTTCCTTGCCCTTGCATAAATCTCCCTAACCGGCTCTCTTCTATGTCTTCTCGCACCATGTGAACCAAAAAAGTTCCCTTCAGGGACTATAATGGGTGCTTCCAAAGCTTTACGTTTGCGTGGTAATACTTCACCACCCCTTTTCCGTTTTTGAACTTGTCCACCATGAGGTGTATCGTAAAATCCTTGAGCAGCTAAGTGTTCCGTAGCACTTCCCAAATCGTAACCTTGAGTATGTAATGTCTGCATAGGTGAAAGATGTGATTGAATTTGATGAACGACACTTTGCATGGGTTGAGCAGCATTACGTCGCGTCTCTCTATAAGCGAAAGACCCGTGTGGACGAGATCGGAGGTGTACTGCTACCTCATCACCATAGACATTAGCGGGGAAATAGCTACCCTGTGCCTGTAGCTGAGGATGATTTTGTATATGCAATGGAGCAGCTTGTGGTATTACAGGTATAATTGGATTTTTAGGATTACTCCCCCTTAGTTGACTTTGATTACCTCTTTTTGATACATTAATAAGAAAACTTCCAGAGCGACTTAGAGTCATAATTATTATTTTTTATTATAAATGGCCGCAATAGGATTTTTAGATTATACCTATCAATTATTGTCAGGACAAACACCTCCCCCCATAGAAAGGGAGGGTTCTGGAGGTGTCATTAATACAATAAACAATTTTGCAGACAATTTGAACAAAAACTCTCAAAAAGCTTGGGAGGATGTCAACAATTCACTTGCTCTAGCAGATTCTGCTAATATCTTAACGAAAGGTGATACTATTTTTACACAACAATTCATCGATGATATGAGAAAAGTAAACCCAAAACCCACTGAAAAACCAAATTATGAAGTGATTGGAAGACAACTTTATACCGATATTTATAAATATGGTAAAGAAGGAGTTTTTAAAATTACAGATGATAACAAAGGCACTTTGGGTAAAACTGCCGATGAAATCATTGCTAAAAACCAATATGCATGGGATACAGCAGATATTGCTTACGTTACTGACTATACACGGGGGACATTCATCGATAGCTATAAATACTATGATCACCCGGAAAATGTACCACATACCACTGAACTTACTCTTGATAATGTGAATTACCAAACGGTGGTTAAAAGCTCAAATGCTATACAGAGAATAATGGACTACTTAAAAAATAACCCCGACAAATACAATATCACTATGATAAGAGCAGCATTCAATGATGAAGCCAAATTCATGGATGAAGTACAAGCACGATGGAACGACCCTTCTCTAACCAAATCAATCATGGAAGGTGACGCAGTGGGGACCTTTACTAACTTACTAGGTGACGGTCTCAACGTGACCAAAGATACTATAGCCACTGTAGGGGATGCTACACTAGGAAACGATCTCAGCCCTGTTAAACCATTGTGGGATCTATTCAAAAGCATATGGGACAATGCAGGTAGTATAATAGAATATGCAGCTATTGCAATAGCTTTTTTTGCATTGTTATGGGCTATAGGTGAAATAAAATATGTTTCTAGTTAAGAACTCATAGAATGTTTATGTGATATATCGAAAAGTACAAGCTTTGCTATATCTATCGTGGCATCGAAACCAGCACTAGCAACCATTCTTCCATACCCACTAGGGACATTAGGCAAAAGACTCGCCTTAAACATCTCTCCACCATAGTTAATTGCAGCGAAACCGCCAATCAAAAAAACATCAGAAAAAGCTGAAGTTACAGCCAAATTTAATCTCTGGTAAATATCGTTCAACGAAGCACTCATTTTTTATGAAAGCGGAAATTCTGATTCGTATTTTCACGAGAAACAATGACGCGCAGTAAGAGGAGTGCAGCTCAAATCGAGACTAAAGTAAAAACTTGGCTTAAACGTCACGACCCTACCTATGTAGAGAAAATGAAGGCATTAAGCAAAGACGAAGGTGCCAAAACAAAACGTAACGATGCGGGAAGAGTAAGAAGAGCGGGGCATGCGGCTACCCATACCATTTTTAAGAAGTTTAGCCCTTTAACAGACACTGAAGGGAATGTATACCGCTGGAATGATACTTATAAACGCTTAATTAAAGATGGTAAATTCGTGGTTAGACGAGCACGTAATGGGAGCGTACATTATATGCCTTTTGAGACTGAGGAAGACTTGGAGTCATCTAAATATGATGAACCTATACTATCTGAAACCGATATCAAACTATACGAGAATGTTGAGAAGCTACTTAATGGTGATGAAGAACTGGATCAAAAGATGAGAACACGAAAATTTATGGTAGAAAGAACATTAACAGATGAAGACTGTTTTTGGAAGAAACTTAGTCCAGCTGAAAAACGTAAGTTGATTAAAAAACTTAGACAGCGCAGTGTAAAATAAACTAAAGACTACAAAAAATGTAAATAAAACACAAATCTCTCTAGTTAAATGTAATCTTTAAGATGGTATACTTCACACTCGAGAACGCCTTAACTTTATCATTTTTCGAAGAAGGCGGGATTTTTCAAACTTCTTCCATGTCCAATAAACAAGATAGCGTACCTCAGCCTGTGCCCTACTCTGTACGCCATAATCTTCACATATTCGACTATAACAACCCCGATGACGAAGCTTATGAGGTAGTAAACGTGAGAGTGATCTGGGCGGAGCACTGTATGATGATGCAAAAGTTTATGTTACGTATATCTGACGAGATCTTTACAAAAGGTGCTCTGTTCGGAGACTTCCTTGATTATATGAAGACAAGATATGGTATACAAGATGATACTTGGTGGTTAGAAAGATATCCTTATAATCCTGTTTTAGCGAAAAGTAGCGCAGGTTTAACCTTTGCGGCGTTGAATATTACCAATGGTTCAACAATCACACTAAGTCATTTCGCTACAAATGGGTTTGTTAGAGGGTTAGCAGTCTCATATGGTGGTCCGGGGATGGATAAATTATAAATAAAAAATGAACAGAAGATGGGTAGATCAAGTTAGGGATTATTATAATATTAACGCACCAGACAATAATAAACCAGTCTTTAGGAGTGAATGTCCTCATCAGAAAAGTGGAAAGTGGTGTCGATGTAGAAACGTTAGTGTAGACCATTATGAAAAAAGTCCTGCTACCTATATGCACCTAAACGATGGAGAAAAGCATGTAATTGTACTTTATAAAGAACACTCTCTATGGTCATACTGGTACAAACCAACTGTTACTGAGATATCACCGGGTGCTTACTCGGTGAAAAATATCTCGATAGATAACATTCGTGATGCGTGTCCCATGTGATTTTTATAAATAAAAATGAAAAGACGATGGATAGAACACAATAAAGTACAAGAGGAAGACCTAACCCTAAAGCCATGCTTCCCCCATTATCCAATGCCTCATGTATGCCCTCACTTCAAGAATGAAAACCTGTTAACGCGAAATGGCAAATATCATAATTGTCCTTGTCGCGGAGTCAGGGTAAGTAACGCGCCACTCGACTCGATGGCAACAATAAATTGTTACGATGAACAAAACCACACCATCGTGATTGATAAAAAATACCCTGAAAAATCTTATTACTATAAAAGAGACAAATTTAAACTAAGGGATGGCACGAGTATAGATGTACTATCAGGAACGATTACTTTAATAAAAGATGGTTGTCCATTTTAATAAAAGATATTTGATGGGTTGAAGCCTTTCTGTCGTTCGATAATCATTCCCAATGTTAAAATGTGTTTCGCCCCCACTTTCCACTCATTACTCGCATATCTCCATAAAAATTTTGTACAGGCACGATAAAGTCTGGCTTTGAATACGTCTTCCGGCATAAAAAGATGATAATATCCCGTCTTAACCCCCAAATTACATCACAACCAGTCGTTAAGCAAAAGATATGTATATATTATGAAACGATGACCAGCTAAATAATAAACCATACTAATAAAATCAATGTCAAATTCTGTTATTTACTATTCATTCATCAAAACAAGGTGGTATCAAACTACTTCCAGGAGGGGTTAAGAATGCCAGGGCACATGGTATATTACCATCATGAGGGCTGGCCCGCTTTACTTATAGGGCGATTGTAGATGATTTTTTTAAAATTATGGTAATAGTCAGGTGCTCCAGCACCTTGTCGGTTACAGTAAAAATGACTGTAAGGTTCCACAGTAGCATCGTCAATCATTTTAATGAATTTCTGCTTTCCCCCAAAACCAAATTCTTTATACATGTAGTCTTTCTCCGTGTCAGACAGTGTCATGAAGGTTAAAAAGCCATCGGCATTTGTCCTCATAATAGTACTAGCTTGGGTAAACTTCTGCACAACAATCACAATACTCATATTAGCATGTCTACATTTACTAAACATCTGGTTCAAAGTACCACTCTCTTGATTTTTCTTAAAGGCAGGCTGACCCGTACAATCATCGAAGTATACTAAAGCATGGAAACTTTTGTCGGCAAGTTTGTTCTTCTTACATTTATTCCATATTCTGTTCAATTTATTCTCATTTACTTCGTTGAGCACTTCAATTGTACCACTTTTAACATGTTCATCAAAAAAAGACCAGTTATCATCTTCTGCAAATGTAGGACAAACAATATATATTTTATCAAATTCTTTTAACCAGTAGTTAATCATTAACTTTATCATTAGCGTGGTCTTGCCCATCCCCCCCCTCGCACACACCATCAGTCTGAACGGTTTCTGTAACAGAACCGGCCTGAACAACTGTTTTCGATCTCGCGTCTTGATGGAGATATCTCGATGTCCCACCATAAGCAAATACTAAAGCCAAATAACCCATTCTTCCGAGGAAGGTTAGAAAGTCTGAAACCATAAGTGATGTACCAGATTTAAGATATTGATCTTCTTGCATTGCGAGTGGGGTTAAAGCATCTTTAGGGTGACAAACAATGTTGGAAATGAAATACAAGATCTTATCGGTAATATGTTTGTGTACATTTTTACTATGTACTGCTTGTAATACACCTAAATAAGCTTTAGCTTCTGCCTCTGACATGGTTGAGAGTTTCTGCACGAGCGGCAACAACTCTGCCCCTTTTTCTTCCCAAGCTTGCGTCCATAGATGGTAGATTTGTTCTTTAGTCTTGCTAGAGGCAGGTTTTTCTTGTTCCTCATCTTCCTCTTCGGTTTGCGTTTCTTCTTCATGTAATTCTGTGTAGGTGCGTTTTTTCTTTTGAATCGGCTTTTCAAGCCTTTGCGTGAGTTCCTCGTCGACTTCCTCTTCATCAAAACTACTCATGAAAATAATAAAATTTACAAATCAGTTATTTATTTTAATCTGAGTCACTATCTGTAATAATTGGTTCACAACACTGATCGCCATGTATACCATTGTCATTAGGTAGAGGGTGTCGAAGTATCTAAGAAGCGTTTTAATCAGGTTAATAAGGATAGTACCCACCAACTGGCTCTCTATCGGTTGTTTGTCGTTCTGCTGCATAACTTTTTATCACACTTAAGGCAATTGTTCCACCAATAAGCATTAACCCACGCCCTGCATAAGATAGTAAAGTGTCATACATATAATTAGATACAGGTTTACTGCCAGGATCATCTTGAATCTTTGTAGTTTTTTTCTTTTTGGTAGGTTTTTCTAAATCTTCTGAGTCTTCTACAGGGCGTCGATTCCTTTTAGAGGTATGAGGTTCATAACGCGACTCGACTAAGTTTGCCACGTTATTCTCGATGTTGGTTAATCTTTTATATATAAAATCTAAATTCTTGTTTTGAGTATTCACCTCATGTTCTCTTTCAGCCTTTTTTAAGCGTTTCATTTCTCTTGCATATTTGAGGTGATCTAGTTGTCGCTTAGAAGTGGTCGTTTTTTTTTCAGTACTTTCTGTGTCTGAGGCTTGTTGTTTTTCATTTTTATGTTCCGCTTGCTCGGTTTCCATATGAAATAAAAAATTAATAATAAAAATGGCTCGTACAAGGTTTCATACACGTAAAAGCGCCGGAGGAAAGGCTCCCAGACCCATGGGTAAAGCAATAAGAAAAAGAAGAGCAGCACCTACATTCCGATCTCATAAACACCGTATTAAGATATGTAAATATGTTACTACTCAAAGCCGTGAGGCTAAAAAATATCTCAGAGCTTTACATAGTAGACAGGGAAGACGAGGCACCGTTAAAATACCAGGATATCGTCATCGGTATATTGTAGATAGTGCTTTACGTAAAGAAGCGCGCCATTCCAGCAGAGATAGGAAGCGAATACTAAGAAGATTAGCTAGACGCTATAAAAGAGGAAAAATCCATCATTTTAGTTAAATAAAAATAATACTTGCATGTGTGATGTACGCAGAACGAGAGCATTTTTTACTTCACAAAGAGCCAGAAACGATAATGGTCGATTTATATTCTCTTTTCGTGAACCTATTTTTTATGTGGAAAGTATCAAGCTTAGGAAACTCATTATCGCCAATTTTGCTGGTATCGCAAATTCTCCTTATTATTTTCTTCGAACCGATTGTATCAGCCTCACTCGTGACGCTCCTACTCTTAATGGTGTTCCAGCACAACTTGTATGCGTATTACCGTACAGTCCACATACACCAGGCTTAGCGGTAGATATCGATGAAGGTGACGAGTCAGAAGCATTCAACAGGATATGGACACTACAAAGTGTTTGGTTTGAGATATTAGATTCTAATGGAAACATCATTAATCCGCCAGATTTAAACTGGTCTTTTTGTGTAGAACTGCAAATTATAATAAATGGGACAATGTAATGGTATCAACCCACCTGATTATAGAACTAATCTTACTGAATCAAAACCAACTGGAGGTAATGTTGGTTCAAATTATCTCGATAATTTAGACCCATACGTTATCGATCAAAAAAAACGCGCAGCTTTCCAAGAATGTCTTACTCGTGAGGGTGGTCAAACTAACTGGGGGCAGTACAAAAGTTATGATGAAATACTAACAAAAGTAGATAATATTACTCAGGGGTGTGCTAGTCAAACCTACAAATAAATTTTATATTATTAAAATGTCAGTAAATGGACAGCTTCTTGGTAATGCATCTTCCTGGGCCGATAAAAGATACAAAATTGGGGATGATACAATTTTACCCATCCCAATGTATGGGGCCCGTCTTGTGAGAAAAATTGTAAAACGCGATGTAGACACCGCAATGCCTGTAACCCCTAATAATCCCTTAATACGTTGGAAAATACCTTCTAACGCTAACATTGTTTACGACTTTCGTAGAGCAAAAGTTAACATCCGTTTCACTGTCACTTCTACTTCGGGAACACCAGCCCCCAGTGCTTTAGCTTGGAACATCATCGATCGTTTTAGACTAGAACAAGGAGGTCAGTATGTTGAGGATAGGAGGTACTTCGGCTTACAAGAAACCATGAATTATGTAGTACAAACACACCAACAACAACAAATCACCACAGGTGTTGGGTTATATGGGGATGGTAGTTTAGCTCGCAGACAAGGTCAAGCCGTAGATTATGAATATTGTTTACCACTCCCAACTACAGGATTAGCTAAAGCAATATATCCATGGTTTCAGACTACACGTAATGATAAAGGGATCGTTTCCACAACCATGCTACCAGATACCTTTTTACAATGGGAATTAGTACCCCCAGCTCAATTTGTTGAAGTGGTAGGGGGTGCGCCAGGTTTCACCACATCATGGACCATAAATCGTATGGAGATTGAGTATGAGGAACTATATCTAGAGGGTAGTAATAATCCTTTAATTCAAAATTGGTTACAATTACCTGGTTCAACATCACGAGGATTCCCTAGCATATGGTGGCGCAGTTTCCAATCTAACAACTATCCCATTACCACAAGTTTAGAACAAACCCTATTTATAGATGTTCGATTATCTTCAATCATCAGCATTTATGTCACATTCCGAAGAATAGCCGATATTAACGATCCCACAGTGTTGAACAAACAACAAACCTGGCTTGGAATTATCCCCCTCAATATGACAGAGTATCAATGGGAAGTTAACAGCTGTTTGTGGCCTGATAAACCGGTTAACACTTCGAATTTTACAGATGCATACGCTTACTTCTTAGAAGCATGGCAATTCTATCACTCCAGGGGTATAGTTAGTGAAACTACTCCCATCACAAAAGATGAATTTGTAAACGATAAGTTTATCCTCGCGTTTGATGGTAACAGCCAACCGTTCACATCAATGTTGTTGAATCCACTATCTACCGCTTTGACGAACAGCCAAATTCAACTAAAGATGAAGTTTAACCCTGCACCGCCAGCAGGTTTGGAAGCGATGGTTCATGTTTATCATTGGCGAAAATGGAATTTCGGCGCTAAAGGTAGCGTTCCGATTGTGGAAACCTAATGCCACAATTATTTTTAAATAAAAACGAAATTATACTTAACCGAAATTCTAACATGAGTTATGAAGGTGATAACAGTGTCGAATATCGCTAGAGAAATTGCATTTTAAGTGTATTATATGTGTTTCTCACGATATACGCCACCATTATCATCCTTCTTTTATGTCTAATGATTAACTAACGCGACATATGAAGACAATGAGGCAGAGTAGCTTAAGCAGAAGAAGCGTCAGTATTCCTATCTGGAGATGGAGGTGCGACTCCTCCCTCTGCTACTTATCTCTGCTGGATAATTCAATTAATTATTAAGCAGAGAAAACTTTTTTATAATAAGTAAAGCAGAGTAGCTCATCGGTTAGAGCGCCGGGATAACTCGGAGGTAGGAGGTTCGACACCTCTCTCTGCTATTAATATCCTTCTTTAATTGATTGCATTTATCACATATCTTGGTGATAAATGTACTCAATTAAAGTAGAATATTCAAGGCGAGGTAGCTCAACGGTAGAGCGCCCTACTAAAGCTGGCCGGCTACGAAGTGGGTGGCAACTGGTTCGACTCCGGTCCTCGTCATTCATATTCGTAATAATGTGCTACCATTATTATGATTATGCATTTTTTAGCTGTGGGCGGGGTAGCTCAAATGGGAGAGCGTGTGTTGTTGGTGAAACTCACAGGTTACTGGTTCGACTCCGGTCCTCGCCATGGATAACCATAATTTATGATATTCATTTATTATGGTTTTCCATGAAGAGGTTTCGAACTTGGGTCAATTATTCTGGTTACAAAGTATATCGAGACCGTTATGGAAGAAAAAAATTTACTCATATCACAGCTGTTGAACATAAACTGGGAAGACGTGTTCACAGAGGAGAAGAAGTACATCATATCAATGGAAATCGAGAAGACAATCGTTATCAAAATCTTATAGTATTACCTAAAGGATATCATCAATATGTAGTTCATTGGTATAATCATATAAATTATTAGTGTCAACCCACTTATCTTTCTGTTGTAAAGATGGGTCGGTTGTTATTAAACCATGATAAGGTGGCGTAAACTGTTTAATATCATACGAGGTATAACATATCTTGTAAGATATTAAACATACATTTTTTTTTGAGGATTATCTATCTGAGTTTTATTACTTGCAAAAACAGTACAATACCACCGTCGTTTACATCACCATAGTAACTGGCAAATACTTTAGTGCCAGCGGTTAACCATTTGACTGCTTGACAATGTGTAGTTTTCGATTCGTTAATAGAGGGAGAGTTACTGAAATTAACAATACACCCTGTAGCCATAGTAACTGGTGCTTGTGCAGGAACTTGATAAAATAATGCACATATGTTTGCTGTGTTAACGAGCCCCAAATTAACAGTCCCTGCGAATGTAGCACTAACATCATAATAACCAGTCGTTAAAACAGTAACTGTTCCAGAAAAACTGTCTATGGTCACATAATCTGTAGTAGTTAAGTTAGGTGTAAGGGAGGCGAATGTGTCACCGCCCGGTTGAGAAGTGGTATAAGATGAAGCTATCCAGGGACCAATTTCGGTATGCGCGATATAGTTAACCGCGCCAAACTTCACTTCAACTCCCCGAGGCCAGGTCATTCCAGTTACGGGACCGTCGGTGTTGCTAAGATCTAAAGTATTAGTAAATGATGAGGGGCTATCGTTTACCCATTGATTATAATCTATTTTCACTCTCTCATTGCGGCTATCTACTTGGTAGGACATTTTTTTATATATTTTATTATTTTTTTAGGAAATTAAGATGTCAGAAGCAGGTCCAAAGAAAGGCGATAGAGATATTGACAGTAGAGTATCAACGTTAGAAGAGAAGATTAAATCACTCACTGATGCGCTACTCAAAATCGATAAAAAAGTTTGTGGTCATGATGCTGAGTTAAATGAAACTTGTTCGTTATTTAAACAAATATTGGAAAAGGAAAGTACTGCAGATCATGATGATGATTATGAAGAAGAAAGTGTGGAAGACGAACCTGTCGTAAAACGAGCCATGATAACACAACATACTATCCATAGACCCAAGATGTTGAAGAAAGTCAAGAGAAGGCAGTTATCTGAGGAACCCATTGTAAAAACTGTAAAAAAAGCAAAACGCTCCGATAAAACTTGAAATTTTATTTAATCCTTTTTCTTCTGTTTGGTTAAGACGGCACCATCATCACCCTTTTTCGGTTCGTGAGACCAGAGATCTTCACTATCAGCAGTTCGGGGGGAGTCATTCTTCTCAGGGGGAGTGTTCGGGATCGTGATCACCTTGCTGGTCTTCTTCTTCTTCTCGTTAGCATGGGGGGCCTTAGCATCAGTCCATTTGGTCACCGTCATTACAGGTTTCTTCCGTTCTTCTGTGGTAGTACTCAAGCTCGCGCTTTTTACTCGCCTTTTTGGTACAGTATCCAGAGAGCGGGTAGTGTCTTTTTTGGGCTCGATAGTTTTTTCTATGCGTTCCATGCGAGCAGTTAACCTTTCTAACAACTGCATCACAGCGTTCCATTCGTCTAAACGTTTGTCGTCCATCCGTTTGAGCTCTTCCATGATTGTGTTTGTCTGATTCATCGTCCCTAAGTCAACAGTGTCCACAACAGCCTCCGCATGCTTACCTGAGACGTGTTGCATGGTCTCCGTCGATTCGTCCATTTTTACACAGAAAGATTTGTGAAGAGCACGAACCTCTTCTTCCAAACTATCGAAACGTTTCGTAAACAGCTCTAAAACTAACTTACTGGTGTTTCCTTGAGATGGTGCAGGTTGAGCAGGTTTTGGAGGACTATTTCGAGGAGTCGTCACGTTCGGTATAGGATAAGCTTGAGGTGTAGTTTCTTCAGTACGAGGTCGTTTAGCAGGAGGTGTAGCACCTTTGAGACTAGGTTTACCATCGGCAAATCTATAAGCTTTCGAATTGCTATCGCTAACCCAAAACCATCGTCCTTCGTTTGGCCCTTGCTTACATCTTACCAATCGAATATCATCAGGTGGGTTGGCACTGGGGTACTTGTAAACGGCGAGAGCAGTTTCTAGATCTTCAGGAATACTTGTATTCATTACTCGAGTCATATTTATTTAGTCAAAAAGATACACCTTTTATAGGGCAAGCGTAAAAATTTTTCCCGGAAATCATCGCGAGTTGCCATATTTAGTCAGCCACTTCATCAAACCGTTTTAGAAGTTTGTTTTGAGGTGAGGTGATGTATACCGCTAATTCCAACCTCTCTTCAAGTGATAGCCAGTTGAGGAGCGATTTTACAGATTTTCTGCATTGTTCTTCTTTAACCAACTGTTCTCGCATGTTATGGATGGCAAAAAGATCTTTAGTGATATAATCATTTATTAAGGGATCCTTTTCACTATAATAATAAGTGAAGTTGTTATGTTCAAAGGGTATGTTGTTACTCGTAGACATTCTCCTCTTTCCTAATTTTACTAAGTTGTTCTTCTGTTTTTTTCCGTATGGCTTGTTCGATTTCGTCTCCTCGCGTTTGAGCTGTTGTTCCTTTCCAGTATTCTCGTAACATTGGAGGTGTTGGGAAGTTACCAGTCCGCAACACTTCCCTAGCTTCATCTTCCTTAATTTTAGCGTTATGAGCTGCTTTCTCTTCCATAAGTGACAAATTTATTTAAAAAGGAATATTACTATCCCCGTTTACAATGAGGTGAGGCTTGTATTCATATTGAAGGTATTTTACGTCACCATTATCATCCAGTTTCACCCAGTACCAACCATCTAACTCACCATTGTACCTTCTTACAGCACCCAAAGGACAGTCTAAAGGGGGAGAAAAGCAATACATCGATAGCTGATTTTGTGCTTCCATGTCGACAAGCATTGTATCGTCGTTTAGGTCAGGCATTAATCTTCTTCTCTTTATAAAGTCTTCTAGATCGTCAGTGTCTACAAGACCAGCATCCCACTCATAAATCGAAATTGCACGCGTTGTCATCTCGTCGGTTGCTAATTAATTTGATTTTTTCCTTTAATTTTTCCTTTTTAAGGCAAAGTCGGGAAATTTTATGCGAGTTTCCTTTTTTAGTAACCAACCTATGACACCGACTTCCCTTTTAAGGGAAGTAGGTGTCTTTATAATAGAAAG
>Ga0207694_10001854_pt1 | contig 17600 bp, 13 predicted proteins | sample KBSC34metaG_FD_184353 | JGI IMG/M metagenome (GOLD analysis project Ga0207694, IMG submission 184353) | Corn rhizosphere microbial communities from Kellogg Biological Station, Michigan, USA - KBS C3-4 metaG (SPAdes) (version 2) | ecosystem: Host-associated > Plants > Roots > Rhizosphere > Soil... | reverse complement strand
TCCGCAAACCCTGCACGGCAAGGCGAACCTGTTCTGTGCTTCGCTTCAGCAGATTGGAGATCTCGGCGCTCTTGGGAACCGGACGGTCGATGTCGTATAGCAGCATGCCGTCGAGCGCCGCCTGTGTGTAGTCCAGCACGTCGTCCATCACATGCGCCAGTGCGTGGATGTCTTCACGGTCCAGTGGAGTTACGAACGTCTTATTAAGTCGATCCATCGTTTCATGCACGAGGCCGTCGGCTTTATGTTCGAGCTTGTGCATCTTGGCCAGCATGTCCTCGCGCTGCTCGTAGTCGCCTAGGACGGTCTCAAGCATTCCGGCGCCCTCGACAAGACATGCAGCCAACTCGTCGAACAGATCGAAAAACTTCTCCTCGCGCGGCAACAATCGCATATAATGATTCCCTTCCATCGCCGCCACGTGATGGTGTGGCGAATCACTCTGTGATACCACCAACGACCTGAGGATGTCTACGTCACTTCTTCATGTCGGCTATTGGTATCCGGCTCACTGGGGAAGAGTTCGAGGAAGTGGATATCCGGCACGACGCTTATATCCGTTGCGTCGCTGTCGAGTGTGGCTGAACCGTCATTGCTCAGGACAAGAGTCATCTGGTCGATCGCCTTCTGTGATATTCCGCAGATCATGTTTTTGCCCTGGCGATTGATTTCGATCACGCCAGCTAGACGCATTTCCTTCAGATGGTGTGACACTTTGGCCGTGATCTTCTTGGAATCCGACACCGCTGCGCACACCTCACCCACGGTGGGACCGATGGCCATCCATTGCTTTTCGCCATGCTCTACGGTTATTGGGTGGCACCGCTGCAGTAGGAACCGGAATATCCTCAGACGCGTCGGGTCGCCGAGCGCTCGGAACATTTCGGCGATTTCTTTTTCAGACGAAGTCGTCTTCTCTCGTTTCGGCATATGGCGATGATCATAGCATATTTTGCAAATTGTTTGAATGTTGAAGTGTTTGAGGGACAGCCAGTCGATGGCACTCATGGCGACACATCACACCAAGCCTGCTGATTAGAACGCCGCTGGCTTGGCTTCGGCAAGGGTTGTTGGTTGCTCGTTCGTCGCGTAAACCGGCCCAGGAATCCGCGACTAATCTGGTGCTGTTGAACCCAGGAAATCGATAACCTGATCGTAGGCTGCCTGGCGATCCTTGCAGTTTTTAGCCATTGTGTCGTACTGGCGCTCGGCGGCTGCCTGAGAGCTTCTGATCGCCGCGATCTTCTCTTCGAGCTGCTTGACGGCGTCATTCGCGTGTTGCCGGTACTCCACCAGCATGTCAGTATGCGCGCTCAAAAGATCATCCAGCGCCTTTTGCTTGTTGTGGGCATCAAGGACGATCTTCTCTGCCGCTGCCGGCCCCTTGTTAACCGCCAGGAGCATATTTCGGATAATCTGCCGCCGCTGCGCCTGATCGTTGATCATCGGAGGGATGGTCGCATCCAGGCTATGGATCGCCTCCATAGCCTGCTCCGCCGTGAACCCTGAAGCAGGGATTTGCACCTTTCTGAACAGAAGATCGAAATCGATATCTCCTTCGGCATCTACTGGATCGCTCTCATCGACCGCGTTCGCCTGACGCTGTTGGAGTTGCTGATTGTACAACTGCTCCTTGCGCGAGCTCATAATGAGCGAGCCCTCAAGCTCCGCTGCCGCATCCGGATCAATAGGCTCCACCGGCGCGCGAATTGGCTCCTCGTCGCTACCTACCTTTATCCCGAACTGTCCGAGAAGGTCGCCAAGAAGCTGCTTTCGATATTTGTTCATAGTTTGCTAGACCGCGCTATCGAATCCCGTTCCACACCGCAGCGGCATCATTGAGAGCCGCATAGGGACACGTTTCCGTGCTCAAATACGATGTCTGGAAATAGGACGCCGCCGGACCCTTTACCCGCGATTCCAGTTCCCCCGCGCCGTTGATGGTTGGGCGGAAATTGAAATCGGCGGCCTTCGCCAATTGCTCAGGAGTGCTGAGGAAGGCTAGGAATTGCTCCGCATTCTTGCGCTGCTCTGCGCTGACCCAAGGCGCTTTTAGTACAGCAGCCGCCTGGTTGGCGTCGACCGTCGGATTCGGGTACACGAATGCCAGGTTTGAGTTGTCGTTAACGGCCTTTATCGCTGCCGCCTCATAAGCGGTAATGAAATCGCGGTTGCTCTGGTCCTGCCCATACGCCTTTTCCAGATCGGCCGATTTCTGGGTGTTCGCGCGCTCCCATCCGGAGGTTAGGTCCTTCAGAAAGCTCTTGAAGCCAGCGCTGTTCGCCGTCGCTACCAGATTTGTTTGTCCGGTTCGCTTGGCATATTCACGCAGCATCATGCTCATGGTCAGTGTGCCACTGCTGGCATTGATGGGATCGGCAAAGCTGAAACGCAGCTTTCCGAACTTACTCTGCTGTCGAACATTATCCCACGCGTTGTTTCCCTGAAATATCTGTCTCACCATGGGCAGATTCTTCTTCGTAGTGAGGATCACCAGCGGGGACTTAAATAGGACTTTATAGTCAGCGCTCGAATTGTCTACGAAATGGTCAAGGTCCCCGATGCGTGTCAGCCAGAGCTGCGTGCTCGGGTTGAAGATCGTCGGCTGCGCGGTATGGTTGTGGATGCCCTGCATGGCTTCCCGTGTTGCGAGGGTATCCACTCGAATGCCGAACCCGGGGCTTGTTTGATTAAACTCGTCTACCTGCTGCTTGATCCACGGTAGATTTGTCTTGGTCGTGAGAAAAATCACATTGCCTGGCGATGCGGCTATCGGCATCGGATTGCTTGTGTCGGCATTCGTCGGCGCTGTTGCCGTGGTTGTGCCCGCTGCATTGTGGGCAAGGCGGGGCTTCACGACGAACCAGAAGAGCCCTGCCAGTATCAAAATGATGAACAGCCAACCTCCCGGTTTGATGTCTTTCGGACTCCAGGATGAGTTACTCATTGCGCTTGTTAATCTCCTTGTATTCTTTAGACCGCTTGCTTATTTAGACTGCGCGCGGCAGGATTATGTTGCGCGTGGACCACAATTGGATCGGCTGGGCCACTTTATTGGGCGCGCCGGGACAAGTGATCGTTGATTGCGGGCTTGGAGAGGCCCATTGCGCGTGTGGCAGGCATTGTAACTGTGCTAAACTATACCACTATACTTGCCATGCTGCCGGCATCCTGAATAATCCGTCACACCCTGGATGTCTGCCCATGAGGCGTGGTCATTTCAACACTGCTGTTGCATTCGACAAAAGGATTAATATGACCTACCGTAGAACAGCCGCTGTCTCCCTCGCCATCTGCATGGTTTTGGGAACACCAGCACTTGCCCGCAAACGGAATAACTCCAAAGACAAGTTCACCTTCATTGTATTCGGCGATACTCGCTCCAATAAGGATGCCGTTGAGCCGGTGACCGACGACCAGATCCAGAAGCTGCAGGGCGTACATCAGCGAATCGTCAAGCAGATCGTCGATCTGAAGCCTGAGTTCATCATGCAGACCGGCGACTTGATCAAAGACAACTCGGTAGAGGCCGACTGGACAATGTACGACCGTGTGACGCAGCCCCTCCGTGATGCGAAAATCCCATTCTATCCGTCACGAGGCAACCACGATGCCAAGGCGGAGCCGCCCTCCGGCAAGGGGTACACGGCTCACGTCAGCTCTCCTTTTGATAGTGGAGACATTAAGACCAAGTTCTATTATGCTTTCTCAAGGCACAATAACCGCTTTATCGTCGTAGACAGCATGCAGAGCTATGCTCCGGGCACCGAACAGTATGCATGGCTGGAGGATGAGCTCAAAAAGTCTCAGGACAAGGCAACAAACACATTTGTGATGTTCCACGAGAGCCCATACTCTGTCGGTCCCCACGCCGTTCAGGACGAAGCCATGATTACTCGGGCATATCTATGCCCGTTGTTCGTCAAGTACAAGCCGCGTGCCGTTTTCTGTGGTCACGACCATCTTTATTACCGGACAAAGCGAGAAGGCATAACTTATATTGTAACCGGAGGGGGAGGAGCGCCCGTCTACCATCCGGAGAACATCGACGCCATGCTGCCGGAGAAGCCTATCGTGGTTCAGAACGGCAAAGAAAAGAAAGACGACACTGTTCCTGCTGCTCCCGGGGATGTGACGGTGGAGCCTGAACCGGTGATCCTCAAAGATGCGAGCGGCCTGCCGCTCGACAAATACATCTCGGATATTGGCTCGGACGGCAAACCGCTGACGCAAGAGGCATACGAAGCCTCGATCTACCACGTGGTGAAATGCGATGTCGACGGCAAACGTGTCCATTTCGTGGCGATCGGCCTTGATGGACGAACTATCGACGATTTCACCGTCGAGTAGAAATTGTGGCCGTTAGAAGCCAAAGAGCGGCCCGGATGCCCCGGGGCGCTCAGTTCGCATACATTGCTGAATACGACGAATGGATCAACATCCCAACAGGCGTTCAGACATCATACACGGCCCTGGCAGCCGCCACGCATCCCAACACAACCCGGACATACTCTTACTACAAGGGCGGCGCCCGCAATACCATGAGGTCGGAGTTTGCCGACGAATCTTGCAGATCGGCATCACAGATTAAAGAAACCCGCCGGGGACATTCCGGCGGTTCAGTTGATCAGTCGTGCTCGATCATCTCGACATCCCTCTGCCAAGGCTTCGGCACCTTCTTCCTCGACCGGCCACCTGTCGGAACGAACAGTGGAACCTCCACCGCTCGCGGATTTGTGGTAACTGCACAGACCAAAGGTCTTTAGAATGACTTGAACCGGCAAGCTGCAGAACATCATATGTATGGCTCCATGGTGAAATGTGTCGATCTTCGTCGAATAGAGCCTCATCACCGACAAAGATTTGCATTTCCAAATCCTGGGTCTGTCTCTGCCTTGTCTGGTGACGAAAGTCGAGTTAGACATGGTTGGCAGCGAAGTGCGTTTGCATGTTGCCCATAATCCGGAGGCGGGACAATTGCAATGCCTGGACTGCCAGCGGGCCTGACAATCAAGCAGGCACATGCCCATTTGCAGCAATAGCCGTCAGCCAAGTGATAAGCTGAGAACAGCCGCTCTTGGGCTTTTAGAGCGAAGTTATTCTGCGCCCAATCCAGTTCGCTCAGATCGCCCCAATCGCAGGTGCAGTGATGCCCCAACAGTTCCTCAGGAACCTGCCCAGCATTCGAGATTGCGTCCAACGAACTCGGTGTTGCCACGACACGTCCCATCGGGAAGCACGCCGCTACGATCAACACCCGGGGTTCTGAATGTTCTGCCTCACCTTCAGTTGCCATACTATAGATACCTCTGCTACTACCGTAGCGTGAAAGATTCGTCGGTTGGCGTGGTAACACCATGAGTGGCGCATCGCAGCAGCACTCAACCATGCAGGTAGGCAATAGATGGCCTCACTCCCTCGATACTTTGAGCCGAAATCAGCAGAAGCACATGCGACAGCCAGATATGTGATCCGTAGAACATAAGGAGCCCAGAACGCAGGTACGTACTGGGCCGGAGAGTTTAGGAGTGCTCTCGAACCGATATAGAAATCGCACTTACCTGTATCAGCAGGGATGTACTCTTCCCGCCGACATGGCGCTTATGCGGGCGACAGCCTTCGTGCTGACCATCGGCATTCTCCGTGTGATACTGTACCTACCACGGATGCCGTCGTTATAGCGCGCTCGTATTCTGATTGTGAAGGGATATAAATCAAGGAGAAGGGAAGCCTTAAGGCCAGCTACGGAAGAGCCCTCACTGCGACAAGAAATGCCTGCCATGAAGTCGACCAATATATTAGCGCAGCAATATAGCGACGGAAGATTCTGAACAATTGCTCTTGGTGTCTCGACTTAGCAGGCAAACGCTACAAACAGAATCGAGGCCTGAAAGAATACCCATCTCTCAGGCCTCAGTTTGCTGCCACTTATGCCGTCCACCACGTTTAAGCGCGCGGTTCACTTTTAGGCCGTCGAGCTTTACCGTTAAGCTACCCCCGCGTGAAGCGAATGGCTTACGCGCATCCGCTCAAAATGGAGCAGGGGAGGGGAATCGAACCCCCATACAACGGGCGCCGACCGCGTGCGGTTGATTTGGACGACGACAACGAATGCTCAGTCTGGAGTAATAACTTGAGCCTGGTTTGGCGAAGATCGCTGCCTCTACCCCTTGGGCTACCTCCGCGCTAAATGCGGAGGGCAGGTCTCGAACCTGCACTGTCACGTCTTGTCGTCATGAAGAGTCTGAGTTTGACTTTGTACTCCAGAACTATTATACCGTTTGCATCGGCTACTAGAACCGGTCTACCCATCTTCAACTTCAATTTCCGACAAACTCTCAGTCGGGAACTACCGGGTAAACTCTTGACATGCGTATCCCACCGGGTGGTCCGAGCACAGTAAATGGCATCTTATGCCAGCTTCTATGGACACTGCTCACGGCAGTTCGATTCAAGATCATTGAGTCCGATGCTGATCCTGATCGTTTATCCGCGACACGAGCGACGTTAATTGTCGAGCCCAAAGATGGAGGCGATTTACAACATGTTTCGGCAAAGGGAAGACGAATCCAACAAGTCAAGATGAGATCGGGAAGAGGTTCTTGGTCGCTCGTGGAGGTGATCGACAGTGTGCTGCCAGATCTTTACAAGGCCGTCGACCTTACCCGCTCCGCCGATCACTATGAGTTCATTACGAATGGGCATCGTGGCGACTGACTTGCAGTCGAAAACTTCTTCAAGTCCCTGCGTCATAGAGATTTTCTCGGCTTGAGTGCTGAAACGAATGTCGCATTCGATCACAACCCGACTGCAAAAGTATCGATTTTTCCTGCCAAAACGTATACAGAATGGACGCTGTTTGATCGTATTGTATTACTGCTAAAACGCGAAGATGAGACTAAGGCATCAGCGCAAGAGAGAGTATGGCAGCTATTATCTAGTTTGGACTTCCAATGGGATGAGGACACTGACAGGTGGCGCGATCTGGTAGATAGTTTCCTGTTCGAGGTAATCGATTATTCAGACAACGTACAGGAAAAGCGCAATGCTCTCCTCACGGCCTTAGCCGAACAGGCAACGTTGGGAAATGCAGAGATTCTTCCTGGGGAGTTTTTTACTCATCATGGCATTACAGCTCAACGATTATCCAATTGGATTGACATTGTAAAGCGTGGGCGAGAGCTATTACAGAAGAGACTTACATTCTATGGCTATGCCCCGGACGTAGACGTACGTCCTCTCCGAAGGCTTCCTGCCGACACTCCGGTTGTTATATTATCTGGGGAAAGTGGCCAAGGGAAGTCCTGGCAACTCTACTCCCTCGCAGATTGGTTGTCGTACACTGGTGTTGTGGCTCTAATCGATGCGACAACTAATGCTTTTGAGGATACTCAAACGGCGGAAAAAATCTTCTGGCAGGATATTGCTGGCCATGATAATCCATTGCCGTTGTCCCGTATCGCAACCCGTATCCGCAATGTTACTAGAGTTCCTGCTGGACGGTGGCTTCATCTTTTTATCGATAAACTCCATCATCCAGATGAAGCTGAGCAACTAGCTATGACTGATTGGGAAGAATTGGGAGTTCGACTTATCGTCGCGGCTCCAACCATTGTCGCCACGGAGATGGCGCGGATATGCGGCAAGCGAGCAACAATAATCGAAGTCCAAGATTTTACCGAGTTAGAGATGAGAAAGTTTCTTGTCGGAGCGAATATTCGGCGCTGGCAACTGATTCCGTCGGACTTCCGTAGCACACTTAGTCGTCCTCTGCTTGCGAACTTGTACAAGAACGAAATAGCTACCTCGGAGTGGATTCCAACGAACGAATATACCCTCTTCGATAGATGGTGGCAACGTATTTACAATACGCAGCCGCTTAGCGCAATTGCTGTACTAGACCTCTCTTGGTTATTTCTTAACGGCGGTGCCTATCCATGGAATCCGGCACAATTGCGGCAGGCTGGGCTTGATCAGAACGCTGTAAATGATCTTGTAAAGGGTAATGCGCTTCAACGAACGCCTAAAGTAGGCTATGAAGTTTGGCATGATCGGTTACTTAACTGGATAGTGGCTGAAGCTATTATCGAACACTGTCTACTCTCAGCTATCCCTTCCGTAGAGGCTATGCTTACCTGGCTTGCTACCTTATTTCGACAAACTCTTATTCTACGTGGACGTTCGCTGGGATATGTTGCCATGGACATGATCTGGATACTCGTAAATCGCCATCCAGACATGTCCACACTCACAGATGATCTCTTGGATGAATTAGCAACAGAGCATGCACAGTTCAGGCAAGAGCCGTTCTGGAAGTTGCTTACGACGGTTGGTCCACGCGTTACAGAATCGCTTCTACGGTTTATCGTTAGGCACCCAGACTGGCCAACGCAGAGGGAATTGCTCGATGCGCTCAGTGGCCTAATGACCGAGGATCTGGTCTGGGATATTAAGCCGCTGGTGGGACATCCATCCTCAAGAGTCGTGTCAGCAAGTATGCGACTTGTAACCCGCAAGCCGCAAGCACAACTGTTACCAGACCTCTGGATGTTATATTGCGATCTGCATAACCGCCCTGAACGCTTCGCCGACGATGCGAACGAAGATCGTGCGTTCTGGCTTCAAAGAGACTGTTACCAAGCGTTGAAGGCAACTGTATCTTTGGATCCGGCGTGGCTTGAAAGAGCTATTCATAATGCTGCTCCCAGTACAGAGCCCGTACATGATTTGGCCTATCTTCTTGCCACTCTAAACGGTGAACGGGAGCGCTGGTTACGGTGCAAGACAACATTACGCGAGAAACTGTCTGGTCAGCATCTTCGCTCTATTATCATGAATGTCTACATGCATCGCGACACAGATGAAATCGATTGGCTACGTAGTCATGTAGCTGACCACGGTGATTTGGTTGGGGCCCATTCGCTCCGGGCACTGGTGCGAATTGCTCCTGACATCGCGTTGCGGTCGCTCAAACAATTAGACGGGTTGGATTTAGCCTCTACTCGTAATTGGTGTATGAGGTCATTAATACTGCGACGTCCGCCCGAAGCTTTAAATGTCTTACAAACAAGATTGAAAGAGCCCCAAGAGCTACGCAATGTCGAGAACGCATTCAGTGGACAGGCAGATCTCCTTTCTGCGGATATGGTAGATCACCTACTTGATAGATTGGAGGCGGTATTAGATGAAGCCGACTCTGTCGATGATGTCTATTCTCTAGTCAATCTGCTCTCTGGTGTCAATCGTATCGAGCTACTTGAGCGATTGGAGAAACGCCAAGGAAGCAATCTGGAACAACGATTGGCGACACTATTAGCTGATAGCCCACGCCCCTATCTGGTCCAGGAAATTGCAGGGCGCGAACCTGCACTCAGTGTTCTATACAAGATAGGCGGTTCTGGACTTACTCGTGTCGCTAATGCATGGCTTGCATCGCCACATCGCTTTGGGAAATACGACGGTATTGAGGCTGCGATTAAGCGGCCCGATAGCGCGACAATAGCAATACTCGGTGAGTTGGCGTGTGTACCAGATGAGCCTAATACGGGGGTGGCATATCTTGCCGCTGAAACGCTTGCTGATCTCCAGCAATGGATTCCTATGCTTCGATCTATCCTTAGTTTGGGAATGACCCGTACACCACGGCATGTATTAACCTCATGTTATGGAGCCGTCTGTCTTTTAGATCCTTTGATGCAAGAGGTGTTCGCGGCGGTAGAGGGGGAACCCTCTTCTGGAGGACTTGTGGCGCTTGGTATTGCAGGGCGTTCGGATTACATCGCGAAACTTTTGGCTGTATTGAGTAGTGAACAGCCTGGATCCGATGCTTTTCGTTCTGCTGTAGTAGCCCTAAGTGTTCTAGATGACCCACAAGGCTTGGCGAGTGAACAACTTGGCACACTGCTCTCCTCTAATATTAGTGCTTTCGCTGCAAAGCAAGGTCTCTTGCGCAATTTAAATGAAAAAGCCATAGAGTACTTAATTGATCACATACGAAATAACTTCGATGCAGAACTTGCCATTATTCTACTGCAACAAGGTGCTTCCAGCGAACTCATTACTCCTATTATTCACGCTTCAGTGTTAGGTAGCATGCACTATTTTGGCGATGTGCTGCAACAATTGTGGAGTTCGGGGTTGTCATATGAGAAAATAAAGTCGGTACTCAACAGGGATGATTTGCGCCAGTCTATCGAGCAATTGGCCTTTTTGGTTGAAGACGGGTTGAACGATGTATCAGACAAGCCCTTCGCAATTTATGCGCTTGGTATTCTAGACAAAGAACTTGCCATTGAGGCTGCAATCACTGCACTCGAAAATGCGGATAACGGCAATAGAGAGTACTATCCATATCTCATCGTTGAATTAGATCCGATACGCGCGCCAAATATCTTGGCTGAACACATGTGCGACGAGAATACTTCCGTCGTTCGGGCTGCAATCGGCCGGGCTCTGGCATCCGATACTATTGACATGAACCCGATTGTAGAGAAGTGGACCACTGACAATATACCATCGCATCGGATAGCGATTTGTCGGATCTTAGCGTATTTAGAACCGACAGAATTGCGTCTTGGAAAGCTTCGGACGCTTCTTGAAGATGATCATACCGCAGTACTCGAGGCAGCAGAGGAGGCATATTGGCATTCGCTGAATGAGCTTTGGGCACGCAACCTCATAGCGGCTTTCGTCAAGGAGGCAGATCGAGCGCGGCAATGGAGGTTGTTGGACGCGGCGATCGCAATCGGCGATCCCGGCAATGCACATCAGCCTCTCCCTCCTTGGCTCCAAAACGCCTTGAAGAACTCATCGGGTCCCTGGAATAGATATGTTTACAATATGATTGAGGTGCGGAGAAAGAAAGTTGCGGGAAATCTGGAAGACACTGATCGCAGACTAAAGAGGTAAACTCAGGAATTGCCAGTAGAAGTTAGCCAAGCTAAACCACAAAACCTGCTCTGACTACTAGGAGAATACCCATCTCCTGGGTCTTGTTGTGTTTTTCAGATCTTTCCCCAAGCGTCGCTCTTTCCCATAGATATCATACAGATGAAAATCTCCGCACTTCAGGAAGCACGGTATACTATCTACTGTATTGTTTGCATCGATGAGTATAATTGAACTTAAGCTCCAATTCGATCTGACGTGGACAACAATGAAAGTCCCGTCAAGTGGTTTGATCCTGTTAAACTATACCAGCGGCGTTTCGCTTATTATTTATTGACAGGAGAGCTTTCAATTGCCGACAAGCAAATGGATACATTCGGAAAGCGAAGTCGAACGCCCATATCTTATCTCTGTTGACGCTGATATTCCTCCGGGATGCACTATAAAGGTGGTATCTACCGGAACTATGCCTGGTGGTGCGCCATGGAAGGAGGAATATGTTAATCCGAAGAGAGAGCGGATCGAGATTGCTTGGACCAACAGTTTCAGTTTTCAGTTTACATACCCGCCCGGCTCAATCGCCTTCCCGTTCTTTTATAGCATTGTCATTGAAGGCGACAGGATCAAGCGCACTCTGCCGGCAGAACATTTAATGGCGGGCAACGCTCCGGAGGGACACCCATTCGTCCTTATGCCTGCAAAAAACGGACGGACATTCGTCACGGTCAATCACATCCCAGGAACACTAGTTTCGTTAAGTAGCGTTGGCAGACCGTGGATAGTATCGCTATCGGCATACGTTCCGACCACCTGTCACGTCGATCTGACCCTCCTCGTGCAGCTACGAAACGGACAATATGCAACCATAACTGTAGATGGAACGCAACCTCAAGCCCTGCCATTCACCGATTTCATAAATTTGCAGAATAAGCTTACATTTTCAGGTGACGGCAGGTCTACGCCAGTCATCACCGGATTTGCCATCGACGGAGACGGGCGACGATATTTTTGGCCAGCTCAGGCAATGGGAACCTCTAATCCACCTAGCATTGAAAACTTTCTAAGAGGTCCCCATCCAGATAATAAGGCGTACTTCAATACTGCACAACCCGTTACGAACGCGTCCCTGCCTCCGGCCATCAATCGCCTAACCGAGATGTTCAATCGAGGTGAGTTCAAGATCGACAACACAGATAGTGATAGAAATGTTTCTGGATAAGATCGTGTCGTCTTATGCTAGCATAAGGGATTTCGTTTATAGCCTAGGAGGTTCTCAGCATTCGCGTGGCAGTGCTCCGTTTCGGTTCCAGTCGATTAGCGAATTGGGCAGTGCGTACGCAAGCGGCCACGTCGATATCGGGGACAGGATTATAGGGACCGCTTGGTGCTCACCCTATGTCTATTGGTACCTTCCAGACTCGTATTCGCCGTTTCGACTCGAAACGTACTTGTACCTTGAAGGCGACAAACGGGCTACCATTACCACACCGGTCCCATCATATTTGCCGGCTGGATATGTTCCATTTACACATACAGGCCGAACTCTCTTCTTCGCATATCCTCACGAGACATCAGGATTTGACCTGCTCTTGACCAACGAGGCTGTAGATAGCACTCCCATTCAAGGCGCATCTGCAACAAATGAGCCTTGGCTTTTTAACCTCGACACGGGAAATGCCAATTTCGGCCAGCACCCGCACCTATGGCAGTACACAATTGGTGACCCTGAGATCGCCCGCAATCTTGGCATGCTTGCACAGAAACCTACTCGCATACCCTCAGATCCCAAGCTGATACGAGCATCGATCTCCATACCAGATAACTGCCTACCTATTCCGGCTTATGTGCCTGCTGACATATCGATGTCCAGTTCCGTCACCGAAATCAGCGGAAAAATCGTTGCACTTGATGATGAAATCGTCGGCCGCCTAAGCGCACTGGGATCTCCAATCGCTGAATTGCTATTCTCGGCCTTCTATCGTCCAGACCGTGGACTTCGTCCAATTGCAATTGAGATAGACGGGATCAAGGGCGTTCGCTCCACGAAGCATCAAGCCGGTTCTGATGATCTCGGCTTAGGCAAAACTGTAACTCTGATGGTAGAAATGTTCTTTGAAGACGGACATTCGGAAGAGCCGATCTCTTTCAACGACAATACAATTATTGACGTGTTTGTACCGGCCGTAAAGAATATAATACACATCCCGCCACAGGTAGGCTTGCCTGACAGATGGCTAGGACGGATCTACGGTTTCGAGGGTCCAATTTACGTGTACAAAGTTGGCAGGCTACATGTATCAATATCGCCAGAAGGACCAATCTGTGTATTCACATCGGCTCAATTGGGCAAGGACTATTCGAACAGTTTTGCCATCCTTCGCGATTTCGTGCTGAGACTTTGCGAGGAGTTCCCCAAGCACGTCGGATTCACTGGCAAACATGTGCGACCATGCTTCACGTATATGAGTGATCAATGGCAACCCACATTTGGCCGTCTGTTAGCGGGAAGCGCATTAGAGAACGTTCGGCGGCGGAAACAGCAGCTATCATCTATTGTCCATGAGGTAAACAACACATTGACACCAGTAACTAAAGTTCGCGTGCTCTATTTGGCCGCAAATGCCGATACAGATGAGCGATTGGCACTAGACGAAGAGATTCGTGACATACGCGACAAGATCCGCGGAGCGCCATTCGAGCAATCAATCGAAATCGATCAGCGATGGGCAGTCCGGCCGGACGATATCCTGCTCGCAATGAACCAGTTTGATCCGACTGTAGTGCACTTTAGTGGGCATGCCAACATCGACGTGATTGCAGTCAAAGGAGAAGATGGCAGCAGTCGTTCGATCAGCAAAGAGGCACTAGTAACACTCTTTCAAACGGTGGGTAATGCTCAAGTTGTCATATTAAATGGATGCTTCACGGACACAAACGCCGAGGCAATTACGCAGTACGTTCCGTGCGCGATAGGGATGACGAATACGATCTCAGACGATGCAGCAATCGCATTCGCCGGTTCCTTCTATCGTGCATTAGCTTATGGGCGCTCCATTCAACAGGCATTTGATCAGGCAAGAACCTCAATAATGCTTCAGGGTATCCCCGAACAGGACGTTCCGAGGCTCCACGCGCGGAGCGGCATTGATCTAAGCAATATGATTTTAACAGGTTGAGAACATGCCCCCATGCTCCCTGACATCTGGCCGGATCTACTAAGTTGCTTTGGGGATAGGCTTACATAAACAGGTTCGTCTTAACAACTAACGGCGGCAGGTGACTCATCGGCAGATCAAAACAACACGCACTAACTATCAGGTGAATACCCATCCCCCGGGTTTCGCTTTGCTGCCATTTCTGCCGTCCACCACGTTTAAGCGCGCGGTTCATTTTTAGGCCGTCGAGCTTTACCGTTAAGCTTACCCCCGCACAATGCGAATGCCGGAGTGCATCCGCCGGACCGCGTAAAGCGGACACTCTATTCGAGCATCCTGCTATAAAATGGAGCAGGGGAGGGGAATCGAACCCCCATACAACGGGCGCCGACCGCGTGCAGTTGATTTGAACGGCGACAACGAATGCTCAGTCTGGAGTAATAACTTGAGCCTGGTTTGGCGAAGATCGCTGCCTCTACCACTTGGGCTACCTCCGCATGAGCGAACGCTGGGGTGCAACGCCCGACCGAATGGTGCGGAGGGCAGGTCTCGAACCTGCACTGTCACGTCCTGCCGTCAGTAAGAGTCTGAGTTTAACTTTATACTCCGAAACAAGTATACCATTGTGTCTAATGTGTAGGTACATTGCTGTCAGATATTGGGGGAAGGATAAGCTGATGTGGGCAACGGGTGTTGAAGTCAGAAATCTACATAAGACGAGCGAACGTGGCTCATTTACCGTTTTAATTGATTCTCTTATTTCGAGGCAAAGCCCCTTTTGGTTATTGCTAGCGCCGACATTCATACGAACGGACAAATAGCCTTTAGGGCAGGGGCATTGATATGGAGGTCAACCACGCCGTTCTGAGTGTATCCCTCGCCCTAATTGTCATTTGGGGGCCTTGCGTGGTGGCCCGAACGATGACCTCCGCGGGCATCGTAATTCTACATTCGTCGACCAGGCCTGGCGGATCCAGGTTGCCTGCCCAAGCTTGCGCGCTATTCGGAGCGAGGAACGCATCGCGGACAACCGTTAATTATTTTCCGCATGCGCATTAAATCCTGCGTATGCATTTTAGCAACATACGTACTATGAGCAGATACTCGACCGTTTTGACGCAAGCTTGTCTGGTAATGGTAGAGTCTAGAGCAATTGGGGTAACCCTATCAAGGTATAACCAAGCAATCAAGCCCGTGAAGTAGATTTAGAAGTAGGCAGAACCATTGACGGAAGACAGCTCCATTTCAGAGTCAAGATGTATCAACGGAGTATTAACGGTAAGGATTGAAGGGGAAATTACCTACTATGAACGTCACGCGTTCAAGGAGAAACTGACCGAGCTTTACAAAAATGCTTCGGCAAGTTGGATTGAAATCAATCTTCTCAATGTGTCTTGCATGGATAGTAGCGGGCTTGCGCTGCTCATCGAGATGTATAAGCTATCGGGCGGCCATGTAAATATCGTTGTTGCGCCTGGTTCCCAGCCGGCAAGAATTATCAGCCGCGCTAATATGGCGTCCTTTTTTCATATACGATACCAAGAATAAACGGTTCTTGCGGGCACTCCCTTAATGTAGCACTACGCACCCGCCAGGACGAGCCAGGCGGCATTCACTAGCCAGCGGAGAGTATAACTGCCGCACATACCGCCAGGCCAATCATAACTGGCTCCACCGTTTACTACGGAAAAGGCGCAATCACGTGAGCGCAACGAAGCCGTTCGGTCCTAATTTTCCCCATAACTACAACTGACACGACCCTCGAAGCGGTTCGGACCGTCGGTCTCGTAGCGGCCGGGGCATAACCGACAGCGGTATTCGTCGGCGTAGGCGTGGATGCCTGTTGTGGACTGCTATTCACAGTTTATTGCGCGCCTGCCGAAGGTTCAAGGGCAGAAGAAGCAAGTACCGAGCCGACCAGAAAGACGACGGCGATCAGCAAGGGCGCGATAAACGACTTGAGGTGAGGCCGGCTCATAGCACATTTGCTCCCGTTATTTTTTCGGCGGCGCGTCGACGCCCGACAAGGCCAGTACAAAGTCCGGCAAGCGTTGGCCTTGTACCTCGATCGCCCTGACCGCCGAGTTCAGTTCGGCGAGTTCGGCGGGCGTGAAGTGAACCGCTGCCGCGCCGCTGTTCTCAACCATGTGCTCCATCTGCGTCGTACCGGGGATTGGCACGATCCAAGGTTTCTGCGCCATCAACCATGCCAGAGAGACCTGGGCGGGAGTGGCTTGCTTCCGCTTGGCCCAATTCTTCACGAGTTCCACGAGCGCCAGGTTGTGGGACCGATTCTCCTGCGAGAAACGGGACTCGCCGCCCCGGATGTCTCCGGGCGCGAACCGGGTGTTTGCGTCGATCCAGCCGGTTAAAAACTGCACGCCGAGCGGACTCCACGGCACGAAGCCGATTCCAAGCTCCTCGCAGGCTGGGATGACTTCCTTCTCAGGGCCGCGCCAGAACATCGAGTACTCATTCTCGACCGCCGTGACTGGCAGTGCAGCGTGAGCGCGGCGCAGCGTGCCCAGCCCCATTTCACACAGCCCCCAGTGTCGGACCTTGCCTTGATCCATGAGATCCTTCACCGCGCCGGCGACGTCCTCGATCGGCACTTCGGGGTCTACCCGGTGCTGGTAGAGCAGGTCGATGCGGTCGGTGCGCAGCCGTTTGAGCGATCCCTCGACGGCGCGCTGGATGTGATCGGGCTTGCTGTTGAGTCCCCCGCGCATCTGTCCCGTATCGGGGTCGATGTCCCAACCGAACTTGGATGCGATCACGACCTTGTCCCGGAACTTCGCGATGCTCTCTCCGAGGATGCGCTCGCACTCGAAGGGGCCGTAGGCCTCCGCTGTGTCAAAGAACGTGACGCCGTGATCATAGGCCGCTTGGAGAATGTTGATCATCTCCGGCCGGTAGGGCACGGTCGTCTCGTACTTGCGGCTCATGTTCTGGACGCCCATTCCCACCGCCGAGACCTCCAGGGAGCCGAGCCGGCGACGCTCCGACACGGAAGAAGGCCCGAGGAGGGGCTTTGCGGCCGGACCCTGGGCAGCCGCCCCGGTGGACGCCGACAGTAGCGTGGAGGCCGCCAGGGCTCCCGCCCCGACGAGCAACTCGCGCCGCCCCAGTCGGCGCGGCTTGTCATCAATACCTGAGTTCATGGCTCTGTCTTTCATGGAGGTCAACTCTCTTTCTTCCCGCACCAGGCGGTGCCGGGCGGCGGGACTAGTCGTGAATCTTCCTTCCGCCGATCGACTTCACGATGTTCGGATCGCGGTGGTCGAAGAAGGCGCTTGAGCCGGTGTCGAGCGCGGCTATCGCCGCCATGTCCTCGGGCGAGAGCTCGAAGCCGAAGATATCGAAGTTCTCCGCCATTCGCTCCGGGCGCACAGACTTGGGGATCGCCACGACCCCGCGTTGGGTCAGCCAGCGTAGGATGGTTTGCCCAACGGATTTCCCGTGCTTCCCGGCGATGGAGAGCAGCGTCTCGTTATGGAAGATGTTGTTCCTTCCTTCCGCGAACGGACCCCAGGATTCGATCTGTACGTTGTTCTCCTG
>Ga0207694_10001850_pt1 | contig 17623 bp, 18 predicted proteins | sample KBSC34metaG_FD_184353 | JGI IMG/M metagenome (GOLD analysis project Ga0207694, IMG submission 184353) | Corn rhizosphere microbial communities from Kellogg Biological Station, Michigan, USA - KBS C3-4 metaG (SPAdes) (version 2) | ecosystem: Host-associated > Plants > Roots > Rhizosphere > Soil... | reverse complement strand
GTTGCCACAGCCCGAGCGCCAGGCCCTGCTTTTATCTGCGATAGACGAACTCTCCACCGCCGAGATCGCTTCCATCCTCGGCAAAACCGAATCCGGCGTGCGCTCGCTGCTCTTCCGCGCCCGCACCCGCCTCCGCGAACGCCTCGGAGAAAGCAGCCTGAGGTAACACCCATGACCTATCAGCCCCACAACGCCAATCAACCCGACCCGCACGAAGCCGACATCGCCCGCGCCCTCAGCGCGCTGCGCTCCGCCCAGCCGCCCACCGGCATGGAATCCCGCATCCTCTCGCGCCTCGCCGAACCGCAACCGGCTTCTGTCTTCAGCGCCGCATTCCTCCGCGGAGCACTCACCGGCGCACTTGTCGCCACCGCCGCCTGCGTCGCGCTCTTCTTTAGCCTCCGCACACCACACCCCACGCCTTCACAGACGACCGCCTCAGTCCAGCGCTCGTCCACCGCGACTCCCGTTGCGCTCAATACGAGTACACAATGCACTAGCGCCCCATCCATACGCGACAACCGCGCTCGGGCGCCCCACCCAGGCTCCGCTTGGGTGGGAAATGCAACCACCGACGCCCGGGTGCCCCATTCATCGCGCGCTCTTTTGCGCGATGAGTGGGAAGTAAGATCTTCCCACCACCCCAACCTCATCCCTGCCAGCTTCGCGCCCTCGCACCCCGCACCTCCCGCTCCACCCACCGCGCAGGAGCGCGCCCTCATCCAGTTCGTCCGCACCGCCACCCCGGCCCAGCTCGCCGCCCTCAATCGCCCTTCGGAACCTAAGTCCGACGCCGAGCGCGAGGCCGCCTTCAACAAGTTCTTCGCACCATCGCCTGAAGTCCTCGCCATCGACGAAGCCCAGAAAAAAGCCCTCGGTCTCACCGACGACCAACCCGCCGCACCGAAATCCTCCAAGGAAGGCCAGCTATGATCCGCATGAACCCTGTCAGTCTTCTGTCACTCGCTGCTCTATTCGCAGGCACATCTGCCCTCGCGCAGCCAATCCCCGCGAAGCCTGCTGATGCAGCCAAGCCCGCTTACACAAAGGTCTGCCCCGATTGCCAGGACCGCCGCCGCGACTCCGAAGCTAATTCCACGCGCACGTTTTATCTCAAGTACACGACCAGCCAGGCGGATTTAAATGAGATTGGAAATGCTCTCCGCAATCTTCTGCCGGAGGACAGGATCTTTCTGATCACCAACCAAAACGCCATCATCGTCCATGCCATCCCCGAAGACATGGCTCTAGCTGAACGGACCATCAATGAGCTCGACCGCCAGAAGAAGACCTGGCGTCTCACCTACACCATCACTGAAGTCGAAGGGACCAACCGGCTCGGTTCCCAGCACTACGTCATGGTGGTTGCAGCAGGCCAGGAGGCCATCCTGCGGCAGGGAAATAAGGTGCCGATTGCGACCAGTTCCTATGCGGCCAGGGATGCCTCCTCGCATGAAACCGCAATGACCTATCAGGACGTCGGGATGACCTTCGATACAACACTTGCTGAGATTCAAGGAGGAGCTCGCCTCCGCTCTGATATTGCGCAGACCGGCCTCGCGGATGACAAAGTATCGATCGCGCAGGACCCTGTCTTCCGTCAGGCCACCCTTCGCAGCGAAGCCGTTCTTACCAACGGCAAGCCACTTGTCCTCGGCTCCATGGACATCCCCGGCAGCACCCGCCGCCTCGAGATCGAAGCCTTGATCGAACCCCTGCCCTGACCCACCTGCAAAAAATCCTGCGCGCCCCCATTCATGCGCAACAATCGGGGTTCCCGGCGAGCGGTCTTTGCTCGCTGGGGTGGCAGAGCGCATGAGTGGGATGAAAACTATTCCAGCAGCCGGGTGGCCCATCCTTTCGCACAGCGAAAGGGTGGGTTGCCTTTTTGTGCGGTTGTCTTTTTTGTTTGCCATCCCCGCAGGGGATCTGCGTTTGCCTTTTGCCGTTCTCTTATCAATCCTCACCCGCGAGAGCATTCGCTCTCCGCGCAGTAAAGGCTCTGCTTTCTTGCCTTGCTTAAGGGCACGGCTTTAGCCGTGCCGTTCAAGGTTAGGTAGCATGCGGGCTTTAGCCCCTGAGGTCATCAGGGTGCGGGTGCCCCGGGTGCCTCGCACTTGGGCACCCGGGATCAAGCGCATCCTGTCAAGCCCTCCTCGCGCTCAAATCCGCGCCAAAATATTCATCTCGCCTGAGATATTTCTTCACGCAAAGTGGCATTTGAGTTTCACCCCGCTTGGTAAAATAAGAATCAGGTAGACGAATTGGCCTGCTCATCGGTCATATCAGTCCCTGCACGCCTTACCTTCGGGTTTCCTGCCTTCTCAAATCAATCAGTGTGGCAAATTTGCCACACCAAACCGCAAGTGTCTTATTTGCAACACTTCACTGTGGTAAATCTGCCACACTGATCTGCAAGTGTATTTATTTTCTATATTTTGCAGAATGACATTGGAGGGGGGGGACAGCATGTCCGTGAACGACGCGACCGTGGCCACACCGCATCCAACCGATGCAGAGATGAATGCCCACGCCCTCGCCGATACCGCCCCCAGCGCGGCTCCACCCAAACGCCCGTGGGATCCCGGCCGCCCCGTCCGCGAGTTCGAAGCCATCTGCGCGAAGCACAACCTGGCCTGCGGCACCCCTGAAAGTCTCACTGCCTTCCAGCGTGCGCTCGATGAGAACAAGTCGCTCGCCATGAACTTCTGGTCCGTCGTCGCCCGCCTCGGCGACCCCTCCCACGGCCCCGGCCTCGGCGAATCCGACATCCTCGCCGCCATCGTCCGCGCCGTCACCGGTCAGCCGATTGAGCAAGCCCGCGAGTCACAAAGCTCTGCCGTCGATCGCCTCGCCCGCCTGCTCGCCGGCGAAGACCTCTCGCTCGATCCCATCACAACGTCAGCACCGCAAGTGCCTGCTGCGCAGGCAGTCATACCGGAGCCCGCAGCCGCTCAGGAAGAAGCACCCGTTCCATCAGCGGAGCAGCAGGACACTCAGCGCGCCGCCGCGCCAGCTACCGACTCTCGCTCGCGCCTTGTCCTCGTGCCCGACCATCCCCGCACCCTGGCTGCAGCCATCGCAGCCGCACCGGAGCTCGCCCAGAGCACCGTACAGGACACAGCACCACTCCCGCCCGCGCCAGCACTAGCCGCAACAGCGGAAGCAGCGCAGCCTCCCATTCCTACAGCCGTTACGCCCCGCGCCCGCGTCCACATTCAAAGCGAGGACGAACCCCGCATCACTATCCCTCTCTCGGCCTACGCAGAGCAGAGGCAGTCGGGCGGCATGCGCGCAGCAGTCGTCATTCTGATCCTTGCCCTTGTCGGTGGCGCCGGTTACCTGCTCTTCCGCCACGGCGCCGCATGGGAACAATCAGCCCTTGCGGTAATTCACAACTGGACCGCGCCCGCATCCCCTCACACCACTCTGCCTACACCCTCCATCTCGGACGAGGACCTGGCCCCGGCAGAGTCGTCCATCCCCGCAGCAAGCCCGCGTTCAGCCGTTGCAGGAAACCCCACCGCAACAGGCAGCTCTGTAACTCACTCAGCGCCATCCTCCGCCACTACTCCGCGCCGCACCGCTACCCGCGACTCCGACGCCGTCACCACTGCAGCAGATGCCGGCCGTGACTCCACACTGCCGCAGATCTCCGCCGACGAGATGCACGACCACCTCGTCTCCTCGCGCTTCCCCATCGTCTCCGACACAACCAACGCAGATGCCGTCAGCGGAGTCGTCACACTCCAAGCTGTCGTCACTGCCAGCGGTTCGGTTGAGCACATCCGCGCCGTCAGCGGCCCATCGCAACTGGTCCAGCCCGCAATCGAAGCCGTCTCCGGCTGGCGCTACCGTCCTTACCTCGTCAACGGGACCCCCTCTGACGTCAGCACCACCATCCGCGTCAACTTCTCCGGCAACGACTAACCCGAGCGTAACCTCCGCCGCTCGGCGCTGCGATACCCTGTAGCTGATCCCCGCAACAGGAGCCTCTTCGCACACGATGTCCGCCGCACGTTACCGCATGCCCGCCGAGTGGGAGCCCCACGCCGCCACCTGGATCGCCTGGCCCCACAACCCCGAGGACTGGCCCAATAAGTTCCAGCCCATCCCCTGGGTCTACGCCGAGATCGTCCGCCACCTCTCGCGCGTCGAGGACGTGCACATCCTCGTCAACGACCTCGCAGCCGAGCGACGCGCCACCGCCATCCTGCAACGCGGCGGCGCCAACCTCGCGCGCGTGCGCTTCCACCACTGGTCCACGGACCGCGTCTGGCTGCGCGACTCCGGCCCCATCTTCGTCAAGGATGCTCGCGGCAACAACACCATCACCAACTGGAAGTTCAACGCCTGGGCCAAGTACAACAACTGGCACAACGACGACAAGATCCCGCACCACGTCGCCAAGCTCTACAAGATGCCGGAACTCACGCCGGAAGTTCCACCTGCCGGCGCGCGCAGGAAGCCGCACCGCATCGTGCTCGAAGGCGGCTCCATCGACGTCAACGGCGCGGGCCTGCTGCTCACCACAGAAGAGTGCCTGCTGAGCGAGATCCAGCAGCGCAACCCGGGCCTCGGCGATGAGGCCGCCACGCGCGCTGCGCTCGAGCAAGCCTTCCACGACTACCTCGGCATCGAACAGACGATCTGGCTCAACAAGGGTTGTGCCGGCGACGACACCCACGGCCATGTCGATGACATCTCGCGCTTCGTCGCAGCAGACACCATTCTCACCTGCGTCGAGCCGAATGCTGCCGACGAAAACCACCTCCCGCTCGCCGAGAACCTCGACCGTCTTCACTCCGCGCGCGGCCTCAGCGGCAAGCCACTCAAGATCGTCGAGCTGCCCATGCCCGCGCCCGTCGTCTTTGAGGGCCAGCGCCTTCCGGCCAGCTACGCCAACTTCTACATCGCCAACGGCCTCGTCCTCGTCCCCACCTTCAACGACTCCAATGACCGCCACGCGCTCAATATCATCGCTGACTGCTTCCCCGCGCGCGAGATCGTCGGCATCCACGCCGTCGATCTGGTCTGGGGCCTGGGCACACTGCACTGCCTCTCCCAGCAGGAGCCGGCGTGACATCCGACCTCGACTTCATGCGCGCAGCAATTGATGAGGCCCACGCTGCTGAAGCAGCCGGAGAGGTTCCCATCGGCGCAGTTATTGTGCGCAATGGCGAGATCATTGGTCGCGGCCAGAACCGCGTCCTGCGCGATCACGACCCAACTGCCCACGCTGAGATCGTGGCGCTGCGCGAGGCCGGGCGCGCACTCGAAAACTATCGCCTCATTGCTCGTCCCTCGGATCAAACCGTCCCAGGCTGCACCCTCTTCGTCACGTTGGAACCCTGCGCCATGTGTGCCGGCGCCATCCTGCATGCGCGTGTGGCGCGACTAGTCTACGCCGCTGCTGATCCCAAAGCCGGTGCATGCGGCTCAGTTCTTTCCGTCATGAACCATCCGCAGCTCAACCACCGCGTTGAGGTCGTATCAGGCCTTCTCGCTGACGAGTGCAGCGCCATGCTGACTTCCTTCTTTCGCGCGCGCCGCTGATTCTCCCGCCAGACCAAACGCCAAAGCCTCCTGCACGCATCTGAATACGCGAATGGAGGCCTCACCGATGGCGACCAGAAAAGCAGCGAAGAAGAGCGCAAAGAAACCCTCGTCGACGAAGACGTATCCCACAAAATCCGGCAAGCGCTCTACAACTCCGCCCTCAAAGCGCTGGTCTTCCAAAGTGAAGACAGACTCCACCAAGCCTTCACCGGGCATCTTTAAGAAGAGTGCCAAAGCCATCGCCGCGGACCTCGAAAAGAAGAGCGTCTCACCCAAAGGCCCCGGCCAGGCGATGCAGATGTTGAGCTTCTATGAAAATCGCGGAGGCAAGAACCTCTCCAACGAACGCAAAAAGGCGCTCGAGGGCGCGAAGAAGATCATCCGCAAGGATGAACAGAGCAGCAAAAAGCCGCGCGTACAATCCAAGGCAAAGAAGTCGAAGAAGAAGGCCGCATAGGAGCACAGCATGAGCAAGCGTCTGGAAGGCAGAGTGGCCATCGTCACCGGTTCAGGCTCCGGCATCGGCCAGGCGATCGCGGAGAGGCTGGCGCAGGAGGGCGCAAATCTCGCCGTCGACTACCGCAACCACATCGAAGATGCGCAGACGACACAGCAACGCATTGAAGCCGCGGGCGGCCGCTCGATCCTCGTGCATGCCGACGTCACTTCGCTGGCCGATGCGCAGAAGCTAGTCGATGAGACATGGACGCAGCTGGGCCGCTGCGACATCCTCGTCAACAACGCAGGCATTGAGAAGGGCGCCGACTTCTGGGACGTGACCGAGGCCGACTACGACGCCGTCCTCAACGTCAACCTGAAAGGAGCGTTCTTCCTCACGCAGTTCTTCGTGCGCCGGCTGCTGGCGGCAAAGATGCCCGGGCGCATCATTAACATCTCCTCCGTACATGAGGACATGGTCTTCCCGCATTTCGCCAGCTACGCCGCCTCCAAGGGCGGCATGCGTATGCTGATGCGCAACCTCGCCGTCGAGCTGGGCCCGCTCAACATCACTGTCAACAACGTCGCTCCGGGCGCCATCATCACGCCCATTAACCAGAAGCTGCTCAACAACAAGCCGCAGCTCGACGCGCTGCTGAACAACATCCCGCTGGGCCGCATGGGCAAGCCGGAAGAGGTCGCCGGAGTCGTCGCCTTCCTCGCCTCCGACGATGCGGCTTACGTTACCGGCTCCACCTACGTGATCGACGGCGGCCTGATGCGCAACTACAAAGAGCAGTAGCCCGGTTTCAACGGGCTTCCTGCGCTCACCCTGTAAAATAGAGCCATGGAGCTTACCCTTTACTCGGCCTACTGGTGCCGCGACTGCCGCGAGGCCAAGCGTTTTCTCGCCGAGCATTCCATCCCCTTCAAAGAAATCGACATTGAAACCACGCCCGGCGCGGCCGATGAAGTGCTGCGCAACGTGGGCAAGCGCGCCATCCCGCAGTTTGTCATCGACGGCAAATGGGTCCAGCCTTATCGTCCAGGCGAAGGCTTCCTCTACGATGAGATGGAAGAACTCTTCGGCGTAAATACCAAGTAACCAGAACCTAGAACCAAGCACCTGCCCTTATGATCGCTCGCTATACACGCCCCGCTATGGGCCGCATCTGGTCCGACGAGAACAAGTACCGCTGCTGGCTTACCGTTGAGACCGCCGCCTCGCAGACGCTCGCGCGCTTCGGCCTTGTGCCGCAGCAGGCCGCCGACGCTATCCGCGACCGCTCCGACTTTACTGTAGCTCGCATCAACGAGATCGAGGCGGAGGTGAAGCACGACGTCATCGCCTTCACCACGACTGTCGCCGAGCACATCAACGACCCGGCCTCCTCGCGCTGGCTGCACTTCGGCCTGACGTCCACGGATGTCGTCGACACCGCGCAGGCCGTGCAGATTCGCGAAGCCTCCGCGATCATCCGCACCGGCATTGAAGCCCTTGCCGCCACGCTCAAGAAGCGTGCCATTGAGTTCCAGCACACGCCCATCATCGGCCGCACGCACGGCGTGCATGCCGAACCGTCTACATTCGGGCTGAAACTCCTCCTCTGGTACTCGGAGATGCAGCGCAACCTCACCCGCTTCAACGCCGCGGCTGAAGATCTCCGCGTTGGCAAACTCTCCGGCGCCGTCGGCACCTTCGGCCACCTCAAGCCGGAGCACGAAGAGGCCATCTGCGCAGAGCTTGGTTTGAAGCCCGTCGCCATCGCCACGCAGGTCGTCCAGCGCGATCGCCACGCCGCCTACATCGCATCACTCGCCATCTTCTGCTCCACGCTGGACAAGATCGCCACCGAAGTCCGCCACCTCCAGCGCACCGAGGTGCGCGAGGCCGAGGAGTTTTTCTCCGAGAAGCAGAAGGGCTCGAGCGCCATGCCGCACAAGCGCAACCCCATCACCGCGGAGCAGATCTCCGGCCTCGCCCGCGTGGTCCGCGCCAACGCGCAGGTTGCGCTTGAGGACATCGCCCTCTGGCATGAGCGCGACATCTCGCACTCCTCGGCGGAACGCGTTATCCTGCCCGACTCCACCATCCTCGCCGACTATCTGCTCGCCAAAACCGAGCAGATGATCGCCAAGCTGCTGGTTTACCCCGAACGCATGCTCAAAAATCTTGAGTCCACTGGCGGCCTGGTCTTCTCTGGGCAGTTGCTGCTTGATCTGGCCGCCGCCGGCCTCTCGCGCGAGGACGCTTACAAGCTGGTCCAGACCCACGCCATGCGCTCGTGGAAGGAAGGCCTGACCTTCAAGGATGAGGTTGCGAAGGACCCGGCCATCACCTCGCGCCTCTCCCCCGAGAAGCTTGCCCACGCCTTCGACTACCGGCGCCAGCTTGAGAATGTCGATGCCATCTTCAAGCGCGTGCTGGGCGAATAGACTCCAGAGCATCTCTGCGCGTCTATTCCGTAGGAGAGAACGATGCGCAGACTCATCCTGATCGCTGCAACGCTGATGAGCGGTGCTGCGGGGCTTGCGCAGACCACACCGTCTTCGCCGGACAGTAGCCCGACTGCACTGCCTACGGATGACGTTCCTACAATCAAGGTGCAGTCGAGCCTCGTAGATGTGTCCGCTATCGTGCGCGATGCAGCGGGCGCACCGGTCTCGGGCCTGAAGCAAGAGAACTTCCAGCTCAAGCAGGACGGCAAGCTGCAACCGATTAAATTCTTCTCGCAGGGTGCAGACCTGCCGCTGACGCTAGCGCTGATGGTGGACACGTCGGGGTCGCAACGTATGTTTCTGCGCGATGAGATCAATGCAGGCAAGGCATTCTTCCCCGCCATGCTGACGCGGCCCGATGACCGTGCAGTGCTGATCCAGTTTGACGACCGCGTGCTGCAACTGGTCAAAATGACTTCAAATAAGACGACGCTGGAGCATGGGCTCGCCTATCTAACGCAAGCGCACGACGCGATCGGCGTGATGGGCCACGGCGGTACGTTGCTGTACGACTCAATCTTCGGCGTGGCGCGGCTGGAGTTCGGTGCAGCGATGGGCCGGCGCGCGATGGTTGTGTTGACCGACGGCGGAGACAACGGCAGCCGCAAGAGCAGAAAAGACGCTATCCGCGAGGCGCAGCGTGCCGGCGTGATGATCTACACTATCTATTACTCCAACGGCGGCGGCGATGAAGACGGGCTGAAGGAGATCTCCGCCGCAACAGGCGGGCGCGAGTTCGCCGTGAGCGAGAAGCTGACGCTGGCGGACATCTACGCCTCCATCGCCGCAGATCTTCGCCAATGCTATGAGCTGGGCTATGCGCCGCCGGACAAACGACCCGACAAATATCACAAAATCGAGCTGAAGATGACAGACAAGAAGCTCACCGTGCAGGCCCGCGAAGGCTACTACACACCGAAGCAATAATGGCCGACCTCATCCAGATCGTCGATGCAGCCGTCGCCGATGCCATGCGCCGCAGCGGAGCGCACCTCGCCTGCCGCATCGGCTGCACGCAGTGCTGTACCGGCGTCTTCGCCATCTCGCAGCAGGACGCTAAGCGTATTCGCGATGCTTTGGCCAGTCTCGCGCAAAGCGATCCTGACCGCGCACAACGCATTCACACACCCGTCGCAGTATCAATCGCGCGCCTCAAGAAAGACTTTCCGGGCAATCCCATCACCGGCATACTTGCAAACGATGATGCTTCGCGCGCGTTCTTCGACGAGGAGTTCGCCGAAGACGAGGTGTGTCCTGTGCTCGATCCTGCGACCGGATCCTGCGATCTCTATGCAGCGCGGCCGATTCTCTGCCGCACGTTTGGCCCTGCGATGCGCGACGAAGACGGTAACCTGGCAGCCTGTGAGCTTTGCTACACCACCGCCACAGAGGAAGAGATCGCGGCCTGCGAGGTCGATCCTCGCATCACGATGGAAGAAGAGGCAAGCAATCGCGCCTTCGATGCAGCGCACAATACGTGCGGCGAAACCATCATCGCATTTGCGCTGCGATAGACCCTCAAGGTGCAAGATGCGCGCTCACAGGAGTGAGCACACGCTTACAAGTGTGTCTAGTGCTTTAAGGCATTCGAGTATGCAGCCTCAAGCTGATCTGCCGTTATCGCACTCCGGAAAATGGTTCCATTGACGATGAATGTCGGTGTACCAGTCACAGACAGACGCTTGCCTGCGTCAACATCGCGCTTGATCGCATCTGCGGACTGGTCTCCATCCAAGCAGGAGCGGTAGGCAGCGAGGTCAGGAACACCCGTCTTCCGTGCCAGCTCTGCCCAATTAAAGCTCTCTAAAGTTCTTTGCTGGAATAGCTGTGACTGATATGCCTCAGTGACTCCTTGTTTGGCCGCACAATCGGCGGCATTGGCCGCTCCTCTGGCATACGGGTGAATCGATTCGAGAGGAAAATCATACCGATACAAGTTTATGGAACCAGGGTGCTTCTCTATGAGTTGCTGCAGCCGAGGCTCCATGGCCTTGCAGTACGGACACTGATAATCGGAGAACTCAATGATCGTCAAGGCACCTTTTCCGTTGCCCAGTGTCGGTTTCCTATTCGCGATTAATTCCTTCCATGATTCGACCGATTGCGCACGAACTGCAGCTCGCTCATCCATCTTCGCTTTGACCGCTTTGAATGCAATTGTTGCCAGACAAGCCAGCAAAACGAATGTGAACATTCCGTTGATTCCGATTTTTGGGATCTTCATAGAGTACGGAGGCTCATCTTTCGTAGATAATTCGGCGTTAGTCCAGCCTAAGAGCTAGTGCTTCTCCCAATAGGAAACTTTGTGCATCGCGTCGATCGGATCGGCAATGGACAATGTACCCTTATGGGCCCAGATCAAACCGTGTTTGCTATCAAATAGGAGTAGCGTTGGAGTTGCTGACAAACGAAAGTTTTTCAGCCAGCCAAGGTCTACATAGGCCTGCTGCACGGATGCCTTGGGCACCAGCCCATCAGCGGAATATGATTCCTGTGAGTCAGGGACAATCGTGACAATCTGATATCCCTTGTCGGCCAATTGTTCTGCAAGTCCTGACCATCTCTTTTGGTCATCCCGGCAGAAATGACAATTTGTCGAGGCGTATCGGACGGCCCAGCCACGGCTCGCACTGCTGACAGCCACCGTCCTTTGATCATCGCCTGTAAATCCGGTGGGAGGCATGGCTGGTGAGTGATCACTGGATGCGTAAAAGAGGTTTGGATCTTGAGGATTGTATATTGGGGCTATTTTCACGTATGCCCACAACCCTCCATCAAGAACTATTAAGACAGCTAAACACGCTAGAAGTAACTTGTCTCCTAGGCTGTTACTTGTCATGGGCATTCAACTCCATGGCCACTTTGACAGGCGTGGACTCTGCCGATCGCCATCCAACTTTCTTTGGGCGCTTCTTGGAATCGACGAGCTTCAAACAATTTCCTTCCCTATCGTCATTCAGGAGGGCTTGCGAACTGACGGCTTCACCATACTCAATCACCTCAAAAGGGGGCGGCGAGGCAAGCTTTCGAACCCCATCTGAACAACTAAGGCCGTCGCAATACGCCACCAATGTGAGCCCTTTTTTCACTACTAAATCGCTGACCGACCTCCAAAACGTCAAGTCCTGCTCCAGTTGCCTCCCCCTCAGTAGAAAAACGCCTAACGGGTGGTCTTTGCTGAAGATATCGACTGAAACCGGCTTACCGTAAACATTGATGCCCTTTGCAGCAGTGAAAGGAAGCTTTTGCTCGGTAGCGAGATTCGCCCGGCTCCAATTTTGATCGGAACGGATAGCCAATGCATTTTCGCAAAGACGAAACCCGCAGTAGAGTAGAACAACTCCTAACAACACACCATTTACTCTTTCGGCGTTTAATGTCTTTATCAAAGGTCACCGAGAAATGAGGGGAGAGCGCGCACCTCCACCAAAATGGAGGGGCCTTTCGCAACCAAATGTAATGGCTTAAACAGGCCTAAAGCCGGAGGTGCACGCTTCGATGTTTGTGAGCTTAAGCAGCCATTGCGAGGCTACTCAGTGCAATTGTTGCGAGGGTCGGGAGGAGCCCAGTGTCCATAATCCGCATCCCAATCGTAGCAACCGCAGCCACCTCCCGGTGCTCCCGGCTCACACGACGCAAAGTGGTTATCCGTCCACCCCTCGCATTCACTCCACTCGCAACCACCGTGGTCGTCCGCGCGGACGGGGCGGTTCAGGCCACCAGAGATAAAAAGAACGGACATTAGGACACCGGAGCCCATGATTACTACTCTCAGCTTATTCATGTAACTCTCCTTAGCTATTAGAGACTTCGTTTAAGATGTATCGCTCGATAAATCTAATTGAGCGATCAGGGCCAACGAAAATATTCCTTCGCGGTCGGATATGCAGCGCTCTCCGAACTTTATCAGTTGACGTCCACGCGATCGTTCATTCGTGCATATTAATTTCCCGCTAATTCGGCGTCGGCCGGTGAATAGAATCGATCACAATCGTCTCTGTCTTCACCTGAATTCGCTTGATCTGTAATCCCAAGCGTGCTAAATCCCAGGGAATTGTGTTTTCCAGGCGAGGATCTCTTTGCACATTTTCATCTCCAGCCGATGGAGCATCCTCCAAAGGCAATAACGAGAAGTTATAAGTCCCTTTCAGACCAGTTTGGTCGACGAGGAGTATACTGCGCATCGTCGATAGGTGATCAATAAACGTAGCAATAGAGACATTGAGATAGTCGAACTCGGGCAGAGCCCTATCCTTACGAACCATCCGCACCTTACCACCGTCGCTCATATTCCTAAAACCCTGGGGAACCGGGTCGCCCGGACGCGATGGTGTTAACTTAGCGCCTTTTTTTGCGACGGTCAGTGCGTAGCCCTGGACCTCTATGGGAGCACGGTGAATGACCAGACCAAACCGATCGGCAAGCATCTTTTGCACCATCGGCTGAATAATTGCATCTTTTTGCTGGTTCGTTGCCGATTCAAGCCGCGTCGCAGTGATGTCATCAACTTTGGCGACGATATCAAATCGTTCACTTTGCATCCACGACGTGATCCCGCCAATCCGGACTACTCGCCTCATAGTAGGTGAGAAATATGCGTCTAAAATAATTCCCTCAAGAGACCATCCCTGTGCACGATACGCGCCGTTCCAATATCCCAATGCACCGAAATCCTTGATATTGCTACTAGTCGGCTTTATGGAAACAACGTCGAATGGTGGCGGCGCTTCAGGAATCGAAGCTGCGGGAGTCGCTATCTGCTTTTTTAGAGGATGACTCGATCCGGCCTCTTGCGCAATGGACCAATAACCGCTTGCGACCAAAAAGCTTACCAATAAAACGCAAGTTCGCACGCGACTGGAAAGTCGTATGTTACGCTTCCTTGTCATAGGCTAATCCACACCAGTCGTTCAAATTACCTGGAAAAATCAAATATGGTTAACGGATTAAATACAGAACTCGGGGCTACTCCGTGCAATTGTTAGCAGGGTTATACGGAGCCCAGCTTCGATCATCAGGTACGTTCCAGTCAAAACAACCGCAGCCCGCCCCCTGAGATGCAGATTCACATGTCGAGAAGTCATTAGATTCCCACCCCTCGCACTCACTCCACTCGCAGCCGCCATGGCCGTCAGCATGGGCGGGACGATTCAATCCGCTAAAGACTCAAGGATGAACTGAATACATCTGCCCTGTCGTAACCTGACGTTTTTATCGTGTTGGTGTGACACGCGACTCGCACGAGCTACGGGAAGTCAAGTACTACTCAGAGATTAAATGCCTGGACCCCAAATGCTGTTGGCTGACGGCTAGTATCGATTGCCGCGAGTGCCTGTAACAGGAACGAAATCATTCGACCTTATAAGAGAAACGTTGTCAAGTTCAAAAATTGATGTTTCATCAAAGGCTTCGCCATCAGCAGAAGACTGGCAATTGCGCTGCGTGCGCATTATGTTTGTTGGACTCACACCGCATCCATTTGGCGTTTCAGCGTTTGATCAGCCACATGCCCCAGCTGGCGACGATAGTGGCGCCAACCAGCAGCACAAAGCAGTACGCGCCAAAGCGGATCATCATCTTCGGCTCCGATCGCTGCGTTATTCCAAAGACCACCGCGATGCAGGCGGCAAAAAGAATCACGGCGGAGAAGTGGGTGATGGTCATGCGCGCTTCCTCCCGCTGGCCAGCGAATGCGCGTCCACTGCGGCGACAATGTTCAGCATTCCGCCCACCACGATGAACTTCGTCCCGTAATCCGCCGTCGCCACTAGAACAGGCGCCTGGCCCAGTCCCGCGAAGCGGCCAATCAGGTAAGGCAGGCCGGCGCCGAGGTCGCCGAGGAAGCCGAGAATGTCCAGCGGCTCGCCGGTGTTGGGCGAGTAGAGCTTGCCTCCCAACGCAATGCCTACCGCAAACATGGTGAGGATGGCCGCGGCCAGCAGCAGCGCGCGCACCCATTTGCCCAGCATCAGGTGGCCGGCGCCCGGAACCAGCCATCCGGCGAGCAGGGTGAGCGATGGAAAGATGCCGCCTGCGGCGTTATCTGCAGGAAGCGCGGCGGGATCGGCTTGAGTGGCCATGCAGGAGTAATGATAGCAGCGCGGCGTGGACTAGATGCGCACCAGCTCTGTCTGTATGCGGCCAGTCACCGCAGCGGAGCCAGGCCGCGTGATCATGTTCACCTCGCTGCGGATTCCAAAATCATCAGCCAGATAAATCCCGGGCTCGACGGAGAAGCAGGTATTGGGCAGAATGCGACGTGTGTCGTGCGTCTCCAGATTGTCCAGGTGTGCGCCCGCGCCATGCAGGTCTGTGCCGATGTTGTGGCCGGTGCGGTGAATAAACTTCTCGCCAAAGCAGAAGGATTTGATTACCTTGCGAGCAGCATCGTCCGCCTCAAAGCCTGCAATCAGCGCGCCCGCGGCAAAAGCGTCCGAGACCGCATTGGTCGCCGCATCGCGCGCTGTGCGCACCGCGGTGAAGACAAGCTGCTCGCGCTCGGTGGGCTCGCGGCCGATCACACCGGTCCATGTGATGTCGTAGTAGACGGCGTTGGGCTGTGCGAGCTTGCCCCAGATATCGATCAACAGAAAGTCGCCGTTGCAGATCGGGCGCGAGCGAACAGCAGTTGGCTCGTAGTGCGGATTCGCCGAGTTCTCCCCGGCAGAGACGTTAGGCCCATGCTCCCACACCAGGCCCTCGCGCCGCATCGCTTCGGCAAGCCACTCGACGATCTCGAACTCGTGCGCAGGCGCACTCGCTTCTCCCGCGCGCACACGATTGCCGATGTGCGGCCACACTGCAGCGAGAATCGCATCGATCTTCTGCTGCGCAGCATAATGCGTAGCGATCTGCTCTTCACTCAGCACCGCCTCGAACTGCGCGACCAGATCCGCCGAGCTGACGATCTCTTTGCCGAAGTCGCGGACCAGCTCAACCGTGCCCGCATCTACCATCGACACATACAGGATGGCGTTGCGCGGCGAGTACTGCATCGCGATGCGCGTCGCGCCGGATAGCATCGCCTCCAACTGTGACTCGAGCTCCTGCCACGACGAATATTCCGTCTTTGCACCAGGCAACACATCGAGCTGCGCTGATTCAATGCGATGCACCAGCTTGCGCGGATCGCCCGCGGCAGGGATGAAGTAGTACCAGCGGCGCGTGGTATGCGAAGCAGATGAAAGCCCAAGGATGCGTGCAGCCAGCGGGTCGCGGTGATGATGGTCATAGAAAAGCCAGCCATCGAGCGCAGCATCACGCAGCGCAGCCTGGATTAAAGCGAGGTCCATGCTGGGATTGTATTCGCCGAGAAATCGTGGCCGATCTCGCCCGAAGCGCGTGGCAAAAGAAATGCCCCGCCGGTAAGGGCGGGGCTGAGTGGAGGTCATTGTTTGTTGTCGGTATTTACGGAATGTAGTAGCGCAGGCCGGTAAAGATCATGTTGTCCACCGCGCGAGGACCGGTAGGCCCGATCACAGGACCGCTGGACGGAACGTTGTTTCCAGACCAGAGGTTACGCTGCATGTACTGATAGTTGACCGCATACTGAAGGCGGCCGAACTTCGGGCTGTTGGCGAAGCGGTAAGTGAAGCCGGCCATGCCTTCCTGGATGTAGCGGGTAGGCGAGGCGCAGTTGCTCGCAGAAGGCGAGCCGCTGGTGGATGATGTTACCGACGATATAGGCGGCAGTGCATAACACCCGGTGTCGTTCAGGTTGCGTGGGCCATAGCCGATTGTGTCGCCCTGCGCAGTGGTGTAGACGGTGCGCTGCGCATACTCACCGCCGTAATAGGCATAGACGTCGAGCTTCGGCGCGGGGTGTGTCTCCAGCGAGAAGAGGCCATGATAGTTGCGGATAGGCTCGAGCGTGCCGTCCGGACGGATAGTGGCATCGGCCAACTGCGAGGAGCCGTAGCGGCCAGTGCCCTGGCCTGCCATGCCTGTAAAGGCAATGTCAGCATACTTGTTGGGCGAGACGCGGACACCGAGGAAGCCGCCGCCGGCGGTCTTGGTGCTGCTGACGTAGTTCGGTGAGTAGGTGTAAGTCGGCGCGGCCGCAGTTCCGCCCATTGCGGTGATGGGGTAATAGTAATCACGCAGGAAGCGAGCCAGACCGCCGAGCTCAAAGTGAGCATGCGGCAGGTCGAAGGTCGCTTTCACAACGAAGTCGGGTGAGACGTTGTTGGCGTAGGTGCCGTTGAAGGCGTTGTAGAGGCCACCGTTCTGGCCGGGACCGGCGAAGAAGAAGTTGGCCGGAACGGCTGCACCGACCGATGAAGCTGCGGTGAAGTTGGTGATCTGCGCGTTCTCGGCCGAGGCCGCGAGGGTGAGCATGCCGCCCTTCTTCACATCGCCGAAAGTTTGCTGAATGCGGATGGCGCCCTGGCGTGCCCAGCTGAAGCCGACCATGTATTGCGCGTCGACGGTGTTGGGCAGCTTCTCCGTGCGGTTGTTGGTGCTGGTGCCGGTCTCCGTCACCAGCGACCACATCTGGCCGCCAGTGAGAGTAAAGCCGCTGGCCAGCGCCGCCTGGCCCCAGAACTGGCGCTGGCGAAAGGTGTAGCTGTTTGACTGGTTGCCGTTGGAGGTGGTGCCGGAACTGAGGAAGTCACCCTCAAAGTAGCCGGAGAGCTTGAACTTGCCCGCGTCGCCAGTAAAGAGCCCGCCGAGGCGGCTCTGGCGTCCAGAGAAGTTCAGTTCGCTGACGTGTCCCTGATTGGCGCTGGGAAACGGAATGGCGTTGAAGGGCGTGTTGACGTCGGAGTTGACCGAACGCTGACGCCAGACATTTTCAAACGCGAAGAAGGCGACCGGCATGATGGTCACGCCCTTGTAGCGGATCGTAGAAGGCGATTCAATCGAGTCGGTCAGGTCGCTCTTCGTCTGCGAAAGGTTTGCCGCAAGGCTGGCATTCACGTTCTGCTGGTCGACAACTGTGTTCTGCAGGCTCTTGACGCTTTCGGCCTGCTGCTCAGCGGCCGACTGCGCCGCTTGCGCGGCGGTAGCGGCCTGCTGTGCCTGCTGGCTTGCCTGAGAAGCCTGTGACTGTGCTGCGGACGCTGTGGACTGAGCGGTAGAGAGCTGCTGGTCCTTGGTGGCGTTCTGCTGCTCCAGCGTCTGGATC
>Ga0207694_10001841_pt1 | contig 17656 bp, 14 predicted proteins | sample KBSC34metaG_FD_184353 | JGI IMG/M metagenome (GOLD analysis project Ga0207694, IMG submission 184353) | Corn rhizosphere microbial communities from Kellogg Biological Station, Michigan, USA - KBS C3-4 metaG (SPAdes) (version 2) | ecosystem: Host-associated > Plants > Roots > Rhizosphere > Soil... | reverse complement strand
GTCTATTCTTATATGAATACATTACCAGAACAAAAATGACCAATGGTGCTATTCAAAGTAAAACGGGTAATGATGCTAAGAAAGTGTTTGGGAAAGCGGTAATTAGTCCTTTCAAAAAACTGCCCAGATTTTTCAGGCCAGAATATGATATGTCATTGGGGATTACGCCAAAGACTGAAATTCGTTTTCAACAAACAAATGTAAGAGGCGCAAAAGCTGAAGAAGGACTAGATAAAGAAGAATTGGGATCAATGATAGATTGGGGAAGTGCTGATACAATTCATTATGATGGACAAAAAATCCATAGAGGATTTGAAGACGAATGGGCTAAGACAACAGAAATTAATATCTACGATAGGCATGAGGTATTAAGATATTGTGTACAAGATGATGAAGGAAAAATAATTGGCAAACTTCTTTATAGCTCCACAGTTGAAAAACTTGAAACTGACAGGGAAGGAATTCAACTTGCAGCAAAATTATTATGGGACGATAGCGATCAATTAAAGAAACAACCAAATGGAAGAACGGCTAGTGGTCTTTATCGTTTCTTCATGACAGCGGATAGGGCAAGAAATTTTGATGATTATGGTTATCCAAATGTAGAAAAGACGGTTAAAGAAATATTAGCTGATAGAGATACTGTAAAGCATAATCCAAGATCGTTAACAAAGCGTATAAAGAAAGAAGCCAGAACGATAGAAGAAGCCTTCAGTGAAGATGAAGATGGATGTATATTTAACCTGATAAATATTAATTTACAAAAGGCATATTTAAAAAATCATCCAATTAGCCATTGGCGTTACCTATATTACTACAGAGATTTAGATACTCAAAAAGTTACATGGAGGGACATAGACCCAGAAAAAACCGAGTTATATTGGAAAATGCTTTCACTGCCTAAAAACGGGCAAGAGAATAAAATAAGAATAGAAAACGGGATGAAATATCCCGGAAGAACTGATATTGGAGTTATAGGAGTAGATGGATATTCCAATACACAAGGAGGGAAAGAGTACGGATCGAAATTATCTGGCTGGATGTTTTTGAAATTTGACATCAATGATCCAGAAAATACAGGGTTATTTATTGGGCATATTTATGGGAGGCCGAACGAAAAGGAAGATATGTATAACCAAATTCTTTTAGCGGCAGAATATATGGGATTTTCAGCGTATTTCGAGTTCGTAGCGGATGATTATTATACATATTTCAAAAACAGGGGAAGGCTCGGGTATTTACCTAAATTTCCTAAAAATGCAATTGATCCCGTTAAGTTAAAAAAAGATGTTGAAGGCAAGGAAAGGCATCGGGGATTTCCTACGACGCCTTTTTCTCTAATAAAACAAAACGATTCAATGATGACTTACGTAGAGCATCATTGCAATAAGATATACTACGAAGAATTATTAGACGATCTACCTAAATTCCGGCCATATAAACGTGGCCCACATGATAGAACTGTCAGCGCAATGATAACTTTGGTAAGTTCTCTTGAACCTGTTTTTGTGCCGCCTCCAAAGAAAATTCCAATCATTCAGGTGTTCCCAGCCAACGCTCAATCCCAATTGAATTAAAAAAAGTTTTGGAAGATTAGAAAAATGGGTACTTTCGTAATAAGTATAGCCATGATTTTCAATGTCCGATCTCCAAAAAACTAATATTCCCTCCGAAGTATCTAGCGGGGATGCTTTAAAATCCTTCCAATTAACTACTGAAGGAGTTAAAGACAAGTCATCAAAGGCTTACGGACTTTCCATCTCTAAATACATTGCTCAAACCACATCATTTAATACTGCCGGTTATTATTTTACCCGAAACGCCCGGTTCATTAAAAACAGAAACTATGCCAATGGTAGAATAAATATTCAGACAATGTTTCAGGACAGGTTTCAATTCAATGGCAAAGAAAATTACATAGCCTTAAATTGGCAAGCCCTTCAAATAGTTAACCGAATTGTCTCGGGACTTGTTGGAAGATGGATGTCTTATAATGAAAAAGTTCAGGTAAAAGCCATAGACGATCTCTCCCAAACAGAAAAACAGGACGAATATGATCAAATCCAGTTTGTCATGGAAAACCGGGAAAAACTGGAACAACTTCAGCAAGAAAGTGGCGTCCAAATAATACCCCAAGATCAATTTATTCCGGCTGATAAAGAGGAATTAAATCTCTGGCAAGCGCAATTCCAAAGAGTGCCAGAAGAAATTTTATATGAATTAGGTTGTAATGATATTCTAACGTCTAATAGTTGGTTTGATGTCCTGAAAGAAAAAGCTCTTCATGATCTGGCGGAAACAGGATTTATCGGAACTTATACATGGATGGACGATAAAGGGGTGGTTCATTGTGAAAGAGTAAAACCGGAAAATTCAATCTATTCCGATTCGGAATATCCTGATTTCCGAGATGCAAGCTGGCTTGGTCATGCCCCTGCTCTTAAAATAAGTGAGATAAGAAGAAAATGGGGAAAAGAGTTTAATCCAAACAATCCAAATGCACTTACCGAACAAGAAATATGGGAACAAATTGTACCAAAAGCCAAAGAATTTCAATATCAAAGTAACATTGCTTGGAATGATATTTATTTTACCGCTTTCCTTCGCCCTTATGATGAATGGAATGTACGGTCAATTCAATTTGAATTAAGATCAGTAGAAAACGATCCATATACAGTTACCAAAACGAAAGGTAACGGAAGAACTTATACGCAAAAAGGATTTCCGGCCACTCAATCAGGCAAAAGAAGAGAGAAGCCAGCCGAAAACCAAAACATACTCAACGATTCTAATGTAAATATCTATCGCGGCGTTTATCTCCCGGATTGTGAAATTTTATTGCAGTGGGGAGTAAAGGACAACATGATTCGTCCACAAGACCCAAAAGAAATTGGGAACGCCGAATTTTCTTACTCTTACTATATGCCCCAAAATTACCTGATGCGTAATTTGGCAATCCCGGAAAAAATAGAAGCGGCTGTAGATGGGATGATATTGGCTTGTTTGAAAATACAACAAGATGTTTCTCTTTCTATCCCTCCGGGATGGGTAATTGATGAAACCGCATGGCAGGGAGTGGATTATGGATTGGGAGATGCGGGAAATAAAGCCGTCGATCAGGCCAAGTTGTTTTTTCAAACAGGTAAAGTTCATTATCGCGGACTAGATGCAGAAGGCAACCGCGTACCAGTACCAATACAAGAAATTGCTAACACTGGATTTCAGCAACATATAGAAGCCTTTGTGAGGACATACCAATTCTGGTATCAATCTCTAAAAGATGAATTAGGCGAAGACCCGAATTTAATTTCAGCAGCATTGCAACCCCGCGTAACAGGACAGAATGTAGAGGCATCTCAAACACAATCGCAATATGCGACCGATTATTTTTATCGCGGATATGCAGAATGTATGAAGATGACAGCAAGGAAAGTTTCTTGTCTGTTAAACGATTCTGTTACTTACGGAAGTGCCGCTTATAGGAATTTACTTAAAAAGGAAGACATTGGGAAAAGAGTATTTTCTACTGATATAAGGTTATTGCCTAGTCAAGTTGATATGCAAAGGTTTGAGGCAATGATGAATCAGGCAATCGCTGCAAGTCCCGAACTGATTCAGTTTATTGATCCTTTTCAGATGATGCGTGTGGCAGCTGAAGATGTTAAATTAGCGGAAACATTATTCAGGCAAGGTCAAAAGAAAATGCTGTTATGGCAGCAACAAATGGCACAGCAGAATCAACAACAAACGATTGATGGACAGATTCAATCTGCAACGGTATCAGAAAAGGAAAAGAGAAAATCAATGATTCAAGAGGTCACTATGAAGGGACAGATTGAAGCAATGGTAAGTCAGGAAAAACAAAAAGAAGCGTTAATAACAGGATTTATGGGGGCTTTGCAAAAAGGAGTAGCCATACCAATCGAATGGAAAGGCGTGGAGACTGAAATAATTAAAAATGTAGCTATTCCGTTGTTTGCCCAGAATGTACAAAATATGCAGCAAATAGCAGATGGGATGATACAACAGGAAGATCAACCAGACCAAGAAGAACAAGGTGAACAAGAAAATCAACAAATGTCGCAGGAACAAGCGGCTTAAAACATACTAAAATGGGACTAAGTTACCAAACCGGGAACTACGCAAGAGAATTTAATTCAGTGTACAATGTTACATTGGATATGTCTGGGTGGGATCGTACTACTATCGAAGTAGTTGCCCCAGTTTTAGGAACGATTAATTTGCAAGGATCAAATGATGGAGGCGGAACTAATTACCAATCAGCTAATGCGCAATTGGCGATTAATTTTTCTCCTATACAAGCTAAAAATTTAACAACAGGATTATCGGCAAACGCTATTTATGGAGCCGGTCTTTTTGAAGTTGATATAAACGCCCAGTATCTAAGATTACAAGGTGCGCCAGCAGGAACACCTACAAATATATATCGATTAATTTTCAATCATTCTAAAATAGGTTAAAACAATATCTTATGCCAGACGATCAAGTAGTTAATACTCCCGCACAACCAACACAGGAACAAATTTCAGAAGCGTTGCAAAAATCAGCATGGGGAATGACAGGAAATGATCAGCCGGTAAATGGCGACGAGCCTGTTGTGCAACAACAGAATTCTCCTGCCGCCAATGCCACACAACAAAAAGTTGATGATATTAAAGAAGAAATTGTCGATTATTCGGAAATGCTGAAACGTGATTTTGATATTGAAGATGTTGAAGTTTTAAAGAAAGAAAGAGCAGAGTATAAGAAACTAAAAGAAACGCCGCCTACGCCTGAAGAAATAAAATTTGCCAACGATCAAAGCAAGCAAATACATGAATTACTACGAGAAGGTAAAAGAAAAGAAGTAAAAGAGTTTCTTGACACACAAGATAAACTTGAAACATATGCCGCAGTAAACGTTGATAAGGATTCAGCAGAAAATATTTTAAAATTAAGCATCGGGCTAAAAAACAAAACCCTTAGCAAGGATGAAATAGAATTTCAATATAAGCAAGAGTTTGTAGCACCTAAAGAACCAATACAAAGAGCCACCGAGACTGATGATGATTTCGCAGAAAGAATGGATGAATGGAAAGAGAAATCGGATCAAGTTGTAATGAAACGAATTATTGCAGCTAAGATAGCACAACCAGAACTAGAAAAATTAAAATCGGAATTAATTCTACCAGAAATATCTAAGAAAGAGGCAACCCCTAAACAAGAGCCTACCCAAGAAGACTTGGAAAAGGAAAAACAGTACAGGGAAACTTTTTTGAAAAATGCTGAAAATTCAGTAAAAAATCTAATGGAACTTTCCACTTCGGTAAAAGACAAAGATGTTGATTTATCGATAAGTTATGGAGTGTCCACTGAACAAAAAACAGCAATCTCACAAAAGATAGCAACTTTCGTAGAGAGTGGTTTCAACGCTAACGCATTATTCGCTCATAGATGGGTAAATGCAGACATGACCCTGAACACAGATCAAATGACAAAAGACTTGTTATTTCTGGATAATCAAAGCGACATTTTACAAAAAAATGCAGTTGAAGCCGCCAATCAACATCTTGAAGCCTATATTAAGAGCAAGAAAAATATCAATCTTAATCTTGATGGAAAAGGCGCAGATTTTAGTCCAAATGGAGATAAGACCCATTCACAAAAACTGCAAGAACATTTCTGGGGAGTGAATTAAGTATTATTCACAACTTTAAAAATTAAACAAAATGGCAGATCAAGGCATACCAACCGGGAATATCTTACAGCCGGGCGTAATAAGCGTATCGGGTGGAGTAAATCTCGCGTTGATTTCAAATTTACAACTCTTAACGCCTGTTTATTGGAATAGGTACGTAGAGAAATACGGGGCTGAGGCTTACGATTATTTCTTTCAATGGTTAGGAACTTTCGGAGGCATGGAACAAGTTAAAAACCAAAACTTCTTTTGGTGGGAAAGCCGAGGTAAAAATCAGATCGCAATTACCAATCTGGTTCAGGTCACAAACCCAGCAGCAGGAGCAACAGTAACAGTTAACATTCCAGCTAGCCAATTGTATCAATCAGGAACTTATAGCCCACTACGTGTTGGTGAAACCGTGTATGTAGCATCTTCAAATATCGAAGGTGAAATTATGACAACACCAACGGTAGATTCCGCTACAATTCGTCCTAAAAGATCAACTGATGCGTTTGTGTCCGCAGGGCAAACGAGCCTCCTTGCTGGTGAAATTTTAATCTTTGGAGGCCTTACAGATGTTGGTGAAGCGTCTTCTGAAAGAACACCACAAGTTCATTTGGACATCAAATACGACAACAATATCACAACTATCCGTGAAGATTATGCAGGAACTGACTTTGCAGAAATGTCAGATGTTTGGTATGATAACGGTGTTAGCGGTGAAGCAATTGGCGGTGTTTCTCAATCAGGGGTTAGCTATTTTACTTTGAAAGCTCTTTTAAAGAGTGAACGCAGATTCTTGAATAGCCAAGAAACAAAACTGATGCGCGGTAATCAAGTGACCAATACTGGTTTATTGAATACGCCGCCTACAGGATGTCAAGGGTTTATTCCTAAAATTGCTGCGGATGGTGAAACGGTTAACTATACACCGGGAACTTTGGATATTGCAAAACTCCATCAAATTACCCGCGTAATGGATGTGAACGGTTGCGCAAAAGAAGCATTATGGCTTCAGGATATTTATCAACGTCAGGATTTCAGTGATGGAATCTTCAAAGAATATCCAGCCGGGGCATTTGTATATGGTCAGGGAGAAAAATCAAAAGAAGCATCTGTAGCTTATGGGTTCCAAGAAATTTTAATCGATGGTTACTTACTGAAGGTTAAAAAATATTCTCCGTGGAATACAGAGGTTCAAACAGGACTTACACCTAATGATGATTATTTCCGTGATTTCGGTGTGATTGCTCCACAAGGTTCAGTAATGGATGCAAAAAATTATACTCCACTGAAGAATATTCAGATGATGTATATGCAACCACAAAAAGGCGGAACTATCGGAAACGGTATTCGCGTATGGCCTTATGGTGGTGGTTCTCAAAATCCAACTGACGGAACATTGATCGACAAGATTTCAATGGTTTGTTATAAATCTCTCCGCGTAGCTGGTGCAAATCAGTTTATCACGGTTGCGGCATAACAATGAAGAACTAAAGAGTGACTCTGAAATACGGGTCACTCTTCTTTAATAAAGAACGCCTCTGAAATATGAGGGGCAATAGCCTTAATCGTTATTAATAATAATTAAAACATACTACAATGTCAGACAAAGCAGTGTCATTAACGCACGTTGAAATGTCTAATCAATTAGAGCCAGCGATGCCAGAACAACAAGATTTTTATGCAGAAAGCATACCAGTTGAAACGGAAGAAAAAGTACCAGAGATAAAATATCACGTTTTTAAATTGGTAAAAGGAAGAAAAGGAAGGGTTCACGTAGATGGAATTTGTGATGATGTGTTGAATCCGAAAACAAAAAAAAGAGAACGGATTTATCTTTTGCAGGGAGCGCACAGTATATGGGAAAGTGATTTAGAGCCAATCCTAAAAGATAAGGAATCATATAAAAGAAGGAGAAAAAACCTCCTATTTGTCGATGGAGTATGTCGGTTACGTTCGGATCAGGAGAACTGGCTTGAATTTGCCAGAAGAACCACGCATAATGCAGGGAAGAGAAGAGTGGGAGTTGGCAAATTTGATTTTTATGAATATGATGTAGCTGAAGAACAAAAGGCAAGACTTGAACGCCAGATGAGCAAACTAAAAACGGTAATTGCGGTGAATGAGATGAAGGAGCCAGATATTACTAAACTTGCCAGTTTCTTAGGCATTATATTCTATGATGAAATTGGTCAATTGAAAGGGCCGGATGGTATCAAGTCGGAACTTTTATTAAAAGCAGATACGCAACCGGAACTTGTAAAAAAATATATGGGTTCAAAAGAAGTGGAAGTCGCCTATTTGGTAAAGAAAGCAATTCTTGATTCTAAGATAGATTTGCAAGGACAAAATGGGAATGCGATTTGGTCAGGAGGCCAAGGGTTTATTTGTAAGATACCAGCAGCCAGAAAAGCCCATGAATATCTTACCGAACTAGCCATGACGAACAGCGATGAAGGAAGACAGTTTAAAGAAAAACTTGAAACAATTGTAACTTAATGACAGCCGATTACTGCTATAATTTTTTACTCTATGCAGCCGCCAAAAATTTACAGGACGGTTACATATCTCCCGATGATTTCAATACGGTATTGATGCCGACAGCCCAACGCTCTTATACGGATTATTTAAAGGGGGAATATCAAAAATATCAAGTAAACAGACCTATAGCAGTAGTTGAATTTGGGCAAAATGAAATGATAAGACAGTCCCTATCTCCATTGATTTATGGGACTGTTCTTTCTCCTAACCCTTCTAGCGGGATAGCTCCATTCCCTTCAGATTTTGAATTAGTAGACGCCATGTGGTCGCTTTATGGATTTTATAATATAAGATTCGTTCAGCAGGACAGACAATCGGCATGGTATCGTTCATCTATTGATCCAATTCTGGAAAATCCTATTTACTTAATTAATCACGAAGGATTTCAATTCTACCCAGAGAACATTGGAAATGCGCGAATGAGTTATATAAGAAAACCACCGGGAATTATATGGGCATATAATTTAGATATTAATGGATTGCCCGTGTACGACCCAATAAATAGCGTTGATCCAGTGTGGGGAGATTTTGACATGTTAAATATTTTAGTTAGAGCCTTAGCGTTAATTGGTGTTAATCTCCAATTAGGAGTAGCTTTACAGTATTCAAACGAAATAAAAAATGGGGGTCAATAAAATGGAATTGTGGAGAAACTTATCGTTATCTGAGCTTTCTGAAATCTATGAAGGACGACTTATAATAGAAGAATGGAAGGATATAAGTAATTACGAAGGGCATTATATGATAAGTAACTTCGGAAGGGTTAAATCATTGAAAAGAGAAGTATTTCACGGGAAGTCTAAGACTATAAGAATGCCTGAAAGGATATTGAAGCAAAAGCTTAGAAAAGACGGATATACTGAGGTTAATCTAGCTAAAAATGGGGTTCACAATATGAATAGAATTCATTCATTAGTGGGGAATCATTTTTTGGAAAACAAGGAAGGATTGATAGAAATAAATCATAAAAAGGGAATCAAGACAGATAATAGGTTTCATCAAATTGAATGGTCGACGGCTAGTAACAATATACTTCATTCATATAGGGAACTAAAAAGAAAACACACTGTCGGCGTAGGAGATAAAAATCCAAATTACCGGTATTTTTTACATGCCTTGACTGGTATTTACTATACTTATTCTGAATTGGCTGACCAATTCGGAATACAAGTGGGATTGGTAAGGAGTTTTTTTAGCTTGAAAGATAAAAGGGTTCAGAATTATATTAAAGTATAAAAATGACTAGGCGACAATTCATAGAAAGAAATTTAAGACAGATATACGGCGGTCAGCCCTCAGATGACGCAACTATCACTGTTAATCTGGTTAATTTCTGGCTTCAAGACGCAATAGGGTTAGCTGCAAAAACCAACTACAAAGATAATATTGCAATAGATAGTATCAGTTATGTGAGTAATTCATTTTATACCACTTTTAAAAATCTTCCAATTTTAGCTGATGAGCAATTTGTATGGAAGATAACACTTCCTCAAATCCCCCTAGGAATAGGAAACACTGATGGGATTTCAACAGTTCAAATAAAAGATAATTCAAGTCCACAAATATCATTTCCAGTAGTTTTAATATCTGAAAATCAGAGAAGTTTTTATAGGGGGATGAGGCCAATTCCAAATAAAATATTGGGATATTCTGAAGGTGAATTTATGTATCTGCAAAGCACATTAATACTAACTCCATATACAGGGTATGTAACAATGATAAGCGGTGGGGATTCAACAAATCTTGATAGCACACTAAATGTGCCAGCAGATTACTACCCGGTAATGGTTGAATACTTGAAACAACAATTAATGTTTGAAAGAATGGCTCCGGTTGATAATGCGAATGATGGGCAAGACGTACTTAAACAAGCATAAATATGAAACCTATTTTACAAAATGTGTTAGTTAAGCCATATCCAGCTGATGAAGTTTCGGAAGGAGGGATATTGGTTCCCGATTCTTGCCGAGAGACTAGTAATAAAGTATTGATAGTTGAGGTTGGAAATGGTACGCCCAAAAAGCCAATGAGATTACAGCCGGGAGAAACTGGGTTTACTGTAAAAGATTGGTGTAAAACAGGAGGGCAAGAATTTTTAATTAACGGCGAGACGCATTATCTTATTTCACAGGATTCTATTATAGCATTACAATGAAAGAAGAAATAGCGTGGATATTTAATGTGTCAATTCAGTGTATTAATAGTATTATTTCATTTAAATCATGGAAACACGTTTAACATGGCACAACATCAATCTTATATTACATTAGATTCTGTAATAAATGATTATTTAACAGAAAGTGAGCAAAATATAAATAAATATTTTAAGTTACACCACTTAGCTTTTCGAGGCTTTTCTGAATTGGGAATTGATTTTTTCTATCAAATAATGGCGGTTAAGCTTCCAATTAATGCAAATCTCACTGTCACACTCCCTGCTGATTATGTGAATTGGACAAAAGTTGGCGTACTTAATAATAAGGGAGAAATAATACCCTTGTATTACAATGAGAAATTAACAACGTATGCTGATTTATTGCCAAACAGAATTGAAAAAACACAAGACAATACTAATCTTCCTTGTGGAGAATGGGGATTAAATACGTGGTGTAACTATTGGTATAATGGAGCCTATGTAAATATTTACGGAGTTCCAAGCGGTGCGCCATTTGTAGGAGATTTTAAAGTTGATACAGCTAATGGTGTAATTCTTTTAAATGAAAAATTCAGATATGATTATCTGATGTTGGAATATGTTTCAACTCCAACAGAAGGGCAGGAATATTACTTGCCAGTTCAATTCAGGGAGGCATTGATCGCATGGTTATTTTGGAAGGACAGTAAAGCTAAATCTATTAAAAGTCATATGCAGGTTGCAAATAATAGCGATTTAAGACATGACTTTTATACAGAACGAAGAAATGCAATTGCCAGATGGAAACCGACGAGAATATATGATATATATCAAGCACATCAAGAAATGAGTAGAATGGCAATAAAAACATAAATAAATGGCAGCACCAATATCATCTTCTTTACCATTTTATTTATTTCCGGGACACGTAGCAATATATGGGAAAGGAACAATACAGGGGAATTATGGAGCAGGGGGAGCAATACCAACTGAACAAGTTTTTCTTTTTGGGTATATATATGCTACAGGAGGGGATGTTTTTTCACAGATAGGAGATTCTGTATTGTTTAAGCAAGGAACGCAACTTTGTACTTTATTGGTCAATAACTGGCCGTACACTATAATAGAAGAGGCTAGATTAGCTATTACAGAAAAGACGCCAATTTCAACATGATTGATGTAAGAAATAAATTTGATGGAGGATTAGACCTTGATTCAAGCTACTACGATGTGGCTAGAAACTCCTATGTAGACGCATTGAATATCACTAAAGATGCTATTGCAGGAAATGCAGATAGAGCCATTACAAACGTAGTAGGAAATAGAATTGTTTCTTATACTTTTCCTGCTGATGGAGTTGTAATAGGGGCGTATGCTTATCCATTAAGAAACACGGTTATCTTTTTCAGATATAGTCCAGATGGGTATGATGGAGTTTATGAGTTTGATAATACAACAAGAACTATTACAAAAATATTTGAGTGCCTTACCGATAGCGCAACCAATATTTTAAACTTCACTTTATCCGGGAAGATAACAGGGGTGAATATATTCCCTCGAACAACTGATGAGGGGGATTTACTTTTCTTTCTTGATAGTCTTGGAAGACCAACTACCCTGAATATTACACGATTTAAAAATGGTGAGTACTCCCCGGTAACAAGAGATATAATTGATCTAGGTAAACGACCACCATTATCACCGCCAACTAATGTTTACGGTAATGACAATACAAGAACATCTAATTTTACTCATAAGAAACTATTTCGATTTAAATACGCATGGGGGTATGATGATAATGAAAAAAGTACCTACAGTCCAATAGGGGCATTACCATTGCCAGTTAACATATTAAATCCAGCATATACGAATGTGCAGTCAAACAATAATGTAATTACTGTCTCATTAAATTCCGGCCCACAAAATGTAAAAACTATTGAATTGGTAGTAAGTATCGCCAATAATACAAACATCTTTTCAAGGTTCGGGACGGTTATACAAATTAATAAAGCAGATCAGGGGATTGCGGATGACACCGATTTCTCTTATTCATTTTATAATGATGGGACTTATCCGTTTATATCTGATGATGAAAGTCTATTATTATTTGATTATGTACCTACAACTGCAAAGGCTCAAGAAATGCCGAATGGCAATGTAGTTGCTTTGGCTGCAATTGAAGAAGGTCTTAGTCGTGAATTAGACCCAAATGTAGTAATAACTATTCTTACAGTTCCAGCCGGAGGGGGAACGCCTATTGGTGGATTAAACGGAGTTGTAACTATTATTTTAGACAACTCATTAACACAAATATTCCAGATAGCTTTTAGTGGAACGCCTGCTGTTGGAACTATAGTTACAGTTAAAATTCAAACAGTTTCAGGGGGATTAGTTCAAACAGGGGCTACATACACTACTATTGCAGGAGATACGGCCTCTAGTGTAGCTGCTGGTATTGTAGCTAGTTTTATTTCGTTAGGCATTGTTTTTTCAGCAAGTACCATTGGTGGGGCAACTGTTGGTGTTCAAACAAATGCCATCCTTAGCCCAAAGAAAATATTTTTTGCACCACTTATAATCACCCCTCCGGGGTCAACCGTTGATGATAACTCTATTGCAACATGGCCGTTTTTCGGTCAACGTCAATTAGGGATTCAATACTACGATCAAAAAGGGAAAACAAATGGAGTGCTTTATAATGCAGGAATAGTATTTCCTAATTATAATGAAAGCGGTGGTTCTGTATTACTTCCATACATTAATATAAAAATTTATCACGTCCCCCCAATTTGGGCGTATAGCTATCAAATAGTATTTACCAAAGACCCGACTGAATTTCTTTATATAGAAACATCAAATGTAGATGGAACGGTAGGGGTTATGACCGATACAGATTATGTGTATTTCAACATAACAAATCTGGGAATAAATCAAGAAAAAAATCCTACTACTGCCGCTGTTGTTTCTTGGACATTCCAAGACGGAGATAGGGTAAGAGTGATAAAAAGAAATACTCCTGCATTTATTTATGGCCCTTCTTATGATACAGGAATAGAGGGAATAGTTGTTGATCCATCAATAGGTGGAGTAACACAAACAGGACAGACATTTGTTAAAGTCAGACGCTTAGGGCTATTCTTAGCGGAAGATTGGACGATAGATGATTTTTATGTTATTCAATTATACCGTCCGGGGCAACAAATTGCTAACGAAGCCAATCAACCATACTTTGAATGTGGAGTGCAATACCCTATACTTAACCCCACAACAGCAGAAAGGGAACATGGAGGACAAGTAACCGATCAGGATATTCCAAATGCTATTCCTGCCGAAATAAATATTTATGAAGGTGATTGTTATTTCAGGGTAAGACAAGAATATTTATCCGATACAGGAATTGCTACATTCTTTGTACAAGATTTGAATTTCGTTGATTTTTATATAAGCGCAGTGAATAGCGTTGATGGTAGACCCACAGCAATAGATATAAATGCAAAAGAAAGTTTTTACGGAGCATTTTTAAGATTTAGCAGGGATTACGAACCAGATACAAATATCAATGGATTGAACAGATTCTTTCCTAACAATACCCAAAAGTATGATGATTCTTATGGAATAGTAGAAAGACTGAAGGTGAGAGATAGAAACATGAGGGTTTTTCAGACGAACAAAACGGGAAACGTTGCATTATTTAGTGAACTTGGCAAAGCAGCAAATGGAGATGCTGTACAATTGGTTACAGATAGATTGCTTAACCCTATTCAATATTATGTAGGAGATTGGGGAATTGGTACAGCCGCAACAAGTCTTGCCTCTTTTGATTATGCAGATTATTATTGTGATAATATACGAGGTGTAGTAGTTAGAGTTAGTCAGGATGGACAAAAACCAATCAGCCTTTTATATAGAGTAAATTCATGGGCGACGGTTAATTTGCCACTTCGTACAGGAAATTCATTTATTTATGGAACCTACAACCAAAAATTAAATGATTATGTAATTGCACTTGAACAAGCTACAATTGCCAATGCAATGACCGTTTCTTTTCAGGTAGTTTTAAATGTTATCGGAACACCACATTACATTGTTTCATTATCAAATACTCCAAATTTGGGAGATATTGTGAACGTTCATTTAATAGACGGAGATGGAATAGTAAGAGATTATAGTTATACCGTAGTAGATGGCGATACCTTAACAACTATAGTTACCGCGTTAAATAGTCTTATCAATGCTGATGTATATTTCAATTCATTTATTCAAACATCGTTTCCGGTTGTCGGATTAAATGTGGTTCAGGTTACAGCAAGCAACCCAGATGATTTTGATGGGGTTACTACAATTCAGTACGCGGCTATTTCATATTCTCCTGCACAAACACTTTCATTTAGCGAAGAAGAAAATTCTTTTGAATCATATCTTTCTTATTTCCCTGAAATGATGTGCAATTTGGGAACGTTACTGATTACATTTAAGAATGGAAATCTTTACACCCACGACAATACAGTATACAATAGGTTTTATGATGTGGATTACGAAAGCTATTGGAAGCCGGTTTTTAATGAAAATCCACTACAAAAGAAAACGTTCCTTTCAATTACCGAGGCGGCAGATGTTATTTGGGATTGTCCTGAAATAATCAGTCAGGTGAACAGTTATGGTGTAGTCCCTCAAACTACAAATCTTGTCGAAGCTGAAATCAAGCCATTGGAAGGACAGTATCATAGTTCAATAAAAAGAGATTCAAATAGCAGGGGCGGTAAAGTGAACGGAGCAATTATGAAAGGCAATTGGCTTACAGTTAAATTTCGTGTGCAAAATGCAAGTACGTTAAGAACACTAAATATTGTAAGTTTGAAATATATTAATTCACCATTGACAAATACTTAAGATTATGGCAGATACGCCTTGGACGGCTTTAGGTCAAGCAGCGATAGGGGGAGTTCAGGCTCTTGTAAATGGACAGAAAGCCCATCGCGCACAAAAAGAATTACAAAGCATGGTAGATAACTACCAGCCCAATCAATCTATACAGGACTACTATTCAAAAGCGTTAGCCAAATACAATACTAACCCGTATACAAGTCAGTTATATAACGCCCAAAAAGAAAATATTGGACGCGGCACAGCGCAAGGTCTGCAAGCCTTCGGAGATCGTAGAAGTGCATTGGCAGGAATAGGAACGTTGATTCAAAATCAAAATGATTCATTACTCAAAGCTGCTGCAACCGCTGAAGGACAACAAGGACAAAATTTAGCACAACTTGGGCAAGCAGCCGGGGCGAAAACAGCAGAAGATAAGTATAAGTTTGAGAATAAATACAACCTTCTTGCCACGAAAGCAGGAGCGGCTAATGAAGGGGTAAATTCAGGGTTGCAAAATATATTTGGAGGACTTGGAGCAGTTACAGATTATGCCAATATCAATAAAATCTACGGTAAAAAATAATGGCTATTCATAACGATAGTAGAATATATTCCGGTGGCAATGTAGTTTTTAACGAAGCCCCTCACGTTGCTTTGTATGCTGATTTAATGAAACGTAAGCAAGCAAAGGATGAGGCATTTGATGAATATATTCGTGGATTAAATAAAGAAATAAATCCGGCTGGCGTAAGAAATATAGATATGCCAATACTAAATGATAAAATAGCAAAGTGGCAAGAATATGGGATGAAGAACCGGGAGGACATGAAGAACAGGAAAAACGGTGCTGATATTGCCTTTCAAAAAGGATTTCAGGATATACGGAACGACATTGCAGAAAGTAAGGCAGAAGAAGAAAAAAAGAAACCATTAGTGGGAATGTTAGTTGACCCCGACAAAAGAGATAGGATTGGCGAAGGTGCTATTGCCGAAATTAATGCACACGATCAGCCGTTGTATATAAAAGATGCAAATGGAAATGCAGTAAGAAACCCCAATAGGAAATCATTGGACTATACAAGCCTTTCTTTTAATCCAAAGCCATTTGAGCAAGACAAATATTTTAAAGGGTTTCAAGATATAAAGAGAATGGAAATGCCACCGATCATTTCTACTGACCCAAAAACATTAACTCAAACAGAAACAAAAAATGCCATCTTCGATCAGGACGCTAAGAATTTAGCTGCGCAAAGAGCCGTTACCGAATATGCTGAAAATCATTCTTTCAAATCATTTATAGATAAACTTGATCCAAAAGAGTATAACGATTTTTATAAACAAAACTTTGGTCACGATATTAAAACGCCGGGAGATTTAGCGGCTGCATATACATTAAAAGGATTGCAACAGACTGTGACAACCTCAAAAGTAAATCCAGATACATTCGGTCGCCAAAAAGCAATGGCGGCCATAACCGATCAATACGCAAGAGGAAGGTTAGCATTACAGCAGCAGTATAAGAAAGATTTCCTTGCATATAAAGGAGCAGCTTCTAAGAAGGAAGCAGATTCAATACTGGAAGGGTATATTAACAGAGCGTTTGATGAAGGAAAAGGAAGTTCAACAGTAGTTGGAGTTAAAGGAGATTTAGTTCCAGCAAGAAATATAGTTGTGCCAAAAGAAATTACTGAAAAGTATACTATAAGTAAGGGAAATACTGACGAGAAAGTGCCAACTAAATTTATGATGACAGAAGATAAAAAATATGTCATCCCTGTTTATGGAAATGAGCATACTGTAGATAAGAGAAATCATATTCCTATAGAAACTTTCAGAAATGATCTTGCTAAACTATGGCTATCGAAAAAAGATGCAGCAACAGAAATAGGAGATGATCTTGATTTTGGAGATGATGAAGGCGACCAAGGAGGCGGAGGAAGTGCAGCACCGGTAACAAGTCATCCATTGCCAGCAGGAAAACCAGCAACAGTTAAGCAGGGAGGACACATTTATACCTATAATCCAAATACTGGAAATTACGAATGACAACAGAAACCTACGATACCAAACCGAAGTTCGATCCAAATAAGCCATACGAGCCTATTGCGGATGGGGGCAAACCTAAATTTGATCCCAATAAACCGTATGAACCTGTAAAAAAAAAAGAAGTTTCTGGCAATACTTCAAAGACTGTTTCAACGGTTGGTACAACCGCGCAAAAGCCAGTAGGTGATGATCTTTCGGAACTTGCTTTACAAGTTACTCCCGAACAAATAGCGCAGTCTCAAAGACTGGCGCAAAGCCCATTTCATACCAATGGAGAGAATCCCAATTTAGATGATGATCCAATAGGGAATGTTACAAAGCCATATAAGGATAAAGCATTAACAGCGAATAATGAATTAAGAACCCTTGGGAGTGGTAATAGAAAT
>Ga0207694_10001840_pt1 | contig 17660 bp, 9 predicted proteins | sample KBSC34metaG_FD_184353 | JGI IMG/M metagenome (GOLD analysis project Ga0207694, IMG submission 184353) | Corn rhizosphere microbial communities from Kellogg Biological Station, Michigan, USA - KBS C3-4 metaG (SPAdes) (version 2) | ecosystem: Host-associated > Plants > Roots > Rhizosphere > Soil... | reverse complement strand
CGGTATTGCCTCCGGATTGCACCAGCTGGTGTTGTTGAAACCGCAGAGATATGTGCCGCTGTCCGCCACATAATGCATGTTGCTGACGGTCCAGCCCGGCAGGGTGAAGGTCAGATCCGACAGGTCGCTCAGGGTGAAAGACCCCATCACGTCGCCCGGCGGATTGATCGGATTCTGGATGGTCAGATCGAACACTTCACTGTCCCCACCGGCGCCAATGGGCGATGTGAAGGAAATGCTCAGATGGTAATCGACATTGAAGCTGTTCAGGTCGCTCTGCGCACGCGTCGCGGAGTTGGTCCAGGTCAGCTCGGCAATGGTGACGTTGGTCGCATTCGCCACCACATTGATGTTGATGTCATCCGCCGTGAGCTTGCTGGGATTGACGAAATTGGTCTGGCTGCTGGTGCTGCCCCACTGGACCTGCGTGTTGGAACCGTTGGCGGCCGTATTGACGATGCGGCAGTCCTGGGAGCTGCCGGAATTGTCGCAGCTGCTGAGGTTCGAGAAGAAGCCCTGGCCGGTACCGATAATCGGCGCGGCCATCGCGGCGGTGGGGAGAATGCCGGCGCTCAGCGTCGCTGCAATCAGAAGTTTGGAAAATTTTGTCATCGGGTAACCTTCATTAATATTGCGTTGTGGATATGGTTCGTTGGTCTCGCAGCAGAATGCGCAAGAGATATGCCAGCGCGAGGTCTTGGCGAATTCGAAGGTTAGCGAATCGCAGCGTGTAAATGGCCGCTACAAAAAATTCGCGTGTAACAGCGATGCTGCTTGCAACCGCAAATGATGTTATCTACGGCAAGATCACTGACAACATTCAGTGCACGGATTGATGTTTCAAAACGGGATTCGCGTCAGAGTAGAATTCGTCTAACGCTTACTTTCATTGGCTATCTTCAAGCAGGTGATCCGGCGGCGCCGGATTTGGGGAAAGAATGACCGACGATCTTGCGCATGGAGAGAAGCGCTCCGCGATCGCGCCTGCCGCGACACATTGGGCGATCTGCGCCGTCGCCATTCTTGCCGCGGCCTCGCCGATCCTGGCCTTTCCCATTCCAGCCCTGTTCGATTACCCCGCGCACCTGGCGCGGCAATTCATCATCCACGACCTGCTGACCCAGGGCAGTTTTTCCGGCATGTATCGGCTGCACTTTGCCGTCATCCCCAATCTGGGAATGGAAGCGGTCGTGCAGCCGCTGCTGTTTCTGGGCATTCCCGTCGAGATCGCCGGCCGCATCTTTCTGCTGCTCATCATTGCGCTTCTTGGCACCGGGGTCGCCAGGCTTCACCGCGCTCTTTTCCGGAACGCGTCCTTCTTTCCGCTGCTGTCGCTGGCATTCGTCTTCAATCCGGTCTTCATGTTCGGATTTGCGAACTACCTTCTTGGCATCGCGCTCGCCCTGCACGCCTTCGCATGGTGGCTGGGCGCGCGGCAAAAACCTGCCACGGCACTTGTTCCGGAGCTGCTGGTCTGGACCGCAGCCTTGTTCTTCTGCCACCTGATGGCGATCGTTCTCTTTCTGGGATTGATCCTGTCCTACGAGGCATCGCTTGCCATTGCCGAAAAAAGCGGCGGCGGCACGGGACCTTCCCATTTTCCCCGCACCCTCGCGCTTTTGGCTGTGCCCATGGTGGCGACGGGTCTTCTTTATAGCCTGGCGCCGCTCAGCGCCGCCCCGCAGGCCGTCGAAGCCCACTCCATTGCGGAAATATTGAGGCGCATTCCGACACGGCTGAGGGCCCTGCCCCTTTACCTCATGGCCTATTCCCGCCTGGTCGACGCCGTGGCGCTGCTGGCGCTGGTCGGCCTTGCGGGCCTGGCACTATGGCGGCGGCGCCTTCGGATATCCTGGCCAATGCTGGCGCCGATCCTGGGCCTGCTGGGAATCTACGCCATTATTCCCGAAACATGGGCCGGTACCGATTACATTTCCTACCGTACCCCAATCGCTGCGCTGTTCCTGGCCTTTGCCAGCTTCGATATCGCCTGGGACAAAAGATCTCTTCCAGCCATCGCAATGCTGGGCATTGTGGGCTTGCGGACCGCTGCGGCCTTGCACGCCTGGGCTCAGGCCGATGCGCAATACAAGCCGATGCTGCAGGCCCTGGAAAAACTGCCCCGCCATTCCGCGATCTATACCAACGTCAACTACCAAGGGCCCTTTGAACCGCTTGTGCGCATGCCCTGGTCTCATTTCGAAGCTTATGCCGCGATCCGTAACGGGTTTTTCGTGAAGGGAGTGTGGGCGGACCCGACCCAGAACTGGATTGTTCCGACGCCCCGTTATGAAAAACTGGCGACACTGCAGCCATCGCATGCCCGTATCGACCGCGGGACGCCAACGGTAAAAGGCGGCGACAGGTTCGATCCTGCCTTTATGGCCGATTACGATTTTCTGCTGGCGGTCCATGCCGAGCTTGACCCGCGGCCGATCCCCCCGGGCGTGCGCATCATCGCCCAATCGGGGGATGCCACGCTCTTTGCTTTGCACGACCGCCCGGCGATGGGGGCCGCCCGAAAAAGCCCTAACTGACGTTGATGTGGAAGGGCGACCAGGCCGCATTGTCCGCGGCGCTCCAGCTGATGCCGTCGAATGCGCGGATCTGCAGGGCATCTCCCAGCGAGCCGGTGACAAAACTGGTCTGGGCGAGCTGGGCGGAGGTGATATCGATCACTGTGCTGGCCGCCTTGTTGACGCCACCCACCGCAAAATGACCGCTATTGGCGCTAGCGGTGGAATCCCACAACTGATAGCGGGTCATGCTGTCCCCATCGGCGTCGTTGATTGAGAACAGGCTCGACAGGGCTAAAGTCTGGCCCGCAGTGGTGTTGATATCGGACGTGTTCACGGCCGGCGCGGTATAAGGGGTCACGGCCACCGTGAAAGGCGACCAGGAGGCGTTGTCGCCCGCGCTCCAGTCCGTGCCGTCGAAAGCACGGATCTGCAGGTTGTCGCTCACCATGCCGGTGAGGAATGACGTTTGCGACAGCTGAGCGGCCGTGATGTCGATAACGGTTCCTGCAGACTGGTCCACGCTGCCGACCACGAAATGCCCGCTATTGGGATCGCGGCTGGAATCCCAGAGCTGATATCTGGTCATGCTGTCGCCGTCGGCATCGGTGAGCGAAAACAGACTCGACAGCGCCAGGCTGCGGCCATGCATGGCGTTCTTGGTCTGGGTGGTGACCACAGGCGCACGATTGACGGTCGGGCCGATGGAGAATGGCGCCCAGGAGGCATTGTCGCCGGCGCTCCAGTCGGTGCCGTCGAAAGCACGGATCTGGAGATTGTCATTGATGCTGCCGGTGACAAAAGAGGTCTGGGCGAACTGGGCGGCGGTGATATCGATAATGGTGCTGGCGGGTTTGATAGCGCCATTGACCGTGAAATGCCCGCTATTGGGATCGCCGGTGGAATCCCATAGCTGATAGCGGGTCATGCTGTCGCCATCGGCATCGGAGAGCGAGAACAGGCCCGACAAGGCCAAGGTCTGACCGGCCGTCACGCGCATATTTCCGGTGGTGACCACCGGTGCGCTGTTGGCAGGCACTGTCAGGCTGAAAGTCGCCCAGGAGGCATCGGCGGCCGCGCTCCAGACCGTGCCGTCAAAGGCGCGAATCTGCAGAGAATCTCCCGTGCTGCCGGCAACAAAGGATGTCTGGCCCAACTGCGCCGCGGTGATGTCGATCACCGTGCCGGCGGCCTGGACCTGGTTATTGACGAGGAAATAACCGCTGTTGGGATCGCGGGTGCCATCCCACAACTGATACCGCGTGATGGTATCGCCGTCGGCGTCACTCACGGAGAACAGGCTCGACAGAGCCAGGGTCTGGAAATGTTGCCGAGTGACATTTGCCGTTGTCACAACAGGTGCCGCGTTGGACACTATGACGGTCATGAGTGCAAAACCGCTGGATGTGCCGGCCCCGTCAAGCGCCTGAATCATCAGACTGTCGCTGACCGTGCCGGTAACGAAGCTGGTCTGCGGCAGTTGCGCCGCGGTAATGTTGATGGTCGGACCCGCCGACTGCGTCACGCCGTTGATGACGAAATAGCCGCTGTTGGGATCGGTGGTATTGTCCGCAATCTGGTAGTTGGTAATGGTATCGCCATCGGGATCGCTGGCGGTGAACAGACTGGAAAGCGCCAGGGTCTGGTTATGGCCTTTGGTCACATCGGCCATGGTCACCATCGGCGCATGGTTCGGCGTCGGAGTGACCATAAATAACGCCCAGTTGCTCCAGGCGGTACCGTCAAAAGCCCGAACCCGCAATCCATCCCCGGCACTAATGCCGGTTACATATGAGGTCTGCGCCAGTTGCGCGGCGGTGATCTGGATTGTCTGTGACACTGGTTGCGCCACACCATTTATCGCCACATAGCCGGTGCTGTGCGGGAAATCGTCGTAACGTACCTCATACTTGGTCATTGCATCGCCATCGGCGTCGCTCACCGTGAAGAGGGTTGACAGCCTCAGGGCCAGGGAATGCGGCGCGGTGATGTCCGAAGCGGTAACCACCGGCGCGGTGTCGGCGACGTTGATCTGAAGGTCGCCCCACATGATGTCGGCGGGAATCCAATTGTAGGGATAGAAGGGGGTTGCGCTCCAATCCTTGCCGTCAAAGGCCCGCACCTGGACATCGTCGCTGACGGTGCCGGTGACAAATGTCGTTTGGGCCCATTGCGCAGGGGTCAAGCTGATCGCCACGCCCGCGGACTGCGCCACGCCATTCACCACCCAATGCCCACTATTGGGATCGGCAGTGTTGTCTATGACCTGGTAAGCGGTAATCGGATCGCCATCTGCATCGTAGGTGAAAGAAAAATCCGTGGTGGCCAGGGTCTGATTGCGCTGGGCAACATAGGTGCCGAGTGGGTTTAGGAAGGTGCCGCTAGGCGCGCGCATACCCAAATCGAGTTCCGGACGATGATTGAGCGAACCAGAAAGGAAAACTTTAAAGGAAGTCGCGTTCATAATGTCCGGACTGCTCCAGGACTGTCCATCAAGGGCGCGCACAAAAATATAATCGCCTAAGGCCGTCCCGGTAACGAAAGACAGTTGGGAGAGCTGACTGGCGGAGATATGGATTGTCTGGAAGGGAGCCTGAACCGCTCCGTTGAGAAGTATGTGACCGCTGCTCGAATCGCCTCCGTTAATGACGGTATAATTCGAAGTATCGTTGCTCCACTCTAGGAACTCGTAGTCTGTGATCTGCAGCCCGCTCGGATCGCTTACCGAAAACAGGCTGGAGAGAGGCACGGTTGTCTTGACCGGCAGGGTGACATTCGAGGCGGTAACGACCGGGGGAAGCGGCGGGGCGGCCGTGACCGTAAATGGCGACCAAGCAGCATTGTCGCCGGCGCTCCAGGCAAGCCCGTCATAGGCGCGGATCTGGAGATTGTCGCCCGCCGAGGTACCCACCACAAAGGACGTCTGTGCCAGCTGCGCCGCGGTAATGTCGATCACCGTCGCAGCCGGCTGCGCCACATTATTGACCACGAAGTGACCGCTGCTGGGATCGGTGCTGGAATCCCAGAGCTGATATCGGGTGATGGACCGGCCATTGGGGTCGCTCACCGAGAACAGGCCGGAGAGCGCAACCGTCTGGGTTCTTGTGAGCGTAACATTGGACGTGGTCACTACCGGCTTGGGATAGCCTGGTGTCACCGTGAAGGGCGCCCAATAGGCATCGTCGGCGGCGCTCCAAGCAGCGCCGTTAAAGGCGCGGATCTGGAGATTGTCGCTTGCCGAGGAACCCACCACAAAGGTCGTCTGGGGCACTTGCGCAGCGGTTATGTCGATCACCACCCCGGCAGCCTGTGGCGCGCCATTGACCACAAAGTGACCGCTGTTGGGATCGCGGTTGGAATCCCAGAGCTGATATCGCGTTATGTGCAGGCCGTTGGGATCGGTGACCGTAAACAGGCTGGAAAGCGCCACCGTCTGGTTGAAGGCAAAATCCACATTAGAGGTGGTCACAACTGGCGGAGGAACAACCGGCGTAACGGTAAAAGGCGCCCAGGCCGCATTGTCGGCAGCGCTCCAGATCGACCCGTCATAGGCGCGGATCTGGAGATTATCGGCTACCGTTCCGGTGACGAAACTGGCCTGGGACAGATTCCCCGCGCTCAAGGTGATGATGGTACCGGCGGCCTGGACGACGCCATTGATGACAAAGTGGCCGCTATTGGGGTCGCGGCCGGAATCCCAGAGCTGGTAAGTGGTGATGGTGTCGCCATCCGGATCGCTGACCGAAAACAGGCTGGAGAGCGAAACAGTCTGGTTTATCTGCAGCGACACATCATGGGTGGTCACAACTGGCGGATTGTCGAGCAGCGTGCTGCTGCCGTCCCCGAACAGCAATTCCTCGATATTCAGCAGATTGTCGTTTCCGTCGGGTGATCCGCTACGCAGGTCCAGCACACGATAATTGGTGTTGCTGAGCCGCGTGATCTGATAGCTGGAAGCCGGGCCCGAATAGTGCGCGATATCGAAACCGGCGCCGCCGTCCAGTGTGTCGCCGCCGCCGCCGCCTTCGAGATAATCGTCCCCGTTGCCGCCGTCGAGATAGTCGATCCCGCTGCTGCCGATAAGCGTGTCGTTGCCGTCCTCGCCATGCAGCCGCGATCCTGCGGGCAGCGCATAACCGGTATCGTTGCCGGCCCCCATATAAAGATCCGACTGCCCGGTAACGGCATGCAGAACGTCGTCCCCGCTGGTGGGCAGGCGGAGCGTGACGCCGATATCGCGCAGAATGGCAAGATCAAGTGCGGTGATATGGGCATTGACGCTGCGGTTGATCGCCGGCGACATCAAATCCGTGCCGAGGATCGATTCACTGACATGGGCCAGGCTGCCCGATTCCAGCGGAACGTTGCCGCCATAGACCGCGCGTGCGTTCGCACCGATGAAAAAGCCGTTCTGCACCAGCGTGTCATAGACCGCCACGCCAGAAGGGTTTGGATCATCTTCGAAATAGACCATGCCCAGGCCATGGCCGATTTCGTGCAGGAAGGCCGACAGGGCATCGAGACCATTGAAAGGCACCGACCCGTAATTGTCGGTCTTGAAGAACATGGAACGGATGGAATCGACCGTCAGCTCGACCTTCAGATCGGGTGCCGAACCGTTGCGATCCACTCCTGTGCGCAATTCGATTGCGGTGCCCGCATCATAAACCTGCTGGCCACCGAAACTTCCGCCTGTGGAATAAAATGCGGCCGGTCCGCCTTGCGCCAGGACGGGGCTGCTGAATTTGGTGTTATCGACGATGATCGAAAGAGACAGGGTTACGTTCGCGGCCGTGAGGTACCAAGACCAGATGTTGGCCGCCGCAGTCATGGTATCGAGCACAGCCTGCTGCTCGGAAGCGCTCAGGCTGATAAGATCCGGCGAGTTCGCCGTATCGAACGAAACACTGAATTGCACGATAGTCCCGCCCTGTCACGTCAAACAGCGACGTCACGGGTCCGCCCGCGATCGCCCGCTTCACCGCTTAAAATACCAGCATTTCCCTTGCCGAGAAACGGATGAAAGCGCACCGGGGCGTGCACACAGGGACTGGCGATTTGTCAGATTAGGCCATTTTTTTGCAAATTTGCGTCATTGGGTCCGGGCAAGCCGGTTAACCAACCCCGCCCGCTTGTCCGCCGGCGCCTCACCGGTCCTGAAGGCGTGCGTACAGTTTGCGGATCATATCGCCGGCCGTCCGTTCAAAGATGCCCGGCACAAGGGCGTGCGCGGCTGCCGCCAATCCGGCGCCCAACAGCGGCAGAGCGAAAGACAATGCAGTCCGCTGATGCTGGAAATAGCTTTCTCCCGCCTGTTGCGGGTGAGCCAGAAACAGCCGCCGGAACATGGAGCGCCCCCTGTTGCAATGCATCATTGTATAACAGACGCGCGGGCTTGTGCGGTGTTTCATTTGTCTGAATATTGGGCAGCGAAAGTTTGGGAGGGATTATGAAAAGCGCAATTCTCGGCATGGCCTGCACTGCCTTGTGCACCACCATGTTCGCCACCAGCGGCCTTGCCGCCACCGCCATCCGCGGCGCATTCGGTGCCCTGTCGGATGGCACCAAGGTCGAGGCTGTGACCCTGACCAATGGCGCGGGCATGAGCGCCAGGATCATGACCCTGGGCGCTACCTTGCAGTCGCTGATCGTGCCCGACAAAGCCGGGCACAAAGACGATGTGGTGCTGGGCTATGACACCGCCCAGGAATATCTCACCCGGCCGAATTTCTTCGGCGCCTCTGTGGGGCGCTACGCCAATCGGATCGCCAAGGGCAAATTCGCCCTGGACGGCAAGACCTACAGCCTTGCGACCAATGACGGACCCAATTCGCTGCATGGCGGGACAAAGGGGTTCGACAAGCGGATGTGGAAGATCGACTCGGTGTCCAATGGTCCGGAAGCCAAGGTCGTGCTGAGCTATGTCAGTGCCGATGGCGAGGAAGGCTTTCCCGGCGAGATGAAAGTCACCGCCACCTATTCGCTGAACGAGCAGAACGAGCTGAAGCTGGAATATCGCGCCACCACCTCAAAGCCCACGGTGCTCAATCTCACCAACCATTCCTATTTCAACCTGTCGGGCAATGATGCCCGCGATGTGATGGGCAATATGGTGACCTTGCACGCCGAACGCTTCACTCCGGTGGACGCCACCCTGATCCCGACCGGGGAACGCAAGGCGGTGGCGGGTTCGCCCTTCGATTTCCGCAGCCCCCACCGGGTGGGTGATCGCATTCGCGACGCCAAGGATCAGCAGATCCGCTTTGGCCGCGGCTACGACCACAACTTCATCGTGGACGGCGCGGCAGGCACTTTGCGGCCTGCCGCTGTGGTGCAGGACCCGGTGTCGGGCCGGACAATGGAAATGAGCGTCACCGCCCCCGGCATCCAGTTCTATACCGGTAATTTCTTGGACGGGACCTTCTTCGGCAAATCCAATCGCTCTTATCGCCAGGGCGATTCCATATGTCTGGAGCCGGGCGTGTTTCCGGATTCGCCCAATCACGCGGACTTCCCCACCTCGCGGCTGAATCCCGGCCAGAGCTATGTGAACACGATCGTCTACAAGTTTAGCGCGAAGTAGGCGCAACCAGCTTCCCCCGCGGGGCTCTGCGCGCCGCGGGGGAAGAGCCGATACTAATTCAATCCACCGTCACCACAGCGACGCCCTTGGCAGGCATATCAAAAGACATCTTTCCGTCTTGAGTACTACTCTGGAACGCCACCGGATGCACCAGGTTGGGCTTGTCGAACGTGTTATGCGCATCCATGGCAAAGGCCGACAGGATGCGGCCATGGGCGCTGCCGGTAAGGTTGGTCACCACCTGCACCGCATGATTGGGATCGGTGTTGACGATAGACAGCACCAGCTTGCCGTCCTTGCCACGCGCCACGAATACATCCGCCATCGGCATGCGATTGTCGCCCTGGACATAATCCGGGCTTGAGACCGTAGCCGGATAAGGCGTCGCCCCCATAAAGGCCTGATACATATCGAAGACATGATAGGTGGGGGTGAGCAGCATCTTCTCCTTGTCGGTCAGGATCATGGCCTGCAGCACATTGATCATCTGGGCAATATTGGCGCCCTTCACCCGGTCGGAGTGGCGCTGGAAGATGTTGAGGCTGAGCGCCGCCACCTGTGCATCGCGCATGGTGTTCTGCTGATAGAGAAAGCCGGGATGGCTGCCCGGCTCCTGGTCGTACCAGGTGCCCCATTCATCGACATAAAGGCCGATCTTCTTGCCCGCATCATATTTGTCCATGATCGCGGCGGTCTTGCTCACGATCTCGTCGATATGCAGAGCATGCTTGAGCGTCGAAGCCCATTCGCTTTCCGGAAAGCCGGTGGCGGGCCCCTTGTCGCGGAACACCCGCGGCACGGTGTAATAATGCACGCTGAGGCCGTCGAAGCGGCCGCCATCGCGCATCATGGTTTCGGCAAATTCGAAATTGTCGTCATGACTGCCGCTGGCGATCTTGAGTGAGCCCATCTCGCGCGGCGTATTCGCAAAGGTGGCATAGCGCCGGTTGATGTCGGCGGCATAATCGGGGCGCATATTGCCGCCGCAGCCCCAGGTCTCGTTGCCGATACCGACAAAGCGCACCGTCCAGGGTTTGGCGCGGCCGTTCTTGCGCCGCTCATTGGCCAGCGAGGACTGGCTGTCGGAGGTCATATATTCCAGCCACTGCGCATTGTCGTAGGGCGTCAGCGAACCGACATTGAGCGAGACATAGGCGTCCGCCCCCACCAGTTCGGAGAAATTCATGAACTCATGGGTACCGAAGCTGTTGTCTTCGGTCACGCCGCCCCAATGCACATTGACCCGCTTGGGACGCTTGGCGCGCGGCCCAATGCCGTCGCGCCAGTCGTACAGATCTCCGAAACAGCCGCCGGGCCAGCGAATGTTCGGCACATGGATCTTGCGCAGCGCATCCACCACATCCTTGCGATAACCGCGGATGTTGGGAATCTTGCTGTCCTCTCCCACCCAGATGCCTTCATAGATGCCGCGACCCAGATGCTCGGCGAACTGGCCATAGATATGGCGATCGATCTCCACCCCCGGCTTGGCGGTATCGATCGTGACATTGGCCACCGCGGTCTGGGCCTGGGCCGGTGCGGCCAAGGCCAGAAAAATAACGCTACCGACAATCTTCCTGAGCATTTCCATTCCCCACTATTTCGATTTTAAACCAGGCCTTTGCCGTTGATCCGCAGCGCGATGCCATAGCTGTGGCTGGCGCCGGACGGCACGGTCACGTGCAGGCCTTCGCCATCCTGCTGGAACGACAAGGCCCCGGACGAGCCCACAATCTCGACCCGCTGCACCTTGCCCCGCCCGGCCAGTGACTTGATATGCACCGCGCCCGAGGGCTGACCCAGGGTAATGGCGAACAAGGTGGCGCCTTTGGTGGTGAAACGAATGTCGGCAGCTTCGAACGGCTTGAGCTTGCCTTCGCCGAACTGGCCGGACTCCACTTGCGTGGGACCTTCACCGGACAGCCGCCATGGACGGGTGGCAAAGATCGCCTCACCGTAACGCTGGGTCCAGCTTCCGACACCTTCCACGATCTTGCGTTCTTCCTCGTCGATGGTGCCGTCGCCGCGCACTGGTACCGACAGCAGCAAGCACCCGTTCTTGGCCACCACGTCGCAAAGCCGGTGCACCACCGCATCGGCAGGCATGTAGGTTTTTTGCAGGAACCGCTCGCGATTATAGTGCCAGTCGCCCAGGCAGGTATCGGTCTGCCAGGGATGCGGCACAACCTCGGAGCGGAAACCGCGTTCCACATCCTCGACCACCGCCGCACGCCGGTCTTGCGGCAAACTCTTGGCATTGACCACAGCCTGCAGCGAGCCATGCCAGGCAATCGAACTGTTGTAGAAGTGCGCCGTCATGTCCAATCCCGCCTGCCCCAGCGGCAGATCGAAATTGTCGAAATAAACGAGATCGGGCCGATAGCTGTCGATCAGATCCTTGCAGCGCAGATACCATTGGCGCACGAAAGCCGGATTTGCCAGCGGCGGCGCTTCCTCCCAAACCCTGTCATGGCCCTCGTGCCAGGCGTCCGCATCCTTGACGGACTTGATGCCGCCCGGCATCGGCATCACCGCGCCGCCATAAAGCTCCTGCGGATCCAGGCCCTCCCACCATTTGCCCTTGCCGTCATACTTGGTGAGCTTCCAGGCATCATAGCGCTGGCCGGCCCGCGCGCCTTCCGGGTCATAGCCATAAGCGACCTGGAACCAGTGCCAGGCATGGGCGCTATGGTTTGAAACCCCGAACTTCAATCCGCGCTCGCGCGCAAGCTTCGCCCAGGTCCCGACAATGTCCCGTTTGGGCCCGATCCGTGTGCTGTTCCAGTCGTGAAAGCGGGACGCGAAGTTGTCGAAATTGTCGTGATGATTGGCCAGCGACACGAAATAGCGCGCCCCGGCCTTGGCATAGAGATCAAGCAATTCGGCAGGGCGCCAGCTCTCCGCCTTCCAGCGGTTGTTCATCTCCATGAAGCCGGTGTCGGCGGGGTGGCCGTAATGCTCCAGATGGTGCTGATAGAATTTATCGCCCTGCAGATACATCTTGCGGGCATACCAATCGCCGAACTCCGGCACGCATTGCGCCGACCAATGGGCCCAGATCCCGAACTTGGCGTCGCGAAACCAATCCGGGGCCTGATACTGGCTCTTGAGCGATTCCCAGTCGGCGCGGAACGGTCCGGTTGCGATGGCCTGAGCCGTCGCGGTCAAAGGCAATCCGGCTGCGGCGGCAAGACCGGCGCCACCGCCCAGGAACGCGCGCTTGGAAATTCGGATCATGCCTCCCCCATCGTCTGCCGTTCGTGCCGGCGCAAGGCGCATCGGCAGCGGCAAAGCTTTACTCAGACAATTGAGGAAACCGCGCCGGGCTGCAAGTCGCTTGTTCGGGTTGGCGGCAGGGGCGCGATCAGGGCGACGTGCCCAGCGCCCGCAAACCCTCGGAATCCGACAGCAACAGCGCCCAGTCTTCCCTGCTGAATTGAGCCGTCTCGCGGCGGCGGGCATGCTCGCGCAAACTCCACAGCCGCAGGGGATCGGCGGGAGGGACGGGCGATCCGGCAAGCAGGCTCAGATGGAGATCGCGCACCTGCGCATCCTCCAGCACCAGTTCGGGAGACGGCTCCAGGACTTTCTCCGCGTCGTGGCGGTTTGCCAGGGCATGCGCGCGCTTGAGCACCTTGGAACCCCATGTCTCGCTGGGAACCAGAAACAGATGCTCTTCGCGCGCGACCTTGCCCAGCAGGGGACTGCTACTGAGTGCCACCAGCGGAATGGCGGACCATAGCCCCGCCAAAAGCGGCACGAACCAGTTGAAGCCGTCGGGGGCATAGTGCAGCAGCAAAAAGGTGACCGCGATCCCGATCAGGGTATGCGGCGCGAATTTGCTGGCCACCAGCGCAAATGGCAGGGCCCGGTCGGCGCGGGTCTGGGCATTCCATCCCGTCGCCATGCCGATCAGTATACTGAATACAAACCAGCTGTGCTGCAGCATGACGATCGGCGCCATCAGGGTGGCGAAAACCGATTCCCACAGGGCGCTCCACAACACCGCCCCGACGCCGCCATGGGCGCGGGTGGCATCCGGGTTTTCCAGCAAGGCGATCACGGACAGCAGCTTGGGGCCGTAAAGCGCAACCAGGGTCGCCAGCACCAGGATCACCAATTCGGTCTCATGCGAGGCCGCCAGCGACAGCGCCGGCTCGAACCCCACATAGCTGGCAGCCGGCGGCGCCTTGAAACTCAGCATGTCGATGATCGATACGACCAGCAGCAGCAGCCAGAGAGGCGAGGAAACATAGCTCATGATCCCCATGGCCAGATGCAGCCGGCTGGGCAAGGTCAGGCCCTGCGCGAACACGATCCGAAGATGCTGCAGATTGCCCTGGGCCCAGCGGCGGTCGCGGATCAGATAGTCCAGCAAGGTTGGCGGCGGCTCTTCAAAGGATCCGCCGATATCGGGCGCCATCCACACTTCCCAACCGGCCCGGCGCAGAAGCGCGGCCTCGATGAAGTCGTGGCTCATGATCTCGCCGCCGAAAGGCGGCTTGCCCGGCAGGCGCGGCAGCCCGCAATGCTGCATGAAGGCATGCACCCGGATGATGGCGTTATGACCCCAGTAATTGCCGTCGGGCCCTTGCAGGAAAGCCAGCCCCGCCGCATGGATCGGGCCGTAAAGGCTGGACGAAAATTGCTGGATGCGCGCGAAAAGCGAGATGCGCCCCACCAATTGGGGCGGTGCCTGGATCAGGGCGGTACGGGGATTGGCATCCATCAATCCCACCAGATGGCTCAGCGTCTTGCCGGTCATCAGGCTGTCGGCGTCCAGGATCACCATATAGTCGTAAAGCTGGCCCCAATTCTCGCAAAATTCCTGAATATTGCCCGCTTTGCGTCCGGTATTCCTGATGCGGTGGCGATAGAAAATATGCGCGGTTTCACCCAATTCATCCTTGAGCTTCTTCCATTCCAGTTCTTCGGCCACCCAATTGGCGGGGTTGGTGCTGTCGCTGAGAATGTAGAAATCGAAATCGGGACCGGCAGATTCCCATATCGCGCGCACGCCGGAAAATACCCGCGCCACGTCTTCATTATAGACGGGCATCAGGATTGCGGTGCGCGCCGCCGAAGGACCGGTGGCATGCTTCAGCGGCAGCAGGTCGATTTTGTTATAGCGGGCCCAGGCGCCAAATGCCGCCAGCCAGAAGGATGAAGCGATCCAGGCAAACAGGATGGCAAACAACGCCAGGATGACCAGTTCGCGCAGCGTAAAGCCGTCAAACTGCAATACCCCCGCCATCTGCGTGACGGCGGCCACGGTGGAGGCCAATACCAAAAAGAGATACAGCCAGCGCCGCGGCGCAATTTCAGGCACGGCGGCGGTTTATCACAACCGGTGCAAGCTGGGCCGGCTTGGCGACCAGCGCCAGGAAGAACGCGGCCAGGATGCGGCCTGCCGTCCAGGGTACAAGCGGCTGAGCCATCATCGGACGGGGGCAACGCAACGGCGTGCCGGACAATGGTTCTTCAACCGCTGCCTCAAATGCGCGAGACTGGGAATCCATTTGTAAAACCCAAGAGTTGGTGCCCGTTCGATCTCGGTAATGAAACGTGACAATACGGCGAAAAGAAGGATCGTTACGTGCAATTCCGGGGCGTTTTTGTTGGCTGGCCGATCAGCGTGACAAAGATAGGACATCGCTGCATACAGAGGGCCGGCCATGACGCCGCAGCGCCTTAACTTTTCCATGTTTGCCGCTTCCAGTGCGCCCTCATCCGTTATGCCCCTCACCCGTCATGCCCAGTGCCCTCGCCCATGATTAATCTTGATCGCCGCCTGCTGCTCGCTGCCCTGTCGGCCAGCCTGCTGCCGCCCAAAGCCTTTGCGGCGACCGCGGCCAGCGGCCAGACCGTCCGGTTGGGACCGCCCCGGGATTTCAGCTTCGCCGCCCTCGCCGCCCGGGCCAAAAAGAATGCCAGCCAGCCCTATTCGGCGCCTCAGCCCCGCGCCAGTCACCTGATCAAGGACATCGACTTCGACGCCGTCCAGAAGATCCGGTTCCGCGCCGACCATGCCTTGTGGGCGGGCGGGCCGCAGCCCGATCCGGTGTCCTTCTTCCATTTGAACAAATATTCCGCCGATCCCGTGCAGCTCCATGTCCTGGAAGGCGGCAAGGCGCGCGAAATCCTCTATGGCCCGGACTATTTCGACTATGGCGCCAGCGGGCTCGATCCCAAGGCGCTCGCCGATCTGGGTTTCTCCGGCTTTCGGGTGATGGACGGCCAGAACAAGCCGACCGACTGGCTGGCGTTCCAGGGCGCGAGCTATTTCCGCGCCAGCGGCCAAGACGCCCAGTACGGCGCTTCGGCACGCGGCATCGCCATCAATACCGCCGCCGCCACCGCCGAAGAGTTTCCGCGCTTTTCGGAATTCTGGCTGGACACAAACGGACCGGTGATCAGCATCTATGCCCTTCTGGACGGGCCATCGATCACCGGCGCCTACAAATTCGATGCCATGAAGAATGAGAATGGCGCGGCGATCATGAACGTGCATTGCGATCTGTTCTTCAGGGCCGATATTTCGCGGCTGGGCGTGGCGCCGCTGACCAGCATGTACTGGTATGGCGAAAACGAACGGCCCAAGGCAGCCGACTGGCGGCCCGAAATTCATGACAATGACGGACTGGCGCTATGGACCGGCAAGGGCGAGCGCATCTGGCGTCCCTTGATCAATCCTCCGCAAGTGATGACCAACAGCTTTGCGGATGACAGTCCCAAAGGCTTTGGCCTGATCCAGCGCGACCGCGATTTCGCCAACTATCAGGATGATGGCGCTTTCTACAACAAGCGTCCCGGCATCTGGGTCGAGCCCAAGGGCAATTGGGGTCCGGGCGCGGTGCAGCTGGTGGAAATTCCCACCGAAGACGAAACCCACGACAATATCGTCGCCTATTGGCGGCCCGACCGCGCCATCCGTGCCGGCGACACCATGTCCCTGGATTATCGACTCTACTGGCAGAACAACGAACCGGCCTATCCCAAATCCATCGCCAAGGCGGTCGCCACCCGGCTGGGACGCGGCGGCATTCCGGGTGCGAATCCCTGGCCGCGCGACAAGCACAAATTCGTGGTGGACTTTACCGGCGGGCCGCTGATGCAGATGAAACAGCGCTATGACATCAAGCCGATGGTCACCGCATCACGCGGCAGCATCGACAATGCCTATGTCATCAAGGTGGTGGGCACTGACCGCTGGCGGGCGCTGTTCGACCTGCAGGTGGATGGCAATATGCCAGTGGACCTGCGGATGTATCTGAAGCTGGGTGACAAGACGCTCAGCGAGACCTGGCTGTACCAATACTTTCCTTCATCCTGACGCGAGGAATTTTGGTTCCTGGGCAGGGTTGCTAGCGACAGCGTAGCAACGAGCGATGCGTACAAGACATACGTGAGCGACGAACCCAGGGACCAAAAGTCCCGCATCAATTGCCGCCATTTGCACCAGGCAGCATGCTGGTCAGGGTGTGGAAGGACAGCGAGTTCTGGTCCACACCCGGCGGTATCACATCGCCCGTCGCCCAGGAGAAGAACAGCAGCACTGTGTGATTGGTGTTGTGGGCAAAGCCGTAGCGCGCGTCGGTGGTAGCCAGCAGCTTGCCGGTTTTGGCGTCGTAGCCGGTGGCCACGAATTTGGCGACGCCCTTTTCTTCCGCCTGCTTGAACAAGGCGATTTCCGGCACCGTCACCGAATTGCCCACCGGGATATAGGGAACGGTAAGCTGCGGTATGCCGACCAATAGCGACTTCTGGTCGGTGGACAGCGCGCCCGAAGAAACCTGAATGACCGCTTCGGCCTGGTTGCGGTCGTCCACCAGCATCAGGCCGTTTTTCAGCATCTGGGTGCGGATGGCGGCAATGGCATAACCGTCGTCATAGCCCTGGAAATAACGGGTATCGACGAAGATGCGGGTTCCTTTGGGGATGCCCAGCGAAAGCTGGGCGGCGGCCCGGTCGGCCGCAGCCGAGATCAGCAACTGCTCGCTTGCGGTACGCAACGGGGCCGTGGAGCGGGCCGTGGTACAACCGGCCAACACACCGGCGCAAAGCAACACAGCCGGAAGAATCGAGATTTTCCGCATGGGGCCTCTTCATAGAGCAGCCCCCGCCCGCGGAAAACCCTATTTATCCTTTCAAAATGTTGCAACGCATCTGCGTAACACATTTGTCATCTCGTCCTGGAACCTGGCCCCAAAACGGAAACAAACCCCGCCAGATTGCTGACGGGGTTTGTTTCTTATTTTGTCCGACATCAGGCCGGACGCTTTTTATGGGCTTTCACCCATTGTTCCGTTTAAATTGTAGGCGGAGGTCCGGGTCTTTACGCCGGGCCTTGGCTCCGCATCAGGCGAAGCCCGGCTTACTTTCCGGTGGAGTGTCTTCCGTCAAAGGAACCTCCTGCAAACAGGGTTTCACCTGCCGGGATTTGGGATCGCGTCTCGCGCATCATTCCGGCGCCAGGAAATCCGGTCTCCACCGGATCGATCGCGAGTCGCGTCGGCGTTAAGCCTTGGACATCGCGCAATGGGCGCCTTGGGAAGGAGCTG
>Ga0207694_10001837_pt1 | contig 17676 bp, 16 predicted proteins | sample KBSC34metaG_FD_184353 | JGI IMG/M metagenome (GOLD analysis project Ga0207694, IMG submission 184353) | Corn rhizosphere microbial communities from Kellogg Biological Station, Michigan, USA - KBS C3-4 metaG (SPAdes) (version 2) | ecosystem: Host-associated > Plants > Roots > Rhizosphere > Soil... | reverse complement strand
GGTGATCTCGGTAAGACGAAGCTCGACTCCGCGAACGCGGCCACGACGCGAGACCACGTCCACCGAATCATGACTTCGCAGCCCCAACCCCTTCGCGTCGCGCGGGTTCATCTCCAGCCAAGCCCGCGGCGATAGACGCTCCAGAATCGGCACTTCGCGCGTCTTGGTGCGCGTATGCCAGTGCTCGACGGTTCGCCCCGTGTTCAGTACGAATGGATAATCGCCGCCGGGCTGTTCCGGAAACGGAGCCCAATCCGCGCAAACGAAGCTGGCGCGGCCATCGGGCGTCTGGAATTCACCATCCGAGTAGAGGCGCGAAGTAACGCTTGGATCCGCGCCCTCGGGAAACGGCCACTGCACCGCACCGTGCTCGGCCAGCAAGGCGTAACTGATGCCGCTGTAATCACACAGTCGTCCTTGTGATACGCGACGCCACTCATTGAAAGCGTCCTCGACCGTCGTCCAGCTCGGATACAACTCATTCCGGTATTTGAGTTTTTCAGCAACTGCGAGAAAGATCTCGAAATCCGAACGGGCCTCTCCCGGCGGCGCCACTGCTTTGTTTACCTTGCTTACGCGACGCTCGGAGTTCGTGTACGTGCCTTCTTTTTCGCCCCAGATCGCTGCCGGCAAGACCAGGTCGGCCAACTCCGTCGTGGGAGTGGGATGGTATCCGTCCTGCACGACCAAAAAGTCGAGATTGGAGAGGCCGTGCTGCAAGACATCCTGATTGGGGTAAGAAACCAGGGGGTTCGTCGCGATAATCCACAACGCGCGAATCTTCTTGGTGACGGTGGCCTCGATGATATCGGGATACGCTAGGCCGCGCTTGGAAGGAAGCCTCGATTCGTCCACTCCCCAGATCGCGGCGAGTTCCTTTCGATCCGCGGCGTTCTCGAATTTGCGATATCCCGGGAGGCTGGATGCGAATCCGGCTTCGCGGGTCCCCATGGCGTTGCATTGGCCGGTGATAGAAAATGGTGCGGCCCCCGCCCGCCCGATGTGACCGGTGAGCAACGCCAGGTTGCAGATCGCGTTCACGGTGGCGGTGCCCAGAGTACTGTGGTTCACTCCCATGGTCCAGCCGATGAAGCCAGCCTTGGCGCGGCCATAGAGCAATGCCGTTTTGAAAATGGTTTCCTGACTCAGGCCCGTGATCTCAGCCACGCGCTCCGGCGTGTACTCCTCGAGGAACCGCTCCAGTTCAGCAAATCCTACGGTATGCTTGTCTACAAAGTCGCGGTTCACCAGGTTGTAGCGGACCAGAATGTACGCCATGCCATTGAGCAGCGCCAGGTCCGAACGAGGCTTGAGCGGCAGATGAATGTCGGCCATCATCGCCGTCTTCGAGACGCGCGGATCGGCTACAATCAGCGTCTTATTGCGATTCGCCTCCAGGTACTGGCACAGGATCGGATGGTTGTCGGCCAGGTTCGCGCCGATCAGCAGAACCACATCGGCGCGTTCCATATCTTCGTACGCGCCCGGAGGGCCATCGCTGCCGAAGGAAATCTTGTAACCGGAAACGGCGCTCGCCATGCAGAGCGTCGTGTTCCCGTCGTAGTTGTTGGTGCCGAACCCGAGCTGCACCAGCTTGCCCAATGTGTAGAACTCCTCGGTGACGAGTTGGCCAGTGCTCAGCACGCCTAACGATTCGGGGCCATACCTCGCCTGCGTTGCGCGGAAACGTTCGATCATCACGCCCAGCGCCTCATCCCAGCCGACGCGCACCGGTTTTCCGCCCTTGCGCAACAGCGGATACTTAGCGCGATTTTCAGCGTCGATGATGTAGTGTTCGGAGAGACCCTTGGGGCACAGCTTGCCCCGATTTACCGGGTGCAGCGCGAACGGCCGCGAGGCGACCGCACGGCCATCCTTCACACCGATCTCGACCCCGCAGCCGACCGAACAATAGCCGCAGGTGGTGGGAACCCAGTAGTCTGGAATCTTCTTGGCAGACGTGTAGCCCGTCGATTCATTCCGTGCGAATGCATACTCTTCGCTCAAGTTGTCGAGACCCAGCGTGCGCTTCCAGTTCATGCGGCTCTCCTTTCACCGGAAGTGAATGCCGCAGCAATATTTTTGGGAACTACGCTAACGAAGAACAGGTACCGCCCGAGCCATTCACCCGCCAGCGCCGCCGCGAATGCAATTGCGATGATCGAAGCGCGGGTCGCAATCAGCGGCAGCACGACGCCGGCGACGGCCAAAACAGCAATCCGGATCACAAAGAGATTTTGCAACCGACCCGAAAGCAGTAGAGATGAAGCCCGTAACTCGAATACTTCCGAGCGGGAAAGCCAGAGAAACTTGAGCAGTTGCGCGATCAGCTGACTGGATGCGCCTGCGATCGCGGCGATGCGGACCCAGGCAGGAACGCCTCCTTCCAGCATCTGCACAAACGGTGGTCCCAGCATCAACGCAGTCAAATAGAATTCAGCGACGGTGTAGCCGCTGAACCAAGCCGGCCGTGCGCGGACAATATAGATTCGCGCCGAGCAAGTTACGCCCACAAGTCCGGCGACGAAGGTGAGCATGCCGACGATGCCCCGCCCCGGAAGATCGAGCCACAGCATTCCTGCGAACGCGCTGGCGGCCCCCGCGAACAATGACAGCGTCAATACCTCACGGCTGAGCCAGGAGCGCCGCAGGCCTTTGAGCGCGCGCCACGCATAAATCGGCCGCCCCAGATGCAAAGTGGAAGCCCCCAGGCTGACACCGGCAAGGCCGAGCGACGCCAGCGCCGCGATCGTCAGCCCTGTGCCCCGGCCGAGCATGTCGAGCAACCACAGCACCGCAAACACGCCCACGGAAAGCTGGGTAAGCACCAGCATGAAGACCAGCGGCCAGTGCGGATGCTCCGGTTCCACGCGCTGCAGGTCCACACGCCCCGTATCCGGCACCAGGTTCTCCGGCAGGGTCACACGCGTTGTTGAGATGCTATCGTCCGCTGACGGCAGCCCGGGCGCGTTCGCCGGCAGATAGTCTCGGCGCCATTCGGCGACATTGACGATTTCGATCGAGATCGCGCCTTCCGGACACGCTTGAACGCATGCTGGAGCCATCCTGTCATCCAGCCGGTTGTGGCACATATCGCACTTGCCGACGACTCCGCGCTCGGCGTTATACTGCGGCACTCCGTAAGAACAGTTCCAGGTGCAATACTGGCAACCGATGCACGTATCGGCGCTGTGGAGAACCACGCCCGTCTTCGCGTCCTTTGTATAAGCCTCCACCGGGCATCCGATCAGGCAGGAGGGCTCCAGGCAGTGATTGCAACCCATCGACAGGTAATAGCGCTGCGCATACGGATAATACCCACCTTCCACTTCACCGACCCGCCGCCAGTTCAGCGCCGCCGGATTGCCGTTCTGCTCATTGCAGGCCACCACACAGCACTTGCAGCCGATGCACTTCGTCATATCGAAGTGAAATCGATGCTGCTCACCCGCTTCCAGAGTTCGCGCCGGTATCAGCGGCTTGGGCTCGATTTGCACCAGTGGCTTGGCAACGATAGAGAGCAGTGCGCTCTCCATCAGCGGTAACGTCGTCATGCTCGGGCCTCTTTGAGATACACGTATCCCGTTTCCGCCACAAGGGCTCCTTTGCCGGACAAAGAAATGACACGATCGCGCGCGGCGATGGTCGGATTCTCAAATCGACTTGGGAAACAGGCTCCGCTGGGAGCTAAAGGTGGGAAGCGAACAAGGTCCCGAGATTGCCCCGGAAAACCCGTTTGTTTCGCAGGCGAGCTAAAAACAGCTTACCAGAGACATGGCTGCTTGGGAAGGGCATATTGCAAGATTCTTTTTATGAGCATGATCAGACTGAGGAAGACAGTCCCATACACAGAGGACAGCACGATTTCGCATTCCCAGAAAGCACGCAACGATGCCGATTATGAAGCCGATGACGTGGGTCGTAGGTTCAATCAACAGCGCAGCACAAAAAGACACGTCTGGGCCCTCTCGGGTATTGCGGGTCTCCAACTAACGGCACTGGCTCCCGTGGCGAACGAAATGGGGGGAAGTTTTGCAAAAGCGGTTCCAATTGCCGGAACGTTTCTTAACACAGTGTCAACCCTTCGTGATCTATCCTTAGTGGTGACAGATTCCGCCAAGGGGGCACGCCCGGCTACGGCCTACGGCGGCAGCTCCTCGACCAGTACGGCCAGCCAAAAGCAATCCTCGAGCGCACGCGCGGCATCGTACATGAGCTACTGACCAATGAAAAATACATCGGCAATAACATCTATAACCGCACTAGCGCGAAGCTGCAACGACCCCGCGTCCTCAACAACCCGGAGCAGTGGATCCGGCGCGACGGAGCCTACGAACCAGTCATCGAAGCCGAGTCCTTCGCGGCGGCGCAGCTGATCATCAGCGAGCGGGACCGTCACTATACCGACGAAGAGCTCCTTGATCGTCTCGGAGTGCTCCTGAGGCAGCATGGTAGGCTCTCGGGGCTGATCATTAATGAAGCAGCCGACATGCCATCGGCAACGACGTACAGCCATCAATTCCAAAACCTGCGGCGGGCCTACGAACTCGTCCGGTACACCCCAGCTCGCGACTACTCCTACCTGGCCATCAATCGCGCCGTACGCACCTTTCATGAGAAGCACATTATTCAGATCATCAGCCAGCTCTCAACAGCAGGCGCGCGCATATACCGGGACCCGACTACCGACTTGCTCAAGGTTAACGAGGAATTCACCACAAGCCTCAGCCTCGCCCGATGCCGCGAAGTCTGGGAGGCCGGCCATCGCTGGATTGTCCGATTCGATACTTCCCTAAATCCCGACATCACGATCGCGGCAAGAATGGCACCGGGGAACACAGTATCCTGGACTACTACGTTTTCCCGAGCATGGACGTCCTCGCGAACCGGTGTCGACTCGCGCGGGACAACGGCTTTGTCATCGACGTCTACCGCACCACCGACCTCTCACCCCTTTTGAGAATCGCTCGAACCGTACTCCTTTCTAAGCGCCTCCGGCGTCGAGGTCCCGAACACTAATGGTGATGTCAGTCTGTATTCGTATTGGCGTCGCAACTTCCGCCTGATACCCAAGGATTTCGAGTTCCCCCCTCCTGGTAACGGCATTCTCACTCCAGAAATCGACTTTGTCGCGGGGTTCCGTCAAGAGGTCCGACAAACGTGTGATGAACACGGGGCATTTCGGAGCGCGACAAATTCCTGGGTGCGCGTCGAGCGGCTGAACGTCCATTCCTTCTTTCGCGAAATGGAGAATCAGCCGATTTACCTTGCTCCAAATTACGCGCTTGCGGGTGAACTTCTTGGCCTAGTTGGAACGTCGAACCGCAGCTGGTGGCTGCGAGCGACTCGTCGAGGGGGACGGCCTTGGCCAAATGAACTGGTTTGGCGCTTGTGGGAAGCTCTGCTAGCTTGGCTTCGCAAAATGCGGCGGTATTTGAGGAGAGTCCAGCACAGTTACCGCCTGGTCCAATTGAAATCCACTTCGAAGTAGAAGATCTGGAGAGCTGGCCCCATACGGCAGTCGGCAGCATGACAGCCCGCGTGCGCCCGCCCTTACCGTGAACCAGGATCTGACCGGCGTCGCCGCGAGTCTGGAGATTTCGCCAGCGCAGCCCACAGGCTTCCGAAACCCGCACTCCACCCACATAAAGGACGGTGAGCAGAACCCGGTTCCGTCCATCCGGTTCGTGAGCAATTACCATCAGCTGAAAGGCTTTCACCTGCGCCTCAGTCCATCCATCGCACGGGATCACCGGAACTTCCCGCATTGTTTCGGCGATGGCACCCTTTAACCGAAGGTGACCACCGGTCACTTCGCCATCCGACTTGGCGAGGATGGGCACGGCGAACCCGAACTCGCGGATGCTGGCCCGGATCTGATCGACGGCTTTGTCGTTCTTGCGTGGGTTGCGCTCGTAGGGCTTCAGCCCGCTCGATCGGTGCCCTACCGGCTTTTTCGGAAAACCATCCCGCCCCGTCCGCGACAAGAATGGTGCAAACACAACGGCTTACGCGCCACCATTTGCCGTTCGATAAACACATCGATTTCCGAACACGCAACCTAGCGGGAATGTCGCGCTTGCATTGCCTATCGCTTCGCGAGCGCGCCCTGCATTGGAGGCTTCTGGAAGGCGGCTCAAGGGCGAAACTGCCACCGTTAAACTGATCATCAACGAAGTCTCCGCAATTATCATGTTCTTCTTACGCGAGGAAAATCTGGGTTGCCAGCCTCCTTATTTACGGGGCCGACACAATCACCAAGCGTTGAAGGCGATGCCCGGGGATATCGAAGGGAATCCGAATGTATCCGTCCCGGCCATCAACAGAACCCCCGCATCGAAGAGATGGCGAGCGATTTCCAGACCGGTGTGTCTGTGCATCAGGCGTTGATGCGTTCGAGCCGAGCGGCTTCTTTGGCGTATGCCGAGAGGGGTTTGTCCGCCTCGAACCACAGGTCGCGCTCGGTTTGGTAGGCCCAGCATTGTCTTTTGACAGCGAGCAGATGAGGATGCGATCCTCGACGCGAGCAACGTCACTGGCGTCCGAGCGGGCATAATAGCAGCCCGGCCACAGATCCTCATTCAACTTGATAAACGTACCGCCCTCAACCATTTGCGCGCAGACGGCGTCGTATTCTTCCTGGGAGCCATCTACCCAGTGGATGGCCGCTGGCTTGGTAAGCTCGGCCATCTTCTCAACCCATTTCAGAAGGTGCTTGTTTCCGGTCAAAGGCAGGGCGGCATTGCGGACCCCAACAGCCACACTCGAATCAGTCTTCATAGAAGATCCTTTCTGCGATGAATTTGAACCACACGTCGATATGAATGCCAAGCTCCACTCAAGGCTTAGCGTAAAAATTAGAGAGGTACTGGTCGTCCCAAAACCTTCGGAACATCCGCCATTGAATACGGCGGTTCTTTGGCGTCAAGGACTCGTCCGATCTCGTCATCCGTCAGTTGCAGGCGGCGAAGATGGAGAATGAAGCGCGCTTTGTATGCATCTCGGCCAGACAGAAAAACGCTCCCATTTCTTGGACACTCTACGGATCCAGCTCCGCCGTTCAAGATCTAGCAGCTCACTTTCGCTGGTTTTGAGATTGTGCGCTATGGCTGATAGCGATTGATAAGTATTCATAGTCTGATTTAGTCTCGATATCTTGTGGGCGAGCAAATGCTCACGTGTCGTTGATCGGTCCGATGGGGCTGCTTGGGGCGACGGGCGAGGATTGCCAGACGCCCGTCCGGTGGGTTCCCTTCCGATACTGGTTTCACGACTACGAGTTCAAATCCGATGATGCGGAGTTCCTCAGCGATGAAACGGAGTGAATACGGGCGCTGCCAGAGAAGGAGTTGCGAGCGATGCGCAAGAGGCCGATGGATCGGACCAATGGTGACCAGGCATGAAGCGAGGCTCTGACTCTCATCAAATCGATACCGGAGTTCGCACATCATCTCGCCGTGCGCGAAGGCTTCATCGGTCTCCCAGAACTGGGCGTAACCATGCTCCAAGACGATATCGAAAAGCAACCAGCCTCCCGGGTTCAGATTGCGATACGAGGACGCCAGCACGGCCCGAAAAGAATCAGGCTCAAGAAACTGGTTGAGACTGTTGTAAAAGCAAACAATGGCATCAACTCGATAACGGAGACGGAAATGGCGGACATCGGCTCGTAAAAGCTGGCCTCGCCGCAAGCGTTTTCGAGCGAAGCTAAGCATCGCGCGTGAGCCGTCGATGCCCGTGACCCGGTACCCCTGTTCGGCGAGCCACTGCGCAAAGTGTCCAGTTCCGCAACAGAGTTCGAGCACAAGATCACCAGGCTTCAGTTTTGGCGCGAGTTTTCTTCCGAACAGGTTAACCGAGTCTTCCAAAAACGCCCTTCCCCAATGCCACTCATAGAACGGCGCCAGTGCGTCGAAGAGATTGCGCGTCTGGGATTCGTTCATCGGGACCGTTTCCGCTGCTTTCCTACGTCGGTATGGTTAATCTCTTTGAGCATGTTCACTGTGTCAGTCAGTTGCGAGCGGCAATAACGGATCAGAATGTCCAGAACCTCAATCAACACAGTGTCTCGCAGTGAATATAAGACTTGGTTTCCCACTTTGGGACTAACGACAACATTCTTCGCCCGTAGAATCGAGAGGTGTTGCGATGCGTTGGCTTGTTCGACACCCAGTTTGTCGACCAGCTTGCCCGCTGAGAGTTCGCCAAGGCTGAGCGCCTCGACTATGGCGATTCGCGTCGGGTGGGCCAAGGCCTGAAAGACTTCAGCCTTGAAGCGCCGCAGGGAGTCTGTCATGTCAAAGTCCGCAAGAAAGACTGCTCGGCGCACCGGCGGCGGAAATCAAGCTATGCATTTAGAAGTAAGGAGAGTTACAACATCCTCCGTCGCGCCCGATAGCCCCGTTTTGCCTCGGTATTCACGAGTTCAACATAAGTACGTCAACCCCGGTTTGCATTTTCAAAGCCCGCGCCTCAACTCAAACGTGTGCAGGCACGCCAGACCTCCTCTAGGTTCCTTGCAATGCACATGCCCTTAACCCGAAGCAGGCTAGGTGCAAGAGAACTGGGACCTTAGGGGCCGGGAGAGCGCGTTGATACCCGGACCATCGCAATCAACCCGCTGCAGTCTGCAATTGTTGCAGCTCCCAGTTTGGCTTCGCGTTTTAATCTGAGGGGAATCGGTGAGGGAGAACAGAATCCGCCCGGCGGGGGCCATCCGACTAAACTGCTGAAGGACGCCCTCGCGCACTTCAGGCGTTCGGATCCATCGAATTCGTGAACGAATAGCGTACGATGTCGTCGCGCCTCGTCCACCGCCGGTTCGTCCAGTACTGATGGGCAGCCGCATTGGCGATGAAAACATCGATATGTGTTTTGTCGATCCCCAAGCGCCTAAGCTCCATCAAACACCGTCTGACGAGTGCAGTTCCCACGCCGCGACGCTGGTAAGTCTGATCGACGGCCAAGTGCTGCAAGTAACCCCGCCGGCCATCGTGACCGCACATCACGCAGCCGACAAGGCGTGTGCCGCGCCTCGCCACAAAGCTCAGCTTCGGGTTTCGGACCAGATAGCGTTCCGTACCCTCGCGCGAGTCTGCTCCTCGTATGACGGCACCTGGTGAAGCCCGGAGCAGCGAGAGCACGTCATCGTGATCGGCCATCGTCATCTCTTCGATCTCTACGGGATACTCGTTACCTACTGGGGCGCTCGTCATACCGTCTTTCGCGAAGCCGTCCGACGGCGACTAGAATTCCTTGGAGTAACGCTTGTGGCCGGGGTGGGCATCCCGGAATATAAACGTCTACGGGCACGACTGTGTCAACGCCTCCTAGAGAAGCATAGCTTTTGCCAAAAATACCTCCACTAATGCCGCACGCACCAACCGCGACGACTAACTTCGGTTCGGGTATGGCTCGATACGCCTTCAGTAGGGCGAGCTCCATATTCCGGGTCACAGGACCGGTCACCAGGAGCATGTCGGCGTGGCGAGGAGATGCGACGAAGTGGATCCCGAAGCGTTCAATGTCGTAGATGGGATTGTTTAAGGCAACAATCTCCAGCTCACATCCGTTGCACGACCCTGCATCCACCTCGCGGATCGAAAGGGATCTACCGAGAAGCTTCTGTATCGTTTCACGCGCTTTCGCCCCAACCCCTTCGACATCCGCTTCGGCATTCGCGCGTCCGTGAGATACGGCACTCAAGTTTCGATGAGTGCCATCCGGATTTAGCGTGTATTCCGCTGTGAGGACGAGGCTTCCCCGGTCCGCGGTTGCCAGTTCAAATTCCTTGGTGAGGCTTACTGCTGCGGGAGACGCTTCTGCGCATAATCCGCAAAAGACGCACAGACCATAATCAACGGTAACTCTCCGCGAACCGTCCGTATCGCGCCAAGAGATCGCCCCGGTTGGACACTCATCAGCCGCGGGACGCGCATCCTGCCACTTTTCGAAATCGAAGCTGGGGCGACCGCGAAAATGGTCGGAGATGCGAGCCGGCTTATTGGGATAGGTTGTCGTGACGATGCCGGTGCGAATGGTCTTCTGGAGGATCTTGAACATGTTTACCGGTCCGTTCCCGAGTAGGAAAGATTGAAACTCTTGTTGATCACGGGGAAGTCGGCAATGATATTTCCCTGAACCGCCTCGACCAGCGCGGGCCAGTTATTAAGCGAAGGATCTTTGATCTTGCAACGTTCCAGATGATTGTCGGGACCCGTGCGAATCCAATGGATAATCTCGCCGCGCCATCCCTCGACTGCGCTCAGCGCGCAGCGGTTCGGGGGGATCGGCGGAACGGGAACACGAAACTGTCCGCTCAGATTACGACTGGCAGCCTCTCGGATCATGCTGATCGATTCCTGTACTTCATCGATACGCACCTGCATGCGGTGCCAGACGTCGCCGACCTGATAAACCGGGACCTTGAATGAGAGGTGGCGATAAGCCGCATAGGGATGGTCCCGCCGCACGTCCAAATCGATCCCCGAAGCGCGTCCGCCCACACCCACGATGCCCAAGTCCCTGGCGATTTCGGGTTTGAGTATCCCAGTGTGTTCCAGACGATCGCGGGTCGACTCGGAGGAATTAATCAAGGCCACCAGATCTCGAAATTCCCGTGTGAACGCATCGATTGCGACGCGCAAAAGTTCGACTTGCCAAGCGCCCCAAGTCCTTCGGACGCCTCCGATGCAAACCATTCCTCTCAAGAGACGACTTCCAGCCAGCTGCTCGTTGGCGGCAAATAGCATCTCTTTCAGGCGGCTGGCGTGCGCATTCGCCACGACGAATCCGACATCGTTAGCAATCGCCCCAATGTCGGCAACGTGGTTACAGAGCCGCTCCAGCTCCAGGAGAACAGTGCGCATGATCAGCGCATCTGACGGAACTTCAATCTCAGCCGCTCGTTCGATGGCCTGGCAGAAAGCGGTGCCGTGCGAAAAACTCGAGTCTCCGGATATGCTCTCGGCCAGGAATACGGCCTTGTGAATCGGCAGTTTTTCGAAGAGCTTTTCGGTGCCCTTGTGGGTGTAGAACATTCGAAGCTGCAGGTACAGGATTGGCTCGCCCGCGACCGCGAAGCTGAAATGGCCGGGCTCGATTGTCCCCGCATGAATCGGCCCCACGGGAACCTGGAGGACGCCTTCTCCTAAAGCCGGCCGGTAGATGTGGCGCTCACCCTCGAATGGCGGCAACACCATGTCCATCGGGAAGTCCTTGCGCAAGGGATGTACATCGGGCCAATTGTCATGCAAGGCTACCCTGCGGGGATTGGGGTGTCCGACAGCGGTCAGCCCAAACCAATCCTGGATCTCACGTTCCTGCCAGTTGACCGCCGGCAGTTCGGCCGAAAGTGATGGAAATCGGGGATCAGCAGCGGGAACTGGCGCTCTCGCGATCAGGAATTGGGTATCGCCCTTCTGTTCGAACACGTAGTAGTTGAAGAAGACGCCTTCCTCGGAACGCCGGTCTTCGGCGAACACCGAAACTAGTCTGGCTTGGAACTCGCCTCGCAGGTATTCCGTGATTGGCCGAATATCCGGATCGCTCATGAAGATATAGGCCTGATCTTCGTGTTCGGCATGCATCGATTGAATCTGCTTGCCAAACTTGTGTTGGATACTTTCGAATAAGGTTGTCAGGCTCATGGCGCGCTCATAACGACACCCGCTGCGCCCTGTATTAACCGGTAAAGCGGGGCGGGTATCCAAAAGCCCAGGACGATAATCACCGACGCCAAACACAGGACGGAGTACTTCTTCCAACGGCAGATCTCACCCTTGGGAAGCCCCGGGTCCGGACCAAGAACAAGATTGGCGATGTGCACTAGAAATCCCGAGAAAATCGCGACCAGAAAGGCCACGAAAAGAATAGCTGAAAAAACGTAGCCTCCTCCGAAGGCCCCGCGCAGGATTGTGAACTCGCTCTGAAACAGGCTGAAGGGAGGCGATCCTGTAACCGCCAAAGTCCCCATCAGAAATGCGGCTCCGCTCCACGGCATGGAGTGGATCAGTCCGCCCTTGGCCTTGCGGAACAAATCGGTGTTGACGTGCTGCTGGATGTTGCCCGCGCAGAAGAACAGCAAGGGTTTCGTAACGGCGTGAAAGGTCATGTGCAGAAACATCCCCAGGACGCCGAGGGGTCCGCCGAAACCGAGCGCAACAACCATGACGCCGCATTGGTCAATGCTTGAATACGCCAGCAGGCGGCGGAAGCTCCTCTGGACCAGGACGAACGGAACGGCGACTCCCATCGAAAGCAGGCCGAAGACAATCAAGAGCTGCGAGGCGAACTGGGGGCCCAGCGATTTCGAAGTCAGAATGTAGAATCGCACCAGGCCGTAAAGCGCACAGTTGAGGACTCCAGTCGCGAGCATCGCCGCTACCGGGACGGGCGCTTCACTGTAGGCGTCAGGCTTCCACGTGTGCATGGGAGCAATCCCCGCTTTGGTTCCGAAGCCGAGCAAAATCAGGATAAAAGCCAGCCGCATGGTGGGTTTGTCGAGCTGGGCGGCATTCACGACCAGGACGGACCAGTTCAGGCCGGCAAGCGTGTCGGTCCCCATGATTTGATGAGCGGCATAGTAAGTAAGAATCGTGCCGAACAGGGCCATGGAGAGCCCCACGCCTCCGATGATGGCGTACTTCCATGCGGCTTCGAGAGAGGTTTCGCGCCCGTAAAACGTGACGAGAAACACGGACGCCAGTGTGGTTCCCTCGATGGCAATCCAGAGCACTCCAAGGTTATTCGCTAGCGCGACCAGAAGCATGGAGAAAACAAACAGCGGAGTCAGGGAGTAGTATTTCCGCAGTTTGTAAGCCGCCATCTCGCCCAGCACATCTTCCGCCTCGACGAAGACGGTGTTTTGCTCGTCGTGCCGGAAATAGCCGACAGAATAGATGGAGCATGCGAGTGTCACGAAAGCCGTCAGGAGCACAATCAGCGAACTGAGAGCGTCCGCATACAGGAATCCGTCCCAGTACGAAACCGGGCCACTTCGCAGCACTTGCTCCACTAGCGTGGCGGCGAGGGCGAGCACGATGGCGAAGGCAGTCACATTCGTCGCCTCCATCGCAGGCCGTTTTCGCAAAAAGAAAGCCAGGGGGCCCGCCAACAGGGGGACGAGGAGAAGCCAGAGGAGAACCATGCCTAGCCGCGCAGCCTCCGCAGCTTACTGACGTCCATCGAATCGAACGTCGAGCCGATCCGGTAGACGAGAATGCCGAGAACCATCGCCGCGACGAGCACGTCAAAGAAAATACCGACCTCAACCACCAAAGGCATCCCGTATGTAAGCGAGATCGCTGCCAGGAAGAGGCCATTCTCCATGCAGAGGAGCCCCAGGACCTGGGTCAAGGCTTTGCGGCGGTTCAACATCATGAAGAAACCGATCAGGAACAGAGCTATCGCGATGGCCAAAGTATTGTGTCCAAGCGCCGCCGGCGCGGAAGTTTCCTCGGGATGGTAAAAGGACTCAGCGACGATGTAGCCGACCAGCGTCAAACCGCCCGAGATGAGAACCGATAGGGGGACGTTGATGAGCGGCTCGATTTCCTGCTGGATCCCGACTCTGGCCACGATGCGCTCCAGGAGAACGGGCAGCGCCAATGCTTTCAAGACCAAGGTCAATCCAGCCGCGATGTACACGTGATTGGCGTGATTGAAGAAGGCAATGGTGCCGGCGATCGCGGCCAGAAGAAACGACTGCAGACCGAACATACGAATGTTCGTGATCAGCCATCGCTGTCCAACCATGGAGATCTGCAGCACGAGGACCAGGGCCGCCATCAGCGTGATCATTCGGTTCCCGAATTGTGGATCGTGAAGAAAGGACATGCGAAGCCTCAAAACAGGAATGTCGAAATCAGCGCGAGTGCTCCCAGGATGAACGCCACGGCTAACAGTTCCGGTACCCGGAACAGACGCATTTTGGCGTTCGTTGTCTCGACCAGAACGATGCAACCAGCTAACAAAAACAGTTTCAAAAGGTAGAAGAGAAGACCCAGGCTGAGACTGGAAACCATCCAATTTGAACTCAAGCCGAAGGGGAAGAACGTGTTGACCAGCAGCGTCATCAGGACCAGCTGCTTGATGGAGGCGCCCCATTCGATCAACGCCAGATACGGCCCCGAATACTCCAGAAGCATGGCCTCGTGAATCATCGTCAGTTCGAGGTGAGTAGCGGGATTGTCGACCGGGATGCGGCCGGTCTCCGCGATCAACACGATGAAGAGCCCCGAAAACGCGAGCATCTGCGACGGCGCCAGGAACCTCCAGCTTTGGCTCACCGCGGATCTGGCCATCTCACTCAAGTTTGTAGAATTGGCGCTGAGAGCCACAGTGAAGATTGCCAGCATCATGGCCGGTTCCGCGATTGCGGAAATCGTCATTTCCCGGCTGCTGCCAAGGCCTCCGAAGGAAGTCCCCGTGTCGAGGCCGCCCAGGGCCAGAAAAAAGCGTCCTAGCGCCAAAAGATAGACCACCGCCAGAACGCCGCCGAACAGGCTAAGAGGCGCGTCGGTAGCGGTCATGGGGATCATTAGTCCGACCAGAGCGGCCGTCCCGAAAACGATATAGGGCGTTGCTGAGAAAATCCACGATGCGGTGTCCGGAATCACCATCCCTTTACCCAGCAATTTGAAGAGGTCGCGATACGGCTGCGCGATGCCAGGACCGCGACGCGTCTGGAGCCGGGCCTTCAGAGTTCGGATGACGCCGGTGACAAGAGGAGCGACAAGTAATAAGAGGATCAGCTGAATCGCTGACTTGACAAGAATCGCAATCATGAGCGCACTCCAAACAGCAAGAGCACGACGAGTGTGATAAAGATGTACGCCAAGTAGGCATGAATGCTGCCTGCTTGAATCGTTCGAAGGCGACCGGCGCGAGCGAGGATTCTTTCTTTGAGCGGCGTGTACAAGTGAGTCTCAAAAGCGGGCTCGACACCACTTTCAAACCTGATGGATGTTGGGTAATAAGCCGACACTTCGAACTCGGTCTGGATCTCGCGGCGTGGCTGATAGAACGCCGCAAAGATCATCCTGAGCGGCTTGGAGAAGGCGGTAGCCGTATATTCGTTGTCTTCCGTCAACCCGGGCAATCCGCAGTCCCAAGTCGGGCCAGGAACTCTGCGACCGTGCCGCCGCCAAACTACCAATAAGATCCCCGGCAGGAGCGTGAGTAAGACCAGGAGGCCCGCAAGCGCCGCTGGGGCTACTGTTCCGCCATTGGGCGAACCCGAAGAGAGCGCAATGCCCCCTGCTAGGACAAGGTTACCGCTCACGTTGGTGTTCACGAGCTGGACGACCAGCGGATCCAGAACGGGTATCCACAAGGTCGCTCCGACTCCCAGCGCGATGCACAGCGCAGCCAGGGCGCCCATGCCTGCCAGCATTGAGGGATGCGCCTCGTGCGCATGGGTTGCCTGGGAACTGCGTGGCAATGCCAGGAAGCCAATTCCGAAGGCCCGCACAAAGCACGCGGCCGCCAGCGCTCCGGTCAGCGCCAGTAGCGAACCGGCAATTGGGAAGACGATTCGCGTCAAGCTCAGAGTGCTCCCAAAACCACCCAAAAGAGCCTGGTAACTCAGCCACTCACTCACAAAGCCGTTGAGAGGCGGAAGGCCCGATATCGAGATCGCCCCCACCAGAAAACACAGCGCCGTCAGCGGCATGCGGCGGATGAGTCCTCCCATGCGCTCCATATTACGCGTTTCCGTCGCGTGGACCACCGCCCCGGCGCTGAGGAACAGCAAGGACTTGAAGACGGCGTGATTGAAAATGTGGAACAGACAGGCCGCCAACGCCACAGCCGCGAGGAATGGGCGATCGTAGGACCGAAAGACCATGGCCGCGCCAAGCGCCATGAGGATGATCCCGGAGTTCTCGATCGTCGAATATGCCAGCATCCGTTTGAGATCGGGCTCGATTAGTGCATAGAGAACGCCCAAGACGGCGGAGGCGGTTCCGGCGGCGAGCACCAGCAGTCCCGCCCACAACGGCGGGATTCCCAGGAAGTCGAAAGAGACCCGCATGATGCCGTAGATGCCGGTCTTGATGAGGATCGCCGACATCAGCGCCGAGACGTTGCTAGGCGCCGCCGGATGCGCCGCAGGGAGCCATACATGAATGGGGATCATGCCGGCTTTCACACCAAACCCCAGAAAGAACAAAAGAAATAGCGAGCCACGCTGGACCGGAGTCAACGTCCGGGCCGCCAGATGGAACGCCGGGAAATCAAAGCTTCCTGCCCAAGTCCCCAAGAGGAGGAACGCCACCAGAAGCGCCCCGGTGCCGGCGTGGGACATGATGAAGAACAGAATTCCGGCTCTTCGGGTCTCATCTTTTTCATGCTCGAAGCTGACCAGGAAATAGGCTGCAAGAGCCATCAATTCCCACGCGATGAGAAATGGAACCGCGTTGACTGCGGTGAATACCGCAGTCATGCTGATGAGCAGCAAAGAATAGAAAAAGCAGAACACTCCTACGGGCTTCTTGGAATCAAAGCCCTTCAGGTATCCGAGCGAATAGATCGACACTGCCAAGCCCACAACCGCCAACGCTAGATTGAAGTAGCACGATAGCGGGTCCAGGCGGAAGGTGTATGGAAGAAAAAAGCTCCCGGATGGAATCGAAATGACAGTCTCGTGGGCGTCCTTGATCACCGCGAACGAAGCGACACCCTCCAGCACAGCGCCCAGAGCGGCCAACGTGCACGCTACGATCCGGACTAGGTTCCGCTGCCGGGCGCAAACCAATCCGACGAGTCCAGCAGCGGCGTACAGGATCATGCCGCCTAAGAAAGCCTGAGATACGGGAATCTGGTTCACGCCTCGCGCTCCCAATCCTGCAGGAGGAACGAGGCGGGCAGTTCTTCATCGATCGTATCCATGAATACAGTCAAATCGAGAGCACACCAAGGTCCACAGGTGGGAAGTCCATCCAAGGAGTTGGCCGCCGGAGAACTTGAGCGATTCGCTTTACGAGGCACTCGAGAGCATTGCTGCAAATATTGCAGGCAGGTCACTGGCGGGAGATCAAGAGAAGCAGCACGACCAGTGTGATGAAAATATACGCCAGATACGCATGAACGCTGCCGGCCTGAACGGCTCGCATCCTGGCGGAGAACCACAAGATGAGATCTTGGATGGGCCCGTACAGCCTTTTCTCGAAGGTTGGCTCAATCTCGCTCTCGAAATGGATTTCCTTCGGATAGTAGGGGGACACGTCGAACACGGCTTGAATCTCACGGCGCGGCTGATACAGCGCGGAGAAGATCATCCGTAATGCCTTTGAGAATGCGGTCGCCGTGTATTCGTTATCGTCCGAGAGCCCGGGCAACCCGCAGTCCCAGGTCGGCCCGCACGTCCGCGCAAATCGCCTCGCGCCGCGCGAAACCAGAAATGCGGTCGGAACCAACAGAATCAATAGCCCGACGCCAATAATCGCAGTCGAGACGGTACCTCCGTGAGGCGTGCCTACCGATAGGACCAGACCGTTACTGGTTATGAGACTGGCACCAACCCTCAGGCCGAGCAACTGCTCGGTCATCGCGTCAAATATTGGGAGGAACCAGGTAGCTCCCAATCCAAGGAGTGCGCACGCAAGTGTCAGCCAGCCCATGCCGACCAGCATCGAGCGGGGAGCCTCGTGCACGCGGCTGCATTCGGCGCCGCGC
>Ga0207694_10001836_pt1 | contig 17686 bp, 17 predicted proteins | sample KBSC34metaG_FD_184353 | JGI IMG/M metagenome (GOLD analysis project Ga0207694, IMG submission 184353) | Corn rhizosphere microbial communities from Kellogg Biological Station, Michigan, USA - KBS C3-4 metaG (SPAdes) (version 2) | ecosystem: Host-associated > Plants > Roots > Rhizosphere > Soil... | reverse complement strand
TACACGGCATCCGGTTTTATGCCCCGGAAGTTGCGTATACCGACGCGGAGAAATACTTGCCCGCGCTACTGGCCAAACGGGGAAAGTCAAATAGCGATGTTCCCGCCACGCTAGCCTATTTGCAATCTCTGATCGAGCCTATCGGCGAAGAGGCATACGGTCTCTTTGAAGCAGACGCGCGGCAACGTCTGCGGGGCAGGGACGAGGAGGACTGGCCCGTTCTGGCTACGGCCTTGTCTTTGTCCTGTGCGATCTGGACAGAGGATACAGACTTCTTCGGAACCGGAGTTGCGGTCTGGACTTCCGATCGGGTTGAAATCTTCCTCAAAGAACAGTCCAAGCCCGATGACTTGGAAGAGTTCTAGGCTCTGGTTCAGGTCCGTCAACGACCTGTTGGTCAAAGAGCAGACGTTGGTAACACAGAGGTCACTGAGCGACATGGCCGATTTGCGCTCGTTGAGAGCTTCCTATGGCCCCACCAGCAGCATGATCTTTAACCGAATTTGAATCGACCGCCTCCTGTCCATTTGAAATCGCTCATCGACGGGCTGCCAGAGGACACCGGCACTGGATCTCGGGTTACTTCGATAACGATGGGTCAAACGGCAAAGGTCGACCACAGGTCGAGGGCAAAGGTTTAGAGGGCAAAGGTCGCGGGTCCGATAAGGGTCCAATAACCGTTGCCATGAGGGTTTCAGGGCGCTCAGGGAGCCATCCGCTACGCCTGGTTTCAATCAGTTACGCGACACGGATTAGCTGTCACGGCAGAGGTCGCGGGTTCGAGCCCCGTCGTCCCCGCCATACAAAGCAAATCATTTAGCTTCGTTTCAGCTTTCTGCAGCAAGCCAATCCAAAAGTCAATCATCAGCATTTTGTACTGCGCTCAATGCGTCTTGGAATCTGGGCTCGCGAAGGTTGCGGAGCAGTTCGTTCCAATGAGCATTACCGAAGGTCGCTTTGGATCTCTCATCGCCAAGTCTCAGCTCGCCTGACCAGAACCGCTTTTGGAATTCCCCGTAATGGAGCGGCGGTTCGCTCAAAACGGAGAGCTTTTCGGCTGAACTGTCGGAGAGAAATGCCATGGCATAGAACATGTGCGCAACCTGCCGCATGAGATGGAGACGACCCGTCTGATATGGAGTGGGCGGCGCAGCAAAGTACGCCCGAAGAAAGGCACACTCTTCGTCATCGTTCGCAGCCAGCATGTTTGTCACTACTGCCAGGTCGGCGTAGCGATCGTTGGGAAACGATGCTTCCCAATCCACCAGCCAAATGCGGGTTCCATCATGCAGAATGTTGTCTGGCTTGAACAAATCGTTATGGCTCGGAACGACATCGGATGTGAATGGAGCACCAATCTTGAGCATGCGCGCATACTGGCGCAAGACTTCCTCGATTTCCTTCTTCGGTAGCGGACTCTCGGCTTTGAACTTGTCGAGGAAACTGTCGAGCATCTCTCCTCTGTTCAGTAGGAACGTGCAGGTTGTGTTGAAGGTCGCAGCTGGGAATTCTGACAGCCCATGAAGGGTACGTAAGGCCAGCGGCAGTGATCGCAGTGCTTCTCCGGGTGGCAGAGAGACCGCATCTACAAAGTCAGTAATGGAAACCCGATCGTGATCGTTGCTATACCAGACGCGCGGAGCGAGCCCAGCTTCGGCTGCCATGCGCATGCAGCTAAACTGACGCGCTACATCACCCCGCCGCGTATTGATGCGCAAAAGATAGATCTGGCCTTCAACAACAATGCGAAACGCGCGGTTGGAACTGATCCCTTCCGTGAGATCAGTGATTTCATCCACTCTAGACGCGCCGAATGATTCGACCAGCGCGCGAAGGACTCCGGTCAAGTGTTCATGTGGGATTCCGGCATTTTCAATCTGAATAGGCATCAAATTCCCCAATTCTGGATCCGATCAGCTGCCGATGTTAGCCCGGATCGCTTTGAAGAAATAGCCTTGTTCTTGATGAATGGAATTGCTAACCTGAAAATGGGGAGATGTGATTTTTGCCTCTCCTGCACTCTCTCCTTTCGCCCTATTTCTGGTAAATCTCATACCCTCGCAATTCTGACAACTTGCTGTTTCTCACCTGTCTACAATCGACGGATGCCGGATCGTGTCTGCTCATCAGCCGCGCAGGTTGCCGTCCAGACATCGGTAAAGTAAATCACGTATAGTTCGCATATGACTGTCAGGATGAAAGATATTGCGAATGATCTTGGGCTTTCCGTTGTCACAATCTCAAAGGTTTTGCGCAATCATCCCGACATCGCCCAGGGCACGAAAGAACGTGTCTTAAAGCGAATCAAGGAGCTGGACTATCAGCCGAACATTACGGCTCGAAGTCTCGTTACCGGCCAGAGCTATCTAATTGGCCTGGTGGTGCCTGATCTTCTTCATCCTTTCTTCGCGGAGATGGCCAAAGCGCTCTCTGCCGCAGTCGGCAAGGGGGGATATTCGACCATCATCTCGTCCTCAGAAGAGGACCCGGAGCTCGAGGCGAGAGAGATCCAGCAGCTTACGGGCCGGCGCCTCGATGCACTTGTGATCGCCTCCGCAGGCAGTGACTCTGGGCCATTTCTTCGACTGGATCGGTTAGAGGTTCCATACGTTCTGATCGACCGCGAGCTCACCGGGCTCTCCGCAAACTTTGTCGGAATCAATGATCTCGCCGCCGGCAAGATTGCGACCGAGCATTTGATTGATCAGGGATGCAAGACGATCGCCCACATCCGCGGACGCGAGAACAGCACCGGAATGAAGCGGTTTGAAGGATATCGTCAGGCTTTGATAACCGCTGGCCTGCCTTACTCCGATTCTCTGGTAGTCGCAAGCTCCAACGTGGATATCGACAGCGAGCGTATGGGCGCCGATGCCATGCGGATTCTGCTCAAGCACAATCCCGTCCCCGACGGAGTGTTCGCGCACAATGATCCGCTCGCATTTGGTGCCATGCAGGCCATCCTGAACTCGGGACTGCGAATTCCCGAAGACATCGCGATAGTCGGTTGCGGCAATCTCCACTACGACTCACTCCTTAAGGTGCCGCTGTCCAGCGTTGACCAGAACAGCCAGACGATCGGCGAGAGGTGTGCCGATATCCTCCTGAGTATTCTTGGCTCGAAGACAAGGCCGCCGCTCAGAAATGTCATCCTCGATCCCTCTTTAGTAGTTCGAGCCTCAAGCCTGCGCAAACCGCATCGCTGAGTTGAGGCTGGCAGCTTCCCTGCAAGGCATTAGACAAAATCCCATAAGAAATCGATAACTGTAACGATTTGTCATGGCTTGTCAGGGAGTGCTATGCTCCCCTCGACAAATTCAGGCTCAATTCCTGTTTGTCCTGGGGGTAGATCGTGCGACGACGTGACTTTTGCAAATTAGCGGCCGCAACTGCAGCTGCACAAGCGACGCGTGGCCTCCCGCAGGCTGCGCAGGGTCAGCCATCCGCTCCGCCCGCCGGCTTCAACAAGTACACGATGGAGTACGCGCAGTTTTGCGCGATGCCGCCGGAGCAGCGCATGTACTACATGGTCAGCGGCAGCTCGATTGTCGAGACAAAGCTCGACAACGCCACGTGGAAGCCGACCGGCATGGGTAATCCGCCTAAGCTGCCGATCGCGGGTGAGTCATGGGACGGCGTGCCGATGGAGTCGCCTATTCCCGGTCTTGCAGGGGATGGTCCATACAAAGGCACATGGGATTCGCTGCTGAACTACGACGCCCCGGAGTGGTATCAGGACGCGAAGTTCGGCATCTGGGCGCACTGGAGTCCGCAGTGCGTCCCGGAAGACGGCGATTGGTATGCGCGCAATATGTATATCGAGGGCCAGCGTCAATATCAATTCCACCTGCAGCACTATGGCCCGCAGTCGCGCTTTGGCTACAAGGATCTGTGCGCGCAGTGGACGCTGCTGAACTGGGACCCCGATGCGCTTATCGATCGTTATAAGAAGGCAGGAGCGCGGCTGTTCATTGCACTGGCCAACCATCATGACGGCTTCGACGCATGGAACTCGAAGCATCAACCCTGGAACTCATCTGCGATTGGCCCGCACCGCGATGTCGTAGGCGATTGGGCCACGGCTGCCCGCAAGCAAGGGTTGCGCTTCGGCGTCACGCTACATGAGGCGCGCAACTGGTGGTGGTTCCAGCCTTCGCATGGTGCGGACAAGGCCGGTGCGATGGCCGGCGTTCCATACGATCCGGAGAACAGCCCGCAGGAGAGCCATGACCAGTGGTGGCAAGGCCTCGATCCGCACCTGCTCTACGGCGTCAAGCATCCGTATGATGCGCTGCCCGATCCCTCCTACGTCAAAAACTTCTATGACCGCACACGCGATCTGATCGACCAGCACGATCCCGACCTGCTCTACTTCGACAATGATCGCCTGCCGCTGGGCTGGGGCGGTATGGACGTGAGCGCCTACTTCTACAACCACAACCTCAAGACGCGCGGAAAGATGGAGGCCGTGCTGAACGGCAAGAACATTCCGGACAACTACGCCAAGGCGCTGGTGGCGGATTACGAACGCGGTCTCACCCCGGGAATCATGCCGCATGTGTGGCAGTCCGAGACCTGCATCGGCGACTGGCACTACAACCGCCGCCTCTACGATGCACCCGGCCAATACGGCCGCTACCTGTCGCCGGCTAACGCAATCCACTGGATGATCGACACGGTCAGCAAGAACGGCACCTTCATCCTGAATGTGCCTGGCATGCCCGACGGCACAATCGACTCCAAGGAGATCGCAGTGCTCGACGGCATCACCTCCTGGATGCAGGTGAACGGCGAGGGCATCTATGAGACGCGTCCCTGGAAGATCTACGGCGAGGGCCCGCACAGCATAAAAGCCGGAGCATTCCAGGGCAACAGCATCAACGCGCTGGGAGCGAAAGACATTCGCTTCACCCGCAATAAGGCCAACAATGTCATCTACGCGCATGTGCTTGGCTGGCCCACCGAAGCGGTGACCATCCAGGCGCTCGGCACCTCGGTGCAGACCAATCCCGGCAGGATCGCTAAAGTGGAACTGCTCGGCTCAGGCCGCAGACTCACTTGGAACCAGGCGGCTGACGCGCTGACCGTGACCATCCCGCAGGGAGAGAATCCCGCCGTAGACTACGCGGCGGTGCTGAAGATCAGCTTGTAAGAGAAGGCAGTATCTCGGCGTATCCTTATCCAGAGGATTCGTCAGGAATGCTAAAGAATGATTCTGGATTCACGCGTCGTAGTCTGCTCAAGGGTATGGGAAGTGTAGGGCTGGCAGCTGCGGGCCCAAAGGCCTTTGCGGCTCAGGCGAACGCCCCGTCCACGCGCCCCCCGGATCCTGCGCCGTCTCCCGTCACTCCGGCGGTGGCCTCCTTCGCTCTTGGCGACGTTGATCTCCTCGACAGCCCATTTCTCAAAGCCCGCACTCTCGACCAGCAATACCTGCTGAGCCTCGAACCCGACCGCATGCTGCATTCATTCCGCGTGAATGCAGGCCTGCCGCCCAAGGCAGAGATATACGGGGGTTGGGAATCAGTAGCAACCTGGGCCGATATTCATTGCCAAGGCCACACGCTCGGGCACTACCTCTCCGCCTGCGCCCTCATGTATGGTTCCACGCGCGACGCCCGCTTCAAGGAGCGCACCGACTATATCGTCGCCGAGCTGCGCGATTGCCAGACCGCCAGCAAAACCGGCCTCCTCACCGCCTTCCCCGAAGGCCCCGCCCTCATGGATACCATGCTCAGCGGCAAGAGATTCAGCGGCGTTCCCTGGTACACGACGCACAAAGTGCTTGCCGGTCTCCGCGATGCCAGGCTCTATACCGACAGCCCTATAGCGCTCGAAGTGCTCACCAAATTCTGCGACTGGGCAGTCAACGCGACCGCCCCCCTCACCGACGAACAGTTTCAGAAGATGCTCGATGCCGAGCATGGCGGCATGAATGAAGTCCTTGCAGACACCTATGCGATGACGGGCGACGCACGCTATCTCGCCCTCTCCCGGCGCTTCTGCCACCAGACCGTCCTCATGCCCCTGTCTCGCTCGCAGGACCATCTCGACGGCCTTCATGCCAACACTCAGATCCCGAAGGTGATCGGCTTCAATCGGCTCTATCAGGTCACCGGCCAGAAAAATTACCTCACCGCTTCTGCATTTTTTTGGAAGACCGTCGTCAATACGCGTTCCTTTGTGAACGGAAACCATGGAGACGGCGAGCACTTCTTTCCCGTGGCAGACTTCAGCGACCATGTCTTTTCCGCAAAGGCCTCAGAGACCTGCTGCGAATACAACATGCTGAAGCTCACGAAGATGCTCTTTGAGCTCAATCCCTCCGCGGCCTACGCGGACTTCTATGAGCGCGCCCTCTATAACGACATCCTCGCCTCGCAGGACCCCGACACCGGCATGGTCACCTACTTCCAGGGAAATCGCCCCGGATACATGAAGCTCTACTGCACGCCGGTGGACTCATTCTGGTGTTGCACAGGCAGCGGCATGGAAAACCATGCAAAGTACAACGAGTCAATCTACTTCAAAGGCGACAATTCGCTCTATGTGAACCTCTTCATTCCGTCCGTTGTTCGCCTGCAACCCGGAGTTTCTCTCACCCAGACCAACCAGTTCCCTGAAGTTCCCGCGACGAAGCTCGAATGGAAGGCCGACCGCCCGATCAACATGACGGTGCAACTCCGGCATCCTCACTGGTCGCGGAACGTAAAAGTAAAGATCAACGGAAAGGTTGTTCAGGAATCCAGCCAGCCCAGCTCCTACATCGAGTTGAAGCGCGAGTGGCACAACGGCGACGTCGTCGAACTCGTGATGCCCATGCAGTTGCAGGCTATACCCCTGCCCGGCAGTGAACAGATCGTTGCCTTCATGTATGGTCCTATCGTGCTCGCAGGCGCGTTAGGCAACGAAGGCATCGCTGCGCCTCGCGCCGACCTCACCGTAAACGAGCGTCTCTATGGCTCCGTGCTCAACACGCCATTCACTGCGCCTACATTGACCGGCGACGCCGATACCCTCGTCAAACAGGCCAAACCGGCCGGACCGCCGCTCACCTTCACCATTCCCGCAAGCGGCACGGCCACCAGCGTCAAGCTGATGCCGTACTACAAAATCGCGCATGAGCGCTACGCGACGTACTGGAAGATTGCCCCAGAAAGTCAAGGTAACGCGCGGACATAGAGTCACGGGCCCACCCAGTGCATCTAGGATGAGCGGCAAGTGCCGATGAAGGTCGCAACCTCACCCATTCGTTCCATTTCGGGAAAACTCTTGGCAGACTGTCAGTTAGCGGCGTTTCGCTGCTACCAACTGTTCACCCGATACAACTAAAGTGCCCTTCAAACGAACCCTAACCGTCACTACGATGGCAAACAAGGTTGGGCTCAATGCACGTGTTGGAATGGTTCGACAATCGGACTCTGATCGCCTGCGACTTTATTGTTTCCGTTGCATTCGCCATCGTCTTCTTTGGCATGAAGCGCAGCTATCCTACGCTGCGCGGAATTAATACCGTCGCGATCAGCTTTCTGCTCGGTGTGCCCGGCACGTTCCTCATCGCCTCGCGGGGCATGGTTCCCTATTTCGTATCGGTAACCATCGCATATTGTTTCTTGTTCGGCGCATTTGTCTTCCTCTATCGCGGGATCCTCCGCTTCATAGGAAGCCGCCGCTCTGCAATCATCCCAATTCTCGTCTCCTGCCTGGCGCTGGTGGTTCTCTTCTACTTCAGCGAAATTCAGGAGAGCATTGTCCCCCGCGTCGTCGCGGTCTCTGTCACCATCGGCATCGTCCGTGGCCTCATCGCGATGGAACTCTTCCGCAAGTCGCCTACCTTCACCAGTCCAAAAGCCATGAGGCTCTTCGCAGCGTTCATGGCAGTGTTTGCCGCCATTAGCGTCAACTTCGCCATCATCACCATCGTTCACGTGTCGCCTGACCACATCCTCGAGTCCACCCCGACCGGCACCGCCACCCTGCTCTCCGGCATTATCTTCATCCTCTGCGTCGGACTCTTCCTGCTTGTGTTATCCAGCGGCGAACTCATCGCCCGCAGCCGGGATGAGTCGCAGAAAGATGTGCTCTCAGGGGTCTTCAACCGCCGCGGCATCGAGATCAAGCTGGCAGCCGCACTGAAGCATGTCCAGCGCGGCCGCAATAAGCTCTCCATCGCACTCATTGACGTCGATTACTTCAAGTCCATTAACGACATCCAGGGCCACGCCGCAGGCGACGCTGCCCTGCGAGAAGTTGCCGAGACCATCTCCACCCACCTCCGCGGACGCGACCACCTCGGCCGTTACGGCGGCGACGAGTTCCTGCTCATCCTGCCCAACACTCCCGTCGGCATCGCCCTGGGCGTCACCGACCGCCTTAACAAGGCCGTCAGTGACCGCACAAGCACCGGCGCTGGCATGCCGCTCACCCTCTCCATCGGCCTCACCGAGGCCACTTTGGACGACAACGCCGTTACCCTCATCGCCCGTGCCGACAAAGCCCTTTACCAGGCCAAGGCCGATGGCCGCAACTGTCGGCGCGTCGTCACCGCCGACGCCACTCCTGAGCAGACGCCTGCGGCCGAGCAGCCCGTCGCCATCGCGGATGTCGTCCTCCCGACTACCGGCTCAACTCTGCTCCACTAAGTTCCGCGCTTCGCCATTCTGGACGGCGCCCTATGCCGTCAGAATCTCCATCGCCCAGAACTGACAACTCACAACTCAACCAGCTATCCTACCCTCGGAAACCAACATCCCCGGGAGTCTGGATTGATCGATCTCAAAGGTAAAGTCGCCGTCGTCTTTGGTCTGGCCAACAAACGCAGCATAGCCTACGCCATCGCGCAGAAACTCGCCGAGTCCGGCGCAACCCTCGTCCTCTCTTATCAGTCCGAGCGCCTGCGCGCTGAAGCCGAAGAGTTGCTCAAGGACCTAGGCCAGTCTGCCACTGGCAAGGCCTTCCAGTGCGATGTCTCCCGCGACGAAGAGATCGATGCCCTCTTCGCCCAGATCGCCGGCGCCTTTCCCAAAATCGACATCCTCATCCACTCGGTCGCCTTCGCGCCCTCCGACGCAATCAAAAATGACTTCCTGTTGACCAAACGCGAAGACTTCCGCATCGCGCACGATGTCAGTGTCTACTCGCTCATCGCCGTCGCCCGCGCCGCCGCGCCGCTCATGTCCGAAGGCGGCTCCATGCTCACCCTCACCTACTACGGCTCGGACAAGGTCTTCCCCAACTACAACGTCATGGGTGTTGCCAAAGCCGCGCTCGAGGCCACCGTCCGCTATCTCGCCGCATCGCTTGGCCCAAAGAACATCCGCGTCAACGCCATCTCCGCCGGCCCCATCAAGACCCTCGCCGCACGCGGCATCGGCGACTTCGCCAGCATCCTCGACACCGTCACCCAGCGCGCCCCGCTGCACCGCAACGTCGAGCAGAATGAGGTCGGCAACACCGCCCTCTTCCTCTGCTCCCCGCTCGCCAGCGCCATCACCGGCGAGGTCACCTTCGTCGACTGCGGCTTCAACATCACCGGAATATAAAAGGAGAACACCATGACCACCGCAGAGATCCTCCTCCAGGACTTTGACCACGAAATCGCCGGCGCGCGCCGCGTCCTCGAGCGCGTCCCCGAAAAACCCGAGTACACCTGCCACGAGAAATCCATGCCGCTCGGCAAGCTAGCCATGCATGTCGCCACGCTGCCCAGCTTCGGCAAGACCATCCTCACCACGCCGGGCATGGACATGGCGAATCCCGACCACAAATTCCCTGAACTCACTTGGCAGGGCCGCGAAGCCGCACTCGCCGCATTTGACGCGAACGCCGCCGCTACCCGCGCCGCCCTCGCCTCACTCTCCGACGCGCAGCTCGCCGAACCCTGGACCTTCGCCTTCGGGGAACACGTCATCGGCAAGGCGCCGCGCTCGCTCTCTTATCGGCAGTACTTCTTCAACCATTTCCTGCACCACCGAGCGCAGCTCTCGGTTTATCTTCGGCTCAACGATATCCCGGTCCCCGGTCTCTACGGCCCCTCCGCCGACGAGCCCTTCAACCCCGCCGCCAAACCCGCCTAATCAAACCAACTTTTCGGGTGCCCCATTCATGCGCGACCGTCCAGGCCGCGCATGGGTGGGGGAAAACTCTAGTCGAGATCGAAGTCTCTCAAAGGCTTGCCCGTGTCCGGCGACTCCTTCGCCTTCTTCATCGCCTCGGCAAACTTCTTCGCCAGCACATCGCCTGCATTCTTCTGCGCCGCCACGCTCTGCGCAAACAATGAGTCGCGCCGCGCATCCGCCTCTTTAGCCGCCTGCGCCGCCGACGTCAGATCCTCGAACGTCCGCTTCCGTGGTGCTGGCGTGTGCGCAATGATCGCCCGCGTCACCGGATCAATCTTCAGCATCGCGCCGCAGTCCGGACACGGCAACTTCAAATGGCTGGTCGCTCAGGCCCATGGTCGCTTCTCCTCGCCCGTCAACCATTCTAGAACCGCGACGCCAAATCGTGAACCCGGCTGGCCGAGGCCATCTCGGGTCAGCACAAATCCGAGACGAGCAAGGCTGCCGAACCCCGTTTCGGGAACGTTGGATGCGTCGGCAACTGAGACAATTTGGTGCGGGTCGACTACTTCGCCGAAGCAGTCGCATGGGCGGGGGGCTTGGCAATCATCTCCACCGCCTTGTCCACCACAGCGTAGAGCAGTTGATCTGTATCGGTGCTGGCACTGCGCTTAATGTACTCACCCATACGGCGTCCGGCAGCAGCGCTCTCGGGAAGAGTTACGCCACGATTCTTGGCGGAGATGTCCGCCAGTTGCTCAATCATCTCGTAGAAGTTCGCTTCATTCTTGTTGCTCAGGATCCAGGCTTGGTGCACTGTGACGGTCACCAGCTGGGCAGGGTCCCAATGCTCCTGCGTCGCTTTGCCTTCCAGTGAGCGCGGCTCCATATCGGCCGGTTTGCCCTGGGCCGGTGCTGCGTCGGTAGTCCTGTTCTGGCCCGGCATGGGAGGTGCGCTCTGACAGAAGGCAGGGGCGAAGCTGAGTGCGACCGCAGTCACGCCAAGGACGGTGCGAGAGACGAAGGTGCGAAGAAGAGTCATCATGAATTCCTTTCAAAGCTGATACCAGGAGGCAGATCGGCGCAGTGCGGAGAAGTGCCCTTACCGTGGAGGGTAGTAGTCGTTGCGGCGACGGACCGTGGTCTGGTGCTCCTTGCCGACCACAGCTCCAATGCCGGCCCCGGCCGCTCCGCCGATGATTGAGCCCTTAAGGCCACCGCCGAAGAGCGCGCCAAGGATTGCGCCGCCGGCACCACCGATCAGCGCTCCCTTGCCAGGACCTATGCCGCCCTCGTCCGTTCGGCTGGGGTAGGTCTGATCGCCGTAGCGATTGTCTTGGGTCCCGCGTTGCGTGCGGCCGTACTGATCGCGACCGTTCCGGTTGTACCCGTTGCGGTCGTAGCCGTTTTGGTTATAGCCGTTCCGGTTGTACCCGTTGCGGTCGTAGCCGTTTTGGTTATAGCCGTTCCGGTTGTACCCGTTGCGGTCGTAGCCGTTTTGGCCGGATGTGTAGGCTTGCGGCTGCCGGTGGCCGCTGCGATCGTACCCGCTGGGGTTGTAGCCATACTGGTTGTAACCGTCGCGATCATAACCGTAGCGGTCATAGCCATTCTGATCGTAGGAATGGCGAGGATTTTGCGAGTACTCACCACCATTTTGACCATCGCGCACGCCGTTATAGAAGTCATCGCGGTTCTGTGTGTTGCCGTACTGGGCCTGACCAGCCGTAAAAGCAAGTATGACCATGGGCAATAGGCCAAGAGCGAACTTCGTCTTAAAGACATTGAACATAACTACCTCAGATCGCAAGGAGAGGTTGTCCCAGAGCGATATCCGCTCAACCCTGCTGAAGGTGTGATGCGGATTCAGTTAGGCTCGAGAGGGGAAGTCCCTCTAAAGAGCCTTCACAGCGAATGTTGCGAGAGCACGATCCGACTCCGACCTTCGAGGCAATACTGCCCCGACAACGAAACCCGCAAAGACCCGCCCGAAAGCCGGCATTTCGGCAAGCCAAAATTCATCCTGCAAACCGCTGAATCAAGATCACTTGGCGACGAAATCTGGATCGGGAGCTACAGTTAGATGCGCACAACCAAATGCCCGGGACACTGGCTCGCTGCTGTTTCCACTAGCAGGTCGATGAATCCGCTGCCCGCCTCGCCCTTCGCGATCTCCCACGCCGCCACAAACCACGCTCCGGCGATAACCCGCTCCTGCGGGTGCCCCTCCGGAAACAGGTGCAGCGCCATCGCATCGGCATGCTTCTTCAGGCTGGACTCTTTATTCAGCTCATGCGTCGCCGCCAGCCGTCGCAGCCGGTCCATCTGGTACCGCATCTTGGATGCCGAGACCTCAGCAGTCTGTCCAAGGCCAGCATCCAATGCGCCCATGTAACTCACAGCAGCCGTCAGCGCCTCATCCAGAGCATTGCCCGCTGCCGCCAGCCGCCGCTTCGCCTCAATCGGCATCGCCCGCGCGCCCAGACGCTGGGCTAATTCATCCGGCGTGGTCATCGCATCCGGCAGTGACACCTCATGCTGCACCATCACCGTTGCGATTGCCGGCTCCAGCACCGTCGCCGACATCCTCGGCAGAATCGGCGTCACGCGCTTCGCAATCTTCTCGTACAGCACCGCGCTCTGCGCGAAATACGCTACCTCAGCAGGCCCGCCCACATACGCTGTCGTCGGCAGAATCGTGTCCTGAAACACCGGCCGCAGCAGCGCATTCGGGCTCAGCCGCTCCGGCGCTGCATCAAGGATCGCCAACAGTTCAGTCGCTGTGAAGACGCTGTTCCCTGCCTTCCAAGTCCCATCGGCCAGCCGCTTCAGCGGCTGCCGTGTCTTCACACCGTCTGCTTCGCTTACCAGAAACAGCAGCGACGCTCCCGGCTTCACCAGCACCTGCGCGTGATACCCAGCACTCTCCAACTCAGTTGACCGCGCCAGTAGCGCAGCCTCCAATTCCTCCGCCTGCTCGATCGCCGCCCGCAGCGCTTCAGCTCCAAGCGCATGGAACTCGCGCCCAGCTGCATCCATGACGATCAGCCCATGCTCGGCGAACAGCCGAGTCATCAGCCGCGCAAACGCGCCCGCAAACGTCGCACCACTCGCACCATGAACTTCGCGCAGCAGCTCACTCACTGGCGCATAGCTCAGCAGCTCGGTCGCCCTTTCCAGCAGCGGCCCAATCCCCTCGCCAAACGTCACTCCGCCCACCGGCGCATCATTCGTATCCTGGACGCCCAACCGCAGTGTCTCCACCGCATGCTTTGTCAGCAGCGCCGCCTGGTCCACCTCTTCTATGTCGTGGTCTTCGCTGGCCAGCCAGAATACCGGCACATGCTCCACGCCGGTCGCCGCCGTCACCTGCTTCGCCCGCGCAATCGCGGTTGCCGCCTTGTGCAGCGTCAGCAACGGCCCGCCCAGCAAACCCACCTGCTGTCCGGTCACCAGCGCCCGCGCTCCCGCGCGCAGCTTCGCAATATTGGCCAGCGTCTTTTCGCCCGCACCGAACTCCCGGCTCTGCTTTTCCAGCGCATCAGCCAGTGCGTCTGCGTGCACACTCGCCGCCGCAGGTTTCATCCACTCCTGCGCAAGCGGCGCCGCGCCATACCACCCGCGTACCGGCGTCTGCGCCTCGCCCATCGCAAGGTAGTCGCGATAGAGCCTCGTCACGTTCGGCAGCGCCGTAATCGGATAACACTCGGTGCTCATGCAGCTCTCAGGAATAGTGCGGAAATTTGGCGGAACCTATGCCACTCTGCTTCGGGACCCTATCCAGTGTGACACGCTTTCGATTGGATGCGCTGATGCACTTCTAGTTGCAAGTGTTTGCTTCTGGATTGAGGATGTTACCGTAAATCCATGGCCGCCCCGTCTAAGAAGCCCCACAAGCCAGTCGCAAAGAAAAAGCCCGCAACCAAGCCAGCCAAGCGCAAGGTTCTCAGTTCAAAGCTCAGCTTCAAGGGCCGCGTCTTTAACGTCTACACCGACACCATCGTTGAGCCCAACGGCCACCGCAATACCAAGGACGTCATTCGCCACAACGGTTCCGTCGTCATCCTCGCCGTCGACGAGTCCGCCAACCCCGCAGACCCCGACGTCATCCTGGAGCGCCAGTACCGCCACGCCGTCGGCCAGTACCTGATCGAAGTCCCCGCTGGAACACGCGACCCCGGGGAGGCACCGCTCGCCGCCGCCAAGCGCGAGATGATCGAGGAGACCGGATACCGCGCCAAACGCTGGACCATGCTCGTCCGCTACTTCGCCAGCCCCGGCTTCCTCGCCGAGTGGATGCAGATCTACCTCGCCCGCGACCTCACCGCCGGCGTCGCACAGCCCGAGCTCGACGAACAGATCGAGATCATCCGCATGCCGCTCTCAAAAGCGATGAAGCTGGTTCACGACGGCAAGATTCACGACGGAAAAACACTCATCGCGCTCTCGCTGTACGACGCTGCTCGCCACGAGGGCCGACTGTAACTGAGTGGAAAGCCGCTCTAGCGCGGTGTCAGCTGCTTCGGCGTCAGTTGCGTCTCGATCTCTTCGGCCACCTGCGCTGCCGGCTCCAGCTGATCGAGGTCCTCATCCGTAAAGGTCTCACCCAGCCCGCCGAAGCGCCGTTCGCGCTTCTGATAGCTCTGGATCGCCTCCAGCAGATGAATCCCGCGGAAGTCCGGCCACAGCCGGTCCGTGATGTAAATCTCCGAGTACGCGATCTGCCATAGCAGGAAGTTCGAGATACGCTGCTCGCCGGATGTACGCACCACCAGATCAGGGTCCGGCATGTGCCGCGTGTACAGCGCGCCGGAGATGTGGTGCTCATCCAGCCGCGCCTCCAGCCCATCCACCTGCAACAGATCTTCCAGTGAGCAGCCACGCTGGTGCGCCTCGGCGATCAGGTCTGTCACCACCGCACGCGCAGCATCCACAATCTCTGACCGCGAGCCATAATTCAGTGCCAGCGTCAGCGTCGTGCCGGTATTCTTCGCCGTGGACTCGCTCGCCCACTGCATCGTGTCCTGCACCTCGCTCGGCAGCTCGTGGATGCGCCCGATGTACTCCATGCGCACGTTGTTGTCGTTCATGCGCTTCACGTTGCCGGCAAGGTAGTTGCGCAGCAGCTTCATCAGAAAGTTCACTTCGGACTTCGGCCGGCGCAGGTTGTTCTCGAGCGAAAACGCATACAGCGTCAGGAACGGCAGATTGATGCGGCTCGCCGTCTCCACCACAAACTGCACGCTCTCCGCGCCCTGCTGGTGCCCCAGAAAGCGCTTCAGCGAGCGCTTCCCTGCCCAGCGGCCGTTGCCGTCCATAATGATGGCGACATGCTGCGGCATGCGCTGCGCGTCCAGCTGGCGATACACCGCCATCTCCTCGGCAGACAACTCATCGAGCCGCGAGCACGGCTCAAACGCCGGACGTTTTGCTTGCTCAGGCAAAGTTCCCTCGCCTCCAGCATACGCCTTCCATATGCTTCCTTTCTCAACAGGAAACCCGTCCGCACACAGGCAGAAAATGGGCCGCCCCGGGCTGAATCCTTTTCTAAAAATCGGGCCTCTTCGTATGTAGAGGGTTAAATCGCAGAAATGGACACCATACCGAAACAGGCTTTCACCATCCACGACATTCGCGACCGGAACTCTCCCCCCGCCCAGTGGATCGATGTGCGTTCTGCGTCCGAGTTTGCCGCCGGTCACATTCCCGGCGCCATTAATATTCCCATGGACGAGATCGAAAGCCGTCTTCCTGACCTGAGCCTGGACCAACCCATCGTCCTCATCTGTCAGGCAGGCAAGCGCGCCGCCATGACCCACAGCATTCTCACGGACCAGAGGCCGAACCTCGCAATCCTGCAGGGTGGCACGGATGCCTGGGCCGCCGCAGGTCTCCCTCTCGTCACCTCCGCCCGCTCGCGCTGGTCACTGGAGCGCCAGGTGCGCCTTGCAGCAGGTGTGCTTGTGCTCACAGGAGTTGTCCTGGGCTTCGTGGTAAACCGGATTTGGTTTGGCCTCTCGGGAGCCATAGGCGCGGGCCTTATCTTTGCAGGAACCACCAACTACTGCGCCATGGCCAATCTGCTGGCGCTGCTCCCCTGGAATCGCCGCAGAGCCACAATGAAAGCGAATGCGTGCACCTGCGCGTAAGGAGATGGGCGGCCTCAGATGAACTTTGAAGCATTAGCTGACGAACATAAAGACAGCGTCTACCGGCAGATGCTGCGCGTCTGCGGAAACCACGAAGACGCCGAAGACGTGCTGATCGAAGCGCTGACCAACGCTTACCGCAGTATGGACCAGTTGCGCGATCCCGCAGCCTTCAAGGCATGGCTGGCGCAGATCGCCCGCCGCGTCTGCTGGCAGTTGAAAGAGAAGGAGGCGCTCCTGCCGCTGATCCAGCTGGCCGATATGGAGGACGAAGGCGTCGAACTTCGCGATCGTGCGCCCGCTCCGGAAGACGCAGTGGCCGCCGCGCAACTTCGTGACATATTGCGTTCCGCGGTCCAGAAGCTTCCGGCAGAGTTCAGGGACGTGTACGAGCTGAGAGATATGCAGGAGATGCCGGGTGAAGAGGTCGCCGCACGGCTTGGAATTTCACTCGCTGCCATGAAGTCGCGCCTGCATCGTGCGCGCTCTATGTTGCGGCAGCAGATTGAAGCCGCTTTGTTTCACCCGCTACAGATGCAATAACAGGGCCTCCGCTTATCGGGCCAGGGAGTCATAACCATGGAAGTCAATGTCGAACATCTCGGTGAAGTACAGTTTGAAGTCAAATCCCGCAAGCACACCATCGTCTGCGACCAGCCGGAAGAGCTCGGCGGTTACGATGAAGGCATGACGCCGCCGGAGCTATTGCTCGCTTCTCTCGGTTCCTGTGCCGCGTACTATGCCGTCGCTTATCTCAAGAAGAAGGGCATTGCATCTACCGGAACTCACGTGCGCGTGACTGCTGACAAGGTCCCCAACCCCATGCGCGTCGATAATTTCAGGATCGATGTCACCGCGCCGATCTCGCTCACAGACGAGCATCGTGCAGGTCTGGAGCAGGCGATCCATCGCTGCCTCATCCATAACACGCTGCAGCATCCTCCATCCATCCACCTCACTTTGCGCGAGGAAGAGCTCGCGGCTGCAGCGTAGCCTCGCGGGTCTGCGCGGGGGGATGTTCGATACACTGAAGAGGAATGTCCACACAGATCATCCGCCCTGCGCGCTCGCTCGCGGGCTCTCTCACGGTTCCCGGAGACAAGTCCATCTCTCACCGCTATGCGATGCTCGCCGGCTTCGCTGAAGGCACCTCGCGCCTCGCCAACTTTTCCACCGGAGCCGACCCACACTCCTCGCTCGGCTGCATGGAATCCCTCGGCGCCACCGTGCGCAAGGGTCCCGGCACCGCGGTTGAAGTCACCGGCGTCGCGGGCAGCTTCCGCCAGCCGTCCACCGAGCTCGACTGCGGCAACTCCGGCTCCACCATGCGCATGCTCGCCGGCCTCATCGCGCCGCATCCGCACACCTTCACACTCATCGGCGACCACTCGCTCACCCTGCGCCCTATGGAGCGCATTCGCAAGCCGCTCGCGCAGATGGGCGCGCGCATCGACCTCGTCGACGGCCACGGCCCCATGA
>Ga0207694_10001823_pt1 | contig 17744 bp, 17 predicted proteins | sample KBSC34metaG_FD_184353 | JGI IMG/M metagenome (GOLD analysis project Ga0207694, IMG submission 184353) | Corn rhizosphere microbial communities from Kellogg Biological Station, Michigan, USA - KBS C3-4 metaG (SPAdes) (version 2) | ecosystem: Host-associated > Plants > Roots > Rhizosphere > Soil... | reverse complement strand
CGAACGCGCCGCTCGCAACGCCGACATGCAGGCGCTGGCCGACCAGAAATACAAATACGGCTTCGTCACCGATATCGAGAGCGAGACCGCGCCCAAGGGGCTGAACGAAGACATCATCCGCTTCATCTCGGCCAAGAAGGACGAGCCGGAGTGGCTGCTCGAATGGCGTCTGCGCGCCTATCGCGCCTGGCTGACGATGGAAGAGCCGGAATGGGCGATGCTCAACTTCCCGACCATCGATTTCCAGGACGCCTATTATTATTCCGCGCCGGTCCAGAAGGCCGGGCCGAAGAGCCTGGACGAGGTCGATCCCGAGCTCTTGAAGACCTATGCGAAGCTGGGCATTCCGCTGAAGGAGCAAGAGATTCTTGCCGGCGTCATCCATGACGTGGACGGCGAGGGGCAGGAGCGCCTGCCGGTCGCGGTCGATGCGGTGTTCGATTCCGTGTCGGTCGCGACCACCTTCCGCAAGGTGCTGGCCGATGCCGGCGTGATCTTCTGCCCGATCTCCGAGGCGGTGCGCGACCATCCGGAGCTGGTGAAGAAGTATCTGGGCTCGGTCGTGCCCTATAGCGACAACTCTTACGCGACCTTGAACTCGGCGGTCTTCACCGACGGGTCGTTCGCCTATATCCCGCCGGGCGTCAAATGCCCGATGGAGCTGTCGACCTATTTCCGCATCAACGCCAAGAATACCGGCCAGTTCGAGCGCACGCTGATCATCGCCGACAAGGGCAGCTATGTCTCCTATCTGGAAGGCTGCACGGCGCCCCAGCGCGACGAGAACCAGCTCCATGCCGCGGTGGTCGAGCTGGTGGTGCTGGACGATGCCGAGATCAAATATTCGACGGTGCAGAACTGGTACCCCGGCGACGCCGAGGGCAAGGGCGGCATCTATAATTTCGTGACCAAGCGCGCCGCCTGCCGCGGCCGCAACTCGAAAGTCTCCTGGACCCAGGTCGAGACCGGCTCGGCGATCACCTGGAAATATCCGAGCTGCATCCTGCAGGGCGACAATTCGGTCGGCGAGTTCTACTCGGTGGCGATCACCAACAACCGCCAGCAGGCCGATACCGGGACCAAGATGATCCATATCGGCAAGAACACGAAGTCGAGGATCATCTCCAAGGGCATCTCGGCCGGCCATGGCCAGAACACCTATCGCGGCCTGGTGCGCGTGCTGCCCAAGGCGGAGAACGCCCGCAACTACACCCAATGCGACAGCCTGCTGATCGGCGACCAGTGCGGCGCCCATACCGTGCCCTATATCGAAAGCCGCAATGCGTCGGCGACGCTTGAGCATGAGGCGACGACAGCGAAGATTTCCGAGGACCAGCTGTTCTATTGCCGCCAGCGCGGCCTCTCGACCGAGGATGCGGTGGCGCTGATCGTCAACGGCTTCTGCCGCGAAGTGATGCAGAAGCTGCCGATGGAATTCGCCGTCGAGGCGCAGAAGCTGATCGGCATCTCGCTGGAAGGCAGCGTGGGATGAACCGGGGCAACTGGCGTGGCTGGCTGTTCCTGGTCGTCATGATCGCGCTTCTGATCGGCATGTCGGCCGCGCTCCTGCCGGAGCACACGGACATGTTCATGATCAGCGCGATGAGCTGGGCCTGGGTCGTGCTCGTCGGCAGCATGTTCCTTGCCCGCGGCCGGACCTGGCGTTTGGCCGATCTGTTGAAAAGGGATGGCTGATGCCGATCATCCGGATCGAAATGGTGGCCGGCCGCACAGCCGAGCAGAAGCGGGAACTGGCCGAGGCGCTGACGCGCGAAACCGCCCGGATCGCAAACACCAGCCCGTCCTCGGTGATGGTCATCATCGACGACGTGGCGAAAGAGAATTGGGCCGTCGGCGGCAAGCTCCTCTCCGACACGTAATGGCCGACACTTGAGTGGAATTGGATTGATGCTGAAGATCGAAAACCTGCGCGCCTCCGTCGATGGCCGTGAGATCCTGAAGGGCCTGTCGCTGGAGATTCCGGCGGGCGAGGTGCATGCCATCATGGGGCCGAACGGCTCCGGCAAGTCGACGCTCTCCTATATCCTGTCGGGCCGCGAGGGCTATGAGATCACCGGCGGCTCGGTGATCTATGACGGCAAGGATCTGCTGGCGATGCAGCCTGAGGAGCGGGCGGCCGCCGGTGTCTTCCTCGCCTTCCAGTACCCGGTTGAAATCCCCGGCGTGCCCAACGCCACCTTCCTGCGCACGGCCGTCAATGCCGTTCGCCGTGGGCGGGGCGAGAAGGATCTGGACGCGATCCAGTTCATGCGCGCGGTGAAGGACAAGTCCAAGAAGCTGGGCATCACCGACGAGATGATGAAGCGCGCGGTCAATGTCGGCTTCTCCGGCGGCGAAAAGAAGCGCAACGAAATCCTGCAGATGGCGATGCTGGAGCCCAAGCTGGCGATCCTCGACGAGACCGACAGCGGCCTCGACATCGACGCGCTGCGCGTGGTCGCCGAGGGCGTGAACATGCTGCGCGACCCGGCCCGCTCGATGCTGGTGATCACCCATTATCAGCGCCTGCTGCAGTACATCGTGCCCGACCGCGTCCATGTGCTGGCCCACGGCCTGATCCGCCGCTCCGGCGGGCCCGAGCTGGCGCATGAGCTGGAACAGACCGGCTATGCCGAGTTCGCCGAGGGGCAGGCGGCATGAGCACCGTCACCGAGGTTTCCCCCGGCTGGCTGACCGCGCTGCGCGATGCCGGCAAGTCCAATTTCAAGGGCTTGCCGTCGCAGAGGCAGGAAGCGTGGAAGTACACGGGCCTGAACAGGCTGAAGGCGCTGGCCTTCGAGCCGAGCTCGTCTCCGACTCCCTCGCCCCACGGGGGAGAGGGTCGGGGTGAGGGGGGCTCTGCGGCGCATCGGCTGGCGTTCATCAATGGCCGCTACGCTGTCGAACATTCGCATATCGGTTCATTGCCGACCGGCGTCGTTCTCGCCAGCCTGGCCGAAATCCTGAGCACCCAGCCGGCGCTGCTGGAATCCCGCCTGGGCAAGGCGATGGATACGGCGCGCAAGCCGATGGCCGCGCTCAACACCGCCTGGATCGAAGACGGGCTTGTCCTGATCGTGCCGCGCGGTGTTGCTGTCGAAGGCAATATCGAAGTCGTTTTCCTGGCCGATGGGGAGGCGCCGGTCGCCTATCCGCGCCTGCTGGTCGAGCTCGGCGAAATGGCCGAGGCCACTTTGGTCGAGAGTCACTTGGGCGGCGCGGCCGGCGGCTTCGCCAATCAGGTGGCCGAGATCGTAATCGGCGCCGGGGCAACGCTTCGTCATTACGTGCAGCATGCCGAGGCCGCTGAGACGACCGCTGTCGAGACGGTCACCGCGACCCTCTCCCGCGATGCCGCCTATAAGGCCTTCGCGCTCAATGCCGGCGGGGGGCTGGTGCGGCGTGAGGTCGAGGTCCAGCTGACCCAGCCGGGCGGTTTCGCGCAGGTCGACGGGGCCTATCTGGTCGACGGCGACCGGCATACCGACACGACCGTGCTGATCGACCATCAGGCCGACCATTGCGCCTCACGCCAGACCCAGAAGGGCGTGATCGATAACGACGGGCGCGCGGTCTATCAGGGAAAAATTCTGGTGCGCCCGAACGCGCAGAAAACCGACGGTTACCAGCTGAGCCAGACCCTGCTGCTGTCGCCGCAGGCCGAGATCGACGTGAAGCCCGAGCTTGAAATTCACGCCGACGACGTCAAATGCAGCCACGGCGCGACCGTGGGTCGACTGGACGCGGATGCGCTGTTCTTTCTGCGCGCCCGGGGCATCCCCGAGGCTGAGGCGCGGGCTTTGCTGATCCAGGGCTTTATCGGCGGCGCATTGGACGAGATCGACCGGGACGACGTGCGCGAGGCCTTCGGGCTTGCGGCGGCGAACTGGCTGGCTGGGCGGTCCGCGCCGAAAGGGGACGTTTCATGACTTTGGCCTCGGTCGATCCTGTGCATCGGTCACGCCGCAACAGCGGCTACGATGTCGAGCGTGTGCGCGCCGATTTCCCGATCCTGTCGCGCAAGGTCCATGGGCGTCCGCTGGTCTATCTGGACAGCGCCGCCTCGGCCCAGAAGCCGCGCGCCGTCATCGATACGATGTCCCGCTTCATGGAAGAGGACTATGCTAACATCCATCGCGGCGTGCATTTCCTCAGCCAGCGCTCGACCGATGCGTTCGAGGCCGCCCGCGCCAAGGTCGCGCGCTTCCTGAATGCCGCCAAGGCCGACGAGATCGTCTTCACCCGCAACGCGACCGAATCCATCAATCTGGTGGCGCAGAGCTGGGGCCGGAAGAACCTCGGCCCCGGCGACGAGATCGTGCTGACCGAGTTGGAGCATCACGCCAACATCGTGCCGTGGCAGATGCTGCGGGCCGAGAAGGGTTTCGAGATCCGGGTCGCGCCGATCGACGATACCGGCCAGATCCGGCTCGACGAGACCGCCAAGCTGATCGGGCCGCGCACCAAGCTGGTCGCCATATCCCATATGTCGAACGCGCTGGGTACCATCCTGCCGGTGCGCGAGATCGTGCGCATGGCCCATGCCCAGGGCGCCGTGGTGCTGGTCGACGGCTGCCAGGCCGCCGTTCACAAGCAGGTCGACGTCCAGTCGCTGGATGCCGATTTCTATGCCTTCTCCGGCCACAAATTGTACGGGCCGTCGGGCATCGGCGTGCTCTACGGTAAGTATGCGCTGCTGGAGGCGATGCCACCCTATCAGGGCGGTGGCGACATGATCGACCGCGTCACCTTCGCCCGCACCACCTTCAAGGAGCCGCCGCACCGGTTCGAGGCCGGCACCCCGGCGATCGTCGAGGCGATCGGCCTGGCCGCGGCCATCGACTATCTGGCGGATTTGAGCCCGGTGCTGGTCGCTGACCATGAGGACGAGGTGCTGGCCTATGCCACCGAACGCCTGTCGGCCATCGACGGCGTGACCATCCACGGCACGGCGGCGGAGAAGGGGGCGATCATCTCCTTCACCATGGCCGGCGCCCATGCCCATGACATCGCGACGATCCTGGACCAGCAGGGCGTGGCGGTGCGGGCCGGGCATCATTGCGCCCATCCGCTGATGGACCGGCTGGGTGTCACGGCGACGGCGCGGGCCTCCTTCGCGCTCTATTCGACCAAGGCCGAGGCCGACGCGCTCGTCGAGGCGGTCGGTCAGGTCAAACGGATCTTCAAGCTATGAACGACCTGCGCGATCTCTATCAGGAAGTGATCCTCGACCACGGCAAGTCGCCGCGCAATTTCGGCCATCCCGACGGCGCCAATCGCACCGCGCATGGTCATAACGCGATGTGCGGCGACACGATCGACGTGTTCCTGACGGTCGATGCCGACGGCAAGATCGAAGACGCGGCGTTCGAGGGGCAGGGTTGTGCGATCTCCGTCGCCTCGGCCTCGATGATGACGGAAATGCTGAAGGGCAGGACCCAGGCCGACGCGCATCACCTGTTCGAAACGATGCACGCGCTCTGCACCGGCCACGAGGACGAGGCAGACCTCGCCGACCTGGATGAGGACACCGCCGACCGGATGCAGATTCTGGCCGGTGTGCGGCAGTATCCGATGCGGGTGAAATGTGCCACCCTGGCGTGGCATACGATGGACAAGGCCATGAACGAAAAGGCCAAAGAGGACATCTCGGTATGAGCGATATCGATGGGGCGGTGGTGGACGACACCGTCCGTGACATGGAAGCCGAACCGCCGTCGATCGAGGCGCCGCTGGGCCACCCCAAGCTGCCCGGCATCGTCGAGGCGCTGAAAAGCGTGTTCGATCCGGAGATCCCGGTGAATATCTATGAGCTCGGCCTTATCTATAAGATCGAGATCGACGAGGCCGAGAACGTGGCGATCAAGATGACCCTGACCGCACCGGGGTGCCCGGTCGCCGGCGAAATGCCGGAGCAGGTGCGCGAGGCAGTGGCAGCGGTCGACGGGCTGGGCGATGTCGATGTCGAGCTGGTCTGGGAACCGGGCTGGAACCCGGGCCTGATGGCCGAGACGGCGAAGCTTCAACTCGGCATGTTCTAGAGGAACCTGAGTATGGGAATGGCACTTCCGAAAGCGATGACCCTGACCGAGGCCGCGGCCGACCGCGTCAAGGCGCTGGTCTCAAAGGGGCAGGAGAGCGCGGCCGAGGACCAGATACTGGGCCTGCGCGTCGGCGTGAAGAGCCGCGGCTGCTCGGGCCTCAGCTATTTCGTCGAATACGCCAAGGAGCAAAAGCGCTTCGAGGAGGTGGTCGAGGACAAGGGCGTGAAGATCTTCATCGACCCCGCCGCGACCATGTTCCTGCTGGGCAGCGAGATGGACTATGTCGAAAGCACGATGCAGTCCGGCTTTGTCTTCAACAACCCGAACGAGAAGAGCCGCTGTGGGTGCGGAGAGAGTTTTTCCGTCTGATTTCTTAGGCCGTGATTCCCGCGCAGGCGGGAATCCAGAATCAGAAGTAAGAATTTATCCGCAGATTACGCAGATTAACGCAGATTTTTCGCTGCGTGGCTTCGACCGCCGAAGGCAGCAGACCTTGGATTCAATCTGCGGAAATCTGCGTAATCTGCGGATAAAAATCCTGGATTCCCGCCTTCGCGGGAATGACGCCGGGAAGGTCAGGCTGCCCGAACTTCCCAATCCGCCGGCACAGCCCCAGCGGCCTGCCGCACCAGCTCCGGCCCCGCGCCGGGCTTATGCGCATCCTCGGACAATATCCGCCGCCAGCGCCGTGCCCCCGGCAGGCCCTGGAACAGGCCCAGCATATGGCGGGTGATCGCCTTCAAGGGCGCCCCGGCCGACATGCGCTGCTCGATGAAGGGCAGCATCTTTTCCACCACATCATGGCGTGACGGGGCCAGGCCGCCGAACAAAACGGCGTCGATCTCGGCCAGCCGATAGGGTTCCTGATAGGCGACACGGCCCAGCATGACACCATCGACATGGGCGAGGTGGGTGCGCACATCCTCGATCGTCTGGATGCCGCCGTTCAGCGTGACCGGCAGATCGGGGAAATCCTGCTTCAGGCGATAGCCGAATTCATGGCGCAGCGGCGGTATCTCGCGGTTCTCCTTGGGCGACAGCCCGTCGAGCACGGCGTTGCGGGCATGCAGGATCAGCTCCGCCGCGCCGGCGCCCCGCACCTTGGACACGAACCCGGCCAGCGCCTCGTATTCGTCGCGCTTCGGATCGGGCAGGGGCTCGATGCCGATGCGGCATTTGACCGTGACCGGCGTGCCTTCGGCTCCCACAACCATGGCCCGGACCAGATCGGCGACATGGTCGGGATCGGCCATCAGGCAGGCGCCGAACCGGCCCGACTGCACCCGGTCGGACGGGCAGCCGCAATTCAGGTTGATCGCGTCATAGCCCCAGCGCGCACCCCACCGCGCGCTCTCCTCCAGCTCCCGCGCATCGGAGCCGCCCAGCTGCAGCACCACCGGATGCTCGGCCGGCTCGAAATCGAGGAACCGGGCCTTGTCGCCATGCAGGATCGCACCCGTCGTCACCATCTCGGTATAGAGGACGGCGTTGGGGCTTAAGAGACGGTGGAAGTACCGGCAATGCCGGTCGGTCCAATCCATCATCGGAGCGATACAGAGTTTACGTGCGAATAGCGTCATGTTCGTCAGGTTAGCATAAAAACGCGACCCCGCGTGACCAGCCGAACCCTTTTCCGGCTGGGCAACCCTCTGCCACAAAATTGTGCACCGCACTTCTCACAAGGTGCTCATTCGGGCAGCACTTTGCCGCAGAATTGTGCACTGCACTATAAATTGCGCGCGTCAGTTCCCGATGTGCGCCCGGGCAGAATGTATCCGCGGCCCAACGATACTGCGGCTTCACGGACCATGGGCCGCTTACCGCCGCCCTGGCACGCGCCTTGCAGGTAGGAATTTCGAAATGGGCGTCTAGGGTTCCGGTTCCGTCAAGGGAATGTCTGGACCGAGAGATGCCATCCGGGCGTGAGACAGCACCCGGACGCACGGCGGGATAAAAGCCCGGGAGATCAATGTCGAAGAGGCTCAGGCATCTTCGGGATGGTTTCCTGCGCGACAGGGCTGGAGCCGTTCCTACTGAGCCTCCTTAAAACTGGAGGTATGTCAGTGACCAAAGGTTCTCGCAATTTCAGCCTGCTTTTGTGCTCGACCGCGATCATCATGTGCTGTGCCGCGACGGCATCGGCCGACCCCGCGAAAGCGACGCCGGCCGAGGCGGCTGCGGCGGACAATTCGAATTCTTTGGAAGAGGTCGTCGTCACCGCGCAAAAGCGCTCCGAGAATCTGAAGGCGGTTCCGGCCAGCATATCCGTGCTGTCCGGCGCGACCTTGAACAGTACGGCAATCGCGACTGTCGACGATCTGTCCCGCGCCGTGGCAGGCCTCTCCGTGCAAGCCAGCGGCGCGGAAGGAAACGCCCAGCTGCAGATCCGCGGCGTCAGCTCCACCGCCGGCGACTCCACGATCAGTCTCTATCTCAACGAGACGCCGATCAGCATCAGCTCCCGTTACGGCGGCGCCACCCAGCCGATTCCGTTCGATCTCGCCCGGGTCGAGGTGCTGCGCGGCCCGCAGGGAACGCTCTATGGCGCCAGTTCGCTGGGCGGCACCATCCGCTATATCCAGAACAAGCCCGAACTCGAAACCTTCAGCGGGTTCGCCGAAAGCGACCTCTCGGGCACAATTCATGGCGGTGTGAATTATGAGACGTCGGCACTGGTCAATTTACCGATCACCAACGACGTTTTCGCCATCCGCCTGGGCGCGCTCTATGGTTCCGACAGCGGCTGGATCGACAATTACGACGGCAACGGCAAGATCGCCAACAGCGGGGTGAACAGCGACCGGAAGAAGCTGGTTCGCTTTTCGGCTCTCTATCAGGCCAACGACGATCTGAGCATCCAGGCCAATACCACCTATCAGGATTTCGACACCAAGGATTCATCGGCCTTCTACACCGATGCCGGCGCCAGCAATTCCACCGGCTTCGGCACGGCGCCCTACATCGTGACCACCGGCCTGTTCAAGCAAAGCAAACTGGTCGGGGAAGGGGCGCAGGACCGCGTCCTGGTGTCCGACGTCGATGTCACCGCCAATCTCGGCTTCGCCGATCTGACCTCGATCAGCAGTTATTTCCGCCGCTCCAACCCGCAAACGATCGACGGCACCTATTACAATAGCGGCGCCCTGGTCGCTTACTTTCTGCCTGCGCGGTTCACGCCGGAAGCGTCCGTCGCCTTTTCGCCTTCGCCGGTTTACCAGCAGATGGCCTGGAGCAACTGGTCGCAGGAAATCCGCCTGTCCTCTCCCGCCGATGAAGGGTCGCCGTTGAAATGGGTTGGCGGCGTCTACGTGTCCCTCGTGCATGCCGGCCAGTCCCAGATCGATCCCGATCCCTTGCTCGCCAGCAACTTCCTCAAGGCCTATGGCGTGCCGATCGGCAGCATCTCGCAGGAGCTTGGGGGCGCGAAGAACGATCCGTCCCTGTTCGACCCGATATACGCGTTTACGCAGACCGAGAGGATCGAGCAATATGCGGCGTTCGGCCAGGTTACCTATGACATCCTGGACAATCTGCATCTGTCGGGCGGACTGCGCTATTCGATATCCCGCGACGAGAATGTCTCCAACAATGCGCAGAATTCGTTTTACGACCTAGGCCTGCCGGCGCAGGTCAAGACCACGATCAAAGCCTATGCGGCGACGCCGCGCTTTTCACTGTCTTACGATATCGACAGCGACACCTCGATCTATACGACCGAAGCCAAAGGCTTCCGGCTGGGCGGACCGGCCGGATCGCTGCCCAGCGGTCCCGGCAACAGCTGCCAGCCCAGCTATGAAGATCTGGGCCTGAACGGTGCGCCGGGCGCCTACGGTTCGGATTCGCTGTGGAGCTATGAGGCCGGTGTGAAATCCACGCTGGCCGACCACAGCATCTCCGTCAACGCAGCCGGATATTATATCGACTGGTCGCGCGTGCAGCAGGGCGTCAATCTGCCGAGCTGCGGCTACAGCTTCACCGCCAACGCCGGCGACGCGGAAGTCTATGGCGGCGAGATCGAGCTGATCTATGCACCGAAATTCGTCAGAGGGCTCAAGCTCGGTGTGAACTTCAGCATCAATCATGCCGAGATCACCAAGACCACCGCGCCTTTCGCCAAAGTCGGCCAGACATTGGAAGATGTCCCAGAGAGGACCGCGACCGTCTCGGTCGACTACGATACGCCCATCGTCAATGAATGGAGCGGCTTTGCCCATGTCGATTACGACTTCACCGGGCATTCGCACGGCGCCTTCCAGACGTATCTGCCCAATTACGAAAATAAAGCATACGGCGTGGTCGATGCTCAGGTCGGTGTCGATACCGACACCTGGAAAATCTATCTGTTCGCGAAAAACCTGCTCAACGACCACACCATCTACCAACAGCCGACCGTCGCTTCGGTTACCGAAGGCTATACGGTTCGCCCTCTCACGATCGGTGTTTCGGTAAAGGAGAGTTTCTGATGGCCGCTCCCCACTCTGAACAAATTTGTCCAATGGCGTGGGGGCTCGTTCAGCGCGATTTTGCCTCAGGCACTTGCCAAAATGCCACCGCGAGTAATACTCTTTGTGCATTAAGTATTACTAGTCCGAGGCTGTGAAATCCACCTGACGTTTGAATTTTGCATGCGAGGCTAAAATGGACGGGATTCGCGTAGGCAATAGGGTGATCGGAACACAGTCGCCTGTGACCGTCGGTTGGGAAAACATCCCCAAGGTGGAAGGCGGTCCGGTGAAGCGTTTCATCTTCACCTGGTTCCAGCCCGCGGTCCTGCTCGCGCTCATCGTGTTCTGGTATTACGCGCCCAATTCCATCGCCAAGGCATCGACTGCCGTCTGGATCAGCATAGGCTTCAACGCCCTGCTTCTGGCGCTCGAATGGGTAAACCCGCGATACGAGAGCTGGCAACTGACCTGGAAAGAACTGGCGACCGACCTTTTCTTTGTCGGGCTCGGCTACACGGTAATAGACGTCGCGAGCTACTATATCGGCAGCGATGCATGGGCGGAATCCGCCCTGAATTATCTGGTGTATGACCACTTCGGTTGGTTCATGACCTTGCCGCTGCTGCTGCAAGCCGTGCTGATCTTGTTCATTTTCGACTTCGGGCAATATTGGATGCATCGCGGGATGCATAACTGGTACCCGCTATGGCTGCCGCATTCGGTGCACCACTACATTACCCAATTGAACATCAATAAGGGGGCGGTGGGTAATCCGGTGGAGCTCTTTCTGATCGGGCTTGGCATCGGCGGCTTCTTCGACTTCCTGCCGCGCGCCTTCCTCCTCTCCGGCGGTATCAGCATGGCGGTTTCCATCTACGCCCATATCAACGTCCGCTTCGATTCGCCGAGATGGTGGCGCTTCCTGTTCAACACCACCGAGCATCACAGCCTGCATCACTCGCAAGACTATGAGTCGACCCGGAGCAACTACGCCAACTCTCTGATTTTCATCGACCGCATGTTCGGCACCTGCATCGATGGCGAAGCCGAACTGCTGGGCATGGAAGGCGGCCGCCGCATGTCGATCCGCGAGCAGCTGGCCTATCCCTTCACGGAGGGTTGGAAGGCGATGAAGGGGCGGCTCGACCCCACCGGCAACTGGCCATCCGCCGGCGGTGGCACCCGCGTGATGGAAGCCGCTCCGCACGCCTAGCCGCCTTCCTACCCAGTCGTGATGCGAGGCCGCCGGCGCTGCCGGGGGCGGGACCGAAACACATCTCCCGGATGCAGATTGCATGAGCCCGCGTTTTATCAACTGGATCTGGCACATCAGGGGCAGCCTGGCGCTCGCGCCCGGGCAAACGAGCGATGACGTCTTCGACCGGCTCGACCCGCTGTTCCACCAGGCCGGCACCAGTCGCGATCGGGCAAGCGACACGCTGACCTTCCGGAAAAAGGATCAGGCGGCTCAGGACAAGATGTCCGTGTTCGACGGCGGTGTCCTGCGCATCGAGAAAAGCATCGCTGGGCCGGTACTGCGCTATCACTTGACCAGCCGGGCCTTGCTGTTCTGCTTCCTGGCGCCGCTGTTCTTTGTGGCGCTGGCTCAGGCGACCATAGAAATCAACAGCTTCTACGCACCGGGAACGAGCGCCGCGGATAAGCTTGCGGCCGAGAAGGCGGAAGCGAAGAAGAAGGAAGCTGACGAGAAAATCGCGAAGATACCGATGAACCCCATCGACAAGGCCCTGGGCGCACCTGCTCCCAAAAAGCCGGGAGCGGACGACAAGGACGAAAAGGGCGGCGGGGACGCCAAGAAGCCTACGACGAAGCCGGCTTACGTATTCGCGGGGATTTTCGCCGCGCTCTATATCATCGGACGGATACTCGAAGACCGGCTGATCAGGTCGCTCTTCAGGAAAAGACTGCTGGCATCGTGATCAGGACTGGGAGAAACGCATGACAATCGGCCTGGTCCCCAAACATTCGTCCCTGAGCAGTTTCATCGCAGGTTGCCTGCTGATCCTCAGCGCTGGCTACGGCAGCGCGGCGTGGGGCGCGGCGCCGGAAATCCGGCCTATGTCCGAGCTCAAGGTCACGGCCACCATACCGATCGCGAAGCAGGCCGATTGGGTCAGGATCACTGCGACGGCTGTGTGGATAGGCAGCAAAGGTCCGTACGCCGTCAGCGAGATCGATCCTCAGACCAACCAGGTGACGAAAGTGGAGCTGCCGGGCGACCCGTGCGGCGGCCTTGCGGCGGACGCCGAAAATCTGTGGGTGCCGCTCTGCGGCAAGACGCCCAAGCTTGCGCGCGTCGATCTTAAGAAGCGGGAAGTGACCGGCATCTTCGACGTAGGTCCCGCGGTGGGAGAGGGTGGAATCGCCGTCGGCGCGGGCAGCGTCTGGGTGATCGTCGACAAGAAAGGCTCGATGGCCCGAATCGATCCTGCCAACGGTTCCGTCGTTGCCACCGTGCAGTTGCCGCCCGGCTCCTACAACCCTGCCTTCAGCGAGGGGCGGATTTGGGTGACGCGCGCAGACGGCGCGGAAGTGACGATCGTCGATACAGCCACGAACAAGATTGTGGGGCATGTTCCCGTCGGACGTCATCCGCGCTTTCTGACCGCGGGCGGAGGCGGGGTCTGGACGCTGAACCAGGCGAAGGGGTCCTTGAGCCGCATCGATGTCGGCGGGCAGCAGCCTGCCGTGACCGTGCCGCTGCATGTTCCCGGCGGCGGCGGCGACATCGCCTACGCCGATGGCGAGGTCTGGGTTACGATGATGAAGACGCCGCTCTCCGTCGTCGATGCCTCCCGCACCCAGGTGCTGTGCCAGTGGAAGGGGGCCGGTGGCGATGCCGTGGGCGTCGGTCTCGGATCCATCTGGTTGACCAATCTTCGCCTCGGGACCGTAACGCGCATCGCGCTCACCGACGTTCCCAAGGACTGCCGCGCAGCAGCCAACAGATAAACGAAGCGCGTTAGCCGGCTTCGGGCGGCACGCCGTTGCCGTGGGCATGCAGCGGTGGCAGCAGGGCCGTGGTGGTGACGAGCTTGATCTGCTGCACGCTGCGGATGCGGCGGAGATCGTCGCAAAGCTGGCGCAGGCGGGCCGCCGGTCCCTGGACAAGCAGAACCTCGAGCGACTGGTCGTCTTCAAGAAAGACGTGCTGCGAGGAAATCACCTCCTTCAGGTAGGCGGATTGGGTTCGCGCCAAGGCGTGGCGCACCCGGCCGCTCTCGGCGCGGTAAATCAGCGTGATGGTGCCCGCGATAACCGGATTTTCCTGACCGGCGACAAAGTCCGCAAGCTCATGGCGGATCAGCTCGGTGATCACCTGGGATCGGCTGGCCAGCCCGCGCTCGGCCATCATCGCTTCCAGCTGGACTACGAGCTCGGGCGGCAGGCTGATGCTGAGGCGCGTGAATGGCGCCGCCCCTTGGTCTTCCTCCACCGCAGACGGTTTCCTCAATGCTGTCCTCCCAGTGATCCGGCGGCGGCCTTCCTTACGCCCATTTTCGCTTTATTTCGATAAATTGGGAACGCGAACCTGGGCGCGTTGCTTGGAAGCATCGACATAGCCGAGCCTGCAAAAAGGGGTTAGAGTCGCATCAAACAGGCCTACAGCTAATTGCAGCTGGGAAAATGGGGCGGTCCGAATGAAGAACTGGACTATTCGAGGGAGAATCCTGGGTAGTTTCGCGGTCGTATTAGTTTTGATGATCGTGATGGGTGTCGTCGCTTATGGCGGTCTTGAGGTTGTCGATAGAGAAGCGCTCGGTATCGAGGTCGACACTTTCCAGGGTCAGAAGCATAGCGCCGAGATATTGGTCGCGTGGGAACAGAATTACGCGCTGACCGAGGCGCATCTATTGCAGACCGACAGGGCTGCGATGGACGCGCTGGAGGCCGAGCTCAGGGCGAATGCGGCGCGGCTGGATACGGAGATGGAGCATTATGCCTCGGCCATCTTCGGCAATGCCGAAGATCAGCGGAATTTCGCAACCCTGAAAGACCTACGCGGCGCCTATGGCCGTGCGCAGCAGGAGGTGCTTCGCCTCAGCGCCGATCCGAAAAGCAAGGATGTGGCCGCGGCCGCGCTGCGCAGCCAGCTCAGCCCGGAATTCGTCAAGGCTGAGGCTGCTGCCCGCCATCTCCTCGATTGGAATTCGGCGGAGGTCGAAAAGTCGGTCGACCGCATCCAGGCGCCCGTCAACGGCGCCCGGATCGGCATCGTCGGCAGCGCCGCGGCCGCCGTCATCCTCGCCTTTATCTGCGGCTATTTCCTGATGCGGGCGATCAGCGTGCCGCTGGCGCGCCTGGTGGCCGTGGTCGAGGTGATGCGCACCGGCAATTTCTCCCAGCGCGTCGGCCTGGACCGGCGCGACGAGTTCGGCACGCTGGCCGACGGCTTCAACCGCATGGTCGACGATCTGACCGGGCTGATCGGCCAGGTTCAGAAATCCGGCATCCAGGTCAACGCCTCGATCAACGAGATCGCGGCGACCGCCAAGGAGCAGCAGGCGACGGCCAGCGAGATCGCCGCCACCACGACCGAAATCGGCGCGACGTCGAAGGAAATCACCGCGACCTCGAAAGAGCTGGTCCGCACCCTGGACGAGGTCTCCGCCTTCGCCGATCAATCCGCGGTCCTCGCCGGCAACGGCCAGGCCGGCCTGACGCACATGGAAGATACCATGCACCACGTCATGGAGGCGGCCGGCGCGGTCAACGCCAAGCTGGCGGTGCTGAACGAGAAGGCCGGCAATATCAACCAGGTGGTGACCACCATCACCAAGGTCGCCGACCAGACCAATCTTCTGTCGCTCAACGCCGCGATCGAGGCGGAAAAGGCCGGCGAATACGGGCGCGGCTTCGCCGTGGTGGCGACCGAAATCCGCCGCCTGGCCGATCAGACGGCGGTCGCGACCTATGACATCGAGCAGACGGTGAAGGAGATCCAGTCGGCGGTCGCCGCCGGCGTGATGGGCATGGACAAGTTCTCCGAGGAGGTCCGGCGCGGTATCCATGAGGTGCAGCAGGTGGGCGAGCAGCTGTCGCAGATCATCCAGCAGGTCCAGGCGCTGGCGCCCCGGGTGGAATCGGTGAATGAGGGCATGCAGGCCCAGGCGACCGGCGCCGAGCAGATCACCCAGGCGCTGACCCAGCTGACCGAGGCGGTGCAGCAGACGGTCGAATCGCTCAGCCAGTCCAGCCTGGCGATCGAGGAGCTGAACAAGGTGTCGGGCGACCTGCGCAGCGGCGTGTCGCGGTTCAAGCTGGAATAGGGCGGGGAGGCGCGATGCTGTTCCTCCTTTTCCGGCTCGACGACGACCGCTATGCGCTGGAGGCGGGCCGGATCGTGGAGATCATCCCCACGGTCACGGTGAAGCGCATTCCCCAGGCCGCCGCCGGGATCGCCGGCGTGATCGACTATCACGGCGCGCCCGTCCCGCTTGTCGATCTCCATCTTTTGTCGCTCGGCCGCCCGGCGCGGCAGCGGCTGGACACGCGGATCGTGATTGTCCGCTACCCCGACGCGCATGGGCAGGACCGGCTGCTCGGCCTGCTGGCCGAGCGGGTGACCGAAACCGTGCGCCGCGACCCGGCGGACTTTGCCGACCCCGGCGTTCGCTCGAAGGAGGCGCCGTATCTGGGGCCCGTCGCGTCCGATGAGCAGGGCCTCATCCAATGGGTCGCGCTGGGCACTCTGCTGCCGCCCTCGGTCCGCGACCAGCTCTTCGACCAGCCGGCGGCCGCGTGATGGCCGGCGCGGAATTCGAAAGGCTGCTGCAGGAGACGATGGGCCTGGATGCCGCCACGATCGGTTCGGCGGCGATCGAGCGGGCGGTGCAGGAGCGCCAGGCCGCTTGCCGGCTGGCCGACCCGCAGGCCTATCTCGCCCATGTGCGCGCGTCCGAGGCCGAGCTGCAGAGCCTGATCGAGGCCGTCGTCGTGCCGGAGACCTGGTTCTTCCGCGACCGCGAGGCCTTCGCCGCCCTGGCCCGGCTGGTGCTGGAAAGCTGGCTGCCGCGGCATCAGGCCGGCACGCTCCGCCTCCTCAGCCTGCCCTGCTCGACCGGGGAGGAGCCTTATTCGATGGCGATGGCCCTGCTGGATGCGGGGCTGCCGCCCGGGCGCTTCCGCATCGACGCGGTCGATATCAGCGAACGGTCGCTCGCGCTGGCGCGCCGCGCGCAATACGGCCGGAATTCCTTCCGTGGCAAGGACCTGGCCTTTCGCGACCGGCATTTCGTCCAGCTGCAGGGCGCCTGGCGGCCGAACGACACGGTCCGGGCGCAGGTGCAGTTCCAGCAGGGCAATCTGTTCTCGCCCGCCTTCCTGCCCGGCGCCGAAATCTATGACGTCGTCTTCTGCCGCAATGTGCTGATCTATTTCGACCGTATGGGCCAGGACGCGGCGGTGGCGGTGCTGCGGCGCCTGCTGACGGCGGAGGGCACTTTGTTCGTCGGCCCGTCCGAGACCGGCCTGCTGCTGAACCACGATTTCGTCTCGGCCAGGATCCCGCTCGCCTTCGCCTTTCATAAAAGGCCGGCCGCGCCGGCCGAGGTCGCGGCGGATGTTCCGGAGGCGCGGCGCCGGCCGCTGCCGCTTCGCCAGCAGATTACGATGCCGCCGCGCGTGCCGCAGGCGGCCAAGCCGCGCGTCGTCCGCCCGCTCGCGGCGGCGAAGCCGGAAGCGCCTGCACAGAATTCCGGGATCGCTGAGGCCGCGCGGCTGGCCGATCAGGGCCGCTTCGCCGAGGCCGAGGCGATCTGCCAGGCGCATCTCGCCGCCAACGGGGCGACGGCGGAGGCGTTGTATCTGCTGGGATTGCTGCGCGACGCCGCCGGCAGGCTGGACGAAGCGGCCGGCTATTATCGCAAGACGCTCTATCTCGACCGCGACCATCGCGAGGCGCTGAGCCATCTGGCCCTGCTGCTGCGCAAGCAGGGCGACCTGTCGGGCGCGCAGCTGCTGCAGGCGCGGGCCAGCCGCGCCGAACGGAAGAGCGCCGGATAAATGCCCAAGACCCGCTCCAGCGCCCCGCCCGCCGCGCAGACCGTCATGGACGATTGCTGGAACCGGATCGGCGTCCGCGGCGACGCCTCGTGCCCGAAGCTGGAGACCTATGTCCATTGCCGGAACTGTCCGGTTCATGCCGCTGCGGGCACGGTCCTGCTCGACCGGGAGCCGCCGCCCGGTCATCTCGCCGAATGGACCCGCCATATCGCGCAGGAAAAGCCGGCGC
>Ga0207694_10001815_pt1 | contig 17786 bp, 13 predicted proteins | sample KBSC34metaG_FD_184353 | JGI IMG/M metagenome (GOLD analysis project Ga0207694, IMG submission 184353) | Corn rhizosphere microbial communities from Kellogg Biological Station, Michigan, USA - KBS C3-4 metaG (SPAdes) (version 2) | ecosystem: Host-associated > Plants > Roots > Rhizosphere > Soil... | reverse complement strand
CGTCCAAAGTGACGTGCAAACGCACCGTGACGCATCAGTACGATATTATTCGCGTCCGATTCTTCTTCTGCGCCCGGTCCACCTTGTGCGATGTGGCAGCAGTAATCGTGCACGCTGATGATCGGGCTCTCGTACAGCGGCCGGTAGACGATATCTTTATCGCGCTCGTTACCCACAAGTGTTATCGTACATGACCGATGTTTTCTCCCCCAAACATCCTTGCTAAAGAAAATCGCGGCCTGCTGCTCGACATCGTAGTCTTCGTTCTAAACATCGTCCTGATGCGTTGGCTGACGGGCTACTTCCTCCAACTCGTTCACCTCGCTAACGGCGACGAACGGCTCGCGCAATTCATGTTGACCGGAATGTGTTTGAGCATGTGGATCCTGCCGGCGGCAGGCGCCGTCATGAAGCGCTGGCATTTTCATCAGCGTTTGAAAGAGGAAGAAAAGAAGGTCGATTGGGAAGACGGCGCGGCCGGCTGTCTCTTCAATCCGATCTTTTACTTCTGCCTGAACCTCGTACTCATGTCGGCGATTGTCGCCGGTCTGGGCACTTTTTTATTCGGCAATCAAGTATCCAACAACGGCGCGATCTTCGTTCCGCTTATTTTTTTCGGACTGTTCTGTACGATCGCGCAAACGTATCTTATCTACCGATATTTCTCTGTACCGAACAAGGCGCCGCGTTCCGAGTTTCTGCGGCATTCGGAAAGCGAGCTGCTCGGCGACATCTGCATTTTTGTGAACATGATTCTGTTTCAGATTATCTGGAATACACTCACGTTCGCGGGACTCGGCAGGCCGTCCGGAGTCCTGGAATTTCTGGGCCGGCTTTTCTTTCTATGCTTTCTCGCGATGCTGATCTACTTCCCGCCGCGCATGTTTTATCTCTACGAAGACATCAATCGCGGGCGCACGTGGGCCATGATGTTCCTCGCAAATTCTCCGGTGATTTTCAGAGTACTTATCGGGACGAAAGAATGGTAGACAGGATTTACAGGATTTTTCATGATTAACAGGATCTATCTTGTAAATCCTGCTCTAATCTTGTAAATCCTGTCCAAGAGGTGCATATATGAAAATTAGCTTTCTCATCGCAGTTTTGCTATTAGCTATCGCGCAGGACTCCGGCGAAATCCGCAACTTCCTTCGCGTTAACAAAGACTTCTGCACCGGCGGCCAGCCAAAACTCGAGCATCTCGAAAAGCTAAAAGCCGACGGCGTCAAATCAATCATCAACCTGCGCCAACCGAGCGAGCATCGCGCCGCCGAAGAGGAAGCGAAAGCCAAAGAGCTCGGCTTGAAATACTTCAACATCCCCGTCGCCTACGGTAACCCGAACGAAGAACAGGTCGCGGAGTTTTTGAAGATCACTGACGATCCGGAAAATCGTCCGGCGTTCATTCATTGCACGGCCGCGATTCGCGTCGGCGCGTTCTGGATGATCAGGCGCGTATTGCGCGACGGATGGAAAGTCGAAGACGCAGAAGCCGAAGCGGTGAAGGTCGGATTGCGCGAGAGCCCACACTGGGTCGAGTTCGCGCGCAAGTACATCGAGACGCACAAGCCGAAGGCATCTTTACCTTCACACCAGTTGAGCTTCGGCGTTTTTTCAGCTCGTTTCGATCCGGCGGGCACGTTCACACTCGAAGGCACGGGCTGGCCCAAGATCAACGGCACTTATAAAAACCTCGGTTCCGAAGTTGAACTCCTGATCGCCGGTGGACCGGGCGGCTGTGATGGCCCGGGCAAGTATCGCTACGAAACTGACGGCAAGCATCTTTCCTTCGATCTCGTTTCAGACGACTGCAGGCCACGGCAAATGATTCTCAACCGGAGCACATGGCGACCGGCTGATGAGACTGTCATTAAACCAGCGCGCGAGATCGTCAGTACCGGCAACGGCAAACCACCGACTCGCCCGCTCGGAAGCAACAAAGGAAGCTGGCCGTCGTTTCGCGGTCCAAACGCGTCCGGCGTTGCCGAAGGACAGAATCTTCCTGACGAGTGGAACGGCAAGACAGGCCAAAACATTCTCTGGCGCACAGCGATTCCCGGCCTCGCGCACTCGAGCCCGGTCGTTTGGGGAAATCGGATCTTCGTCACGAGCGCGGTGAGCACCGATCCGAAAGCGTCATTTAAACCCGGACTCTACGGCGATGGCGACGCGTCGGCGGATCGTTCGAAGCACCGCTTTATGATCTACGCGGTCGACAAACCGACCGGCAAAATCCTCTGGGAACGAGTTGCTTACGAGGGCGAGCCGCGCGAGAAACGTCACATCAAGTCGACGTATGCGAACTCCACGCCCGTGACTGACGGTCGCATCGTCGTCGCGTGGTTCGGATCGCAGGGCTTGTACGCTTATGACGTCAATGGCAAGCCTCTTTGGAAAGTCGATCTCGGACGTCTGGACCTCGGAGCGTACGACATTCCCACTTACGAGTGGGGCCCAGCCAGCTCGCCCATCATCTGGAAAGACCTGGTAATCCTTCAGTGCGACACGCAGACTGACTCATTCATGATCGCTTTCAACGCGGAGAATGGCCGGGCAGTCTGGAAAACAAGTCGCGACGAGATTCCTTCGTGGGGCACGCCGACAGTCGCAACCACCACGAAAGGCGAAGAGCTCATCGCCAACGCTTCAAATTTCATTCGCGGCTACGATCCGCGCACAGGCAAAGAGCTCTGGCGACTCGGACGCAGCTCCAAGATCACAGCGCCAACGCCGATCTTCGCAGACGACATGCTCGTCGTCGTGAGTGGACGTGGACCAGAGCGACCGATCTTCGTCGTCAAAGCCGGAGCGCGCGGTGATCTAACGCTGCCGGAAGGAAAGACGAGCAGCGACACAGTCATCTGGAGCCGCACCGGACGCGGTTCCTACATGCCGACGCCTTTGATCTACAACGGTCTTCTCTACGTGCTCGCGAACAACGGCACGTTCGACGCTTACAACCTGAAAACCGGTGAAGAGATTTATCGACAGCGTCTGCCCCTCGTCGGCAGCGGCTTCAGCGCGTCGCCGGTCGCGTCAGATGGGAAGATCTATTTGTCGAATGAAGACGGCGAGATACTCGTCGTAACAGCCGGGGAGAAGTTCAACCACATCGCGACGAATTCGATGGGCGAATTGCTGATGGCTACACCGGCGTTATCGGATGGCGTGATGTACGTGCGCTCTTCTCAAAGTCTCTTTGCTGTAGGCCGGAAAAAATAACGATTCATGACCACCGGCCGCATGGAAGCGTTCAGTGATGGTGTGATCGCTATCATCATTACGATTATGGTGCTCGAACTGCGCGCGCCGCACGACACCAGCTTAGCTGGACTGCGACCACTGATCCCCGTCTTCGCAAGCTATGTCATGAGTTTTATCTACATCGGGATCTATTGGAACAACCATCACCATCTCCTGCATGTAACCCAACACATCGACGGGCGTGCGCTATGGGCGAATCTGCATCTGCTGTTTTGGTTGTCGCTGGTTCCGTTTGTGACGGCGTGGATGGGTGAAAACCACTTCTCGCAGTGGCCGGTGGCGCTCTATGGCTGCATACTTTTAATGAGCGCCATCGCTTACACGATTCTCGTGTTCGCACTGCTCGCAGCGCCAGGCAATGAACTGTTGGCTTCAGCGTTGGGATCTGACTTTAAGGGCAAGATCTCGATGGTGATCTACGTGACGGGAATTCTGCTGGCCTTTGTCCGGCCCTGGCTCGCCTGTGCGATCTACGTTCTGGTAGCGGCGATCTGGCTGATACCCGATCGCCGCATCGAGCGAAAAATCAGTTAGAGACAGGATTTCAGGATTTGACAGGATTTACAAGATGCAATCCTGCAAATACTGAAAATCCTGCAATCCTGTCTAACTACTACCTCGCGGATACTTGTAGATCCCCACCACTGTATTTGAAATCAAAGAAATCATGCGCTGCGGCGGGAATGCTCTTGCACTGCACGAGCTTGCTCTGTGGCATCTGAAATCCGACGTCGTCCTTGCGCTCAGCATCCGTCGCCCACCACGTCAAACTTGCCCCCTTGTCGTCGGGAACCTCGGCGTCGACCGGGGTCCAACCCTTGGCCGGCTGCTGATAAATGCCGTACGTGATCCTGTCTTTCTCACCCTCGACACCGTTGTCTTCAATCACCAGTAGAATTCGCTGTCCGATATTCGTAGGGACATTCGAATCAAAAATCTCTCCTCCGATGATCGCCTGGTTTTTGACGGTTTCCATACAGTCAAACTTCGCTCTCACCAGCACGCCCGGACTCGTCTTCTCCGGATTATCCGGATCGTCGACCGGGATAGCCGCGGGGTCGCTCAGTGTCATCTCACCTTCGCCCGCGCCCTCAGCGAGTTCGCTGGCTTTGAATTCGACGAATCTCGTTTCGCCGTCGTCCAATGAAAACTTGAAAGAACCGGATGCTGTAGATCCCTCGGCGCCTGCGAAAACCAAATTTGGTAAGGCGATACATACGGCCAACACAGCCATAATGAATGCGCCTATAATGTTCTTCATTGAGAGGTCTCCTCGTGGATAAGGTTTTAGGTAAGTCGGTGTATGAGGACTTTGGTCTTACAAAGTCTATTCGCACGACACGACAAATGAACAAAAATCAGCACTGTAAACTAACGCGTATTTTTATCCCGTTTCTGGTCATCTTAATTTTGGCCAGTTCTTCGGGACTTGTTTGGGGGAAGTTGCCGCAAACCGGCAGCATTAAAGGCAAAGTCGTTGCTGATATTCCGGATCAGCGCAAAGCCTTGTCGGGAGTGACGGTTACTTTAAGCTCAGATCGCCTCGGTGACAAGACAATTCAGAGCATCAGCGACATGGAAGGTCAATACGACTTTCCCAGTCTCATTGCCGGTGACTACATTGTGACGGTGGAATTTTCAGGTTTCAAGAAGTATGAGAAGAAACTGAGCGTGCAGATCGAGGCGACTGTCGAGCACGACATTCTCCTGCAACCTGTCCCGATCAGTGAGAATGTTACGGTCACCGATGATCGAGTCGATGCTGCTAAAACGGAGTCGACTACGCCGTCAGTGATCACACAGGCAGCCCTGCGCGATGCGCCGCTCATCGATCAGAAGTTTCAGGACGCTCTTCCCTTACTGCCCGGCGTGCTGCGTGGTCCGGACGGAAACCTGAACATCAAAGGAACGCGCCCGAGCCAGAGCGGCATTCTCGTTTCGAGTCTGAACGTGACGGATCCGGTTACGGGTGCGCCCGCGATCGAGTTGCCCCTCGAAGCCGTCGACACCGTGCAAGTGCATTCGAATCCGTACTCGTCGGAGTTTGGGAAGTTTACCGGGGCCGTGACGACGATCGAGACGCGCTCGGGCAGTAACGATCTGCGTTATCTGTTTCTTGGCGTGTTGCCACGACCGCGCTGGCGCGACGGCTCGATCTACGGCATCGGCGCTGCGACGCCGCGAATCGCTGTCGGTGGTCCGATCAAGAAAGACAAGCTCTTCTTCTTTCAAAGCGTCGAGTATCGTTTTGTGCGGACGAACGTGCCGAGTCTCGAAGCGCTCGAAGAGCACCAGCGCGATATCAAGCGTGAGAGTTTCGATTCGTTTACGCGTCTCGATTGGGTCGTGAATAAAAACAACCGGCTCACGGGAAGCTTTTCAATCTTTCCGCAGAAGTTTGACTACTTCAATCTGAACACTTTCAACCCGTCTGACACGACCGCGAATTTCCATCAGCGCGGCTGGTTTGTCGCATTGAACGAGCAGGCGACGTTCGAGTCAGGCGCGTTGCTGCAATCGAGTTTCAGCGTGAAGCAGTTTGACGGCGATATCTTCGGCAACAGCGGTGCGCCTTACGAGATCACTCCGGATCGCAATTTCGGCGGCTGGTTTAATCGACAACATCGCGAGAGTCGTCGTTACGAGCTGCTGGAGACTTTCAACTTCGCACCGTGGCGCTCACATACTTTCAAGGCTGGCGTGAATATCAGTCGCACCTCTTTTGATGGCGCTGATCGCAGCGTTCCAGTCACGATCCTGCGCGCTGATGGAACGAGGTATCAACTGATCGATTTCGCCGGCGCAGGTGATCTTAGTCTGGCGCAGAATGAGTATTCGGCGTTTGTGCAGGACAAGTGGATCGTGAACACGCGTCTCGTGTTCGACATGGGCCTGCGCTACGACCGCGACGGCATCGGCAGAAATAACAACGTCGCACCACGTGTCGGCTTTGCTGTCACACCCACAGACTCGGATCGCACGATCGTGCGTGGCGGCGTCGGTCTTTTCTACGACAAGATCCCACTCAACGTCGGCTCATTCGAACAATACCAGAGTCTTCTGGTAACAACATTCGCCGCCGACGGCGTCACGCCGGTCGACGGCCCGCGCCTTCTTCTCAACACAGTCGCCGCCGACTTGGAACCAACTGTAGGGGCGGCCCTTCCTGGCCGCCCGTCGTTCCAGAATCCTTACAGCATTGCCTGGAACCTCCAACTCGATCATCAACTAAACGATCGACTGCTGCTGCGTCTCGGCTATGAAGAACGCCACACACGCCGTGACTTCACGCTCGAGCCAACCGCCGATGCGCTTCTGCTACAGAACAACGGACGCTCGCGTTATCGTGAGTTGCAAGCCGTCGCGCGTTTCCGCTTCCAGGAAGGCCGCAACATCTTCCTGTCATACGTCCGCTCGCAGGCGCGCGGCAATCTAAATGACTTCAACACCTACTTCGGCAATCAAAAGCATCCTGTCATACGCCCGGACGAATACGGCCGCCAACCTTTCGACGCGCCACATCGCCTGCTCTTCTGGGGCGACTTCGCCGTTCCCTTCAACATGGTCGTAACGCCCGTAGTCGACTGGCACAGCGGCTTTCCATTCTCGCTCGTGAACGAGAACCAGGACTTCGTTGGCCCACGCAATGACGGCGGACGCTTTCCGCGTCTCTTAACGCTCGACCTGCTCGTGATGAAGGCGCTGAAAATTCGTTTTCGGGGTAAGGAGTACAAAGGCCGCGCGGGCTTCACCGTCTTCAACATCACGAACCACTGGAACCCACGCGACGTCCAGAACAACATCGCGAGCTCGCAATTCGGCACATTCTTCAACAGCCCCGAGCGCAGTATCCGATTGAAGTTCGAATTTGTAAAATACTGATCCGGTCTTACAATCCGTGTCCCGGTACATGTACAGTCAGGAAAAGAACTTGTTTTTTTCCTAATCTAAGGAACTTACTATGAAGCACCTGCTTGTATTCGCCCTGCTACTACTGCTCTGCCCAATCGTGATGGCCCAGAGCGAAACTCCGTCGAAATTCGAGCCGACCAACCACGGCTTCAACTACGAGCGCCGCACAGTCATGATTCCGATGCGCGACGGCGTCAAACTGCACACCGTCATCCTCGTACCGAAAGGCGCGCGCAACGCACCAATCCTCATGACGCGCACGCCATACAGCGCCGATAAAACAACGAGTCACGTGAACAGCTCCGAGCTCGGCGCAAACCTGGCTGGTTACGACAACGCCATGGACGTGATCATTGAAGGCGGCTACATTCGCGTGGTCCAGGACGTACGCGGCAAGTACGGCTCCGAAGGCGACTACGTGATGAACCGCCCGCTGCAAGGTCCTTTGAATCCGACGAAAGTCGACCATGCAACCGACACCTACGACACGATCGACTGGCTCGTGAAGAACGTTCCCGAGTCGAATGGCCGCGTCGGCATCATCGGCATTTCCTACGACGGTTTCCTGCCGTTGATGGCGCTCATCAATCCGCATCCGGCGTTGAAAGTCTCCGTGCCGATGAATCCGATGGTCGACGGCTGGATGGGCGACGACTGGTTTCACAACGGCGCGTTTCGCCAGCAGGGCATGAGCTACATCTACGATCAGGAAGCCACGCGCGGAAACGACATCGAATGGTGGACCAGCCACTACGACGATTACGACATGTTCATGGAAGCAGTCTCAGCAGGCGAGCTCGGGCGGCTTCGCGGTCTTGAGCAGGTCGGCTTCTGGCGCCAGCTACTCGCGCATCCGAGTTATGACGCTTACTGGCGCGAACAGGCGGTGGACAAAATCCTCGCGAAGGAACCGCTGAAAGTTCCGGTGATGCTCGTACACAGCCTCTGGGATCAGGAAGACATCTACGGTGACATCGCGGTGTACAAAGCGATCGAGCCGAAGGATACAAACAACGACAAGGTTTTTCTCGTGCTTGGTCCGTGGCATCACGGGCAAGAGATTCGTGACGGCAGCTCGCTCGGCGCGATCAAGTTCGACAGCGATACCGCGATGACGTTCCGAAAGGAAATCCTGCGCCCGTTCCTCGATCGTTATTTAAAAGACGGCGCGCCAAAGGCTGACGTCGCGCCCGTCACGGCTTTCGAGACTGGAACGAACAAGTGGTATCGCATGTCTGCCTGGCCCAAGGGATGCGAGGACGGCTGCACCATTAAACCGACGGCCCTTAATCTCAACAAAGGATTAAAGGCGAGCTTCGCAACGCAAGCCGGAATGGATTACGAGGAGTATGTATCGGATCCGGCGAAGCCGGTGCCGTTTCGCGCGCGCCCGATCGATGCGAGCAGTTGGTCGCGCTGGCTGGTCGACGATCAGCGCGAGACGTCAGGCCGTCCAGATGTACTTGTCTTTACCTCGGATGTCCTGAAAGACCCTGTAAAAATCAGCGGCGAGCCGATCGCAAATCTAATGGCGTCGACTAGCGGTACTGATTCTGACTGGGTTGTGAAGTTGATCGACCTCTACCCGGCGCAAGTCGCGGGACAAGCGAACATGGGTGGATACCAACTGATGATCTCTGCCGACGTGTTTCGCGGGCGTTATCGCGAGAGCCTGGAGTTTGCGAAAGCGATCACACCGAACACGCCGCTGAAATATCGTTTCGCTTTGCCGACAGCAAATCACGTCTTTCTGCCGGGCCATCGCATCATGGTGCAGATCCAATCAAGCTGGTTCCCACTCTACGATCGCAACCCGCAGACATTCGTGCAGAACATCTTCTGGGCCAAACCCGAAGACTTCAAAAAAGCAACCCAGCGGATCTACAACACGAGTTTCATCGAGCTGCCGCTGGTGACAAAGTCGTAGACAGGATTCACAAGATTTTTCATGATTGACATGTTCATCTTGTAAACATCTTGTAAATCCTGTCTCTAATTGAGGAGCCCATCTCATGCGTCTGATTGCATTCATCCTCTGCCTTTCGATGTTGGTAGTTGCATCTCGACCGTCAACAACAATCAACGACTACAAAGCCGCGGTCGTGGCCGACGTCAACGCCATGGCGAAACAATCGCAAGTGATGATCGACATGGTCTTCAGCTTCGGTGAGTTGGGCTTCCAGGAAGTCGAGACCTCGAAATATCTCACCGGCATACTCAAGAAAGAAGGCTTCAAGATCGAACAAGGCATCGCCGGCATTCCCACCGCGTGGATCGCAACGTGGGGCTCCGGCCATCCCGTGATCGCGCTCGGCTCCGACGTCGACTGCATTCCACAAGCCTCACAAAAGCCCGGCGTCGCCTATCACGATCCATTGATCGAAGGCGCTCCCGGTCACGGTGAAGGACACAACTCCGGCGTGCCACTCAACATCACTGCTGCGATCGCAGTGAAGCGCCTGATGCAAAAAGAGAAGCTCCCGGGCACGATCAAGATCTGGCCCGGCGTCGCGGAAGAGCTCGTCGCGGGCAAGGCATACTTTGTTCGGGAAGGCGTTTTCAAAGACGTCGATGTGGTCCTGTTTACGCACGTCGGCAACAATCTCAACACGTCGTGGGGCCAGTCATCCGCGACCGGGCTCGTGTCAGTCGAGTACACGTTCAAAGGCGAGAGCGCACACGCAGCCGGTGCGCCGTGGCAGGGACGCAGTGCGCTCGACGCCGTCGAGCTGATGGACATCGGTTGGAACTTCCGGCGCGAACATCTGCGCCTGCAACAGAGATCGCATTACGTGATCACCAACGGCGGCGATCAGCCGAACGTCGTGCCGCGTCTCGCGAGTGTCTGGTACTACTTCCGCGAGCTCGACTACGAACATATCAAACAAATGCGCGACATCGGCGACTCGATGGCGCAGGGCGCGGCGCTGATGACGAATACGACTGTCAGCTCGCGCGTGCTTGGCTCCGCGTGGCCGCAACACTTCAACAGGCCCGTGGCCGAAGCGATGTACGAGAACATCAAGCAGGTCGGTCTGCCGCAATGGAGCGACGCCGATCAGACACTCGCGAAGGCGTTGCAAAAGGAGTTGAAAGCGCGCGAGCAGGGTTTGGCCATGGAGCTAATGCCGCTGGCTGGTCCAGTGACGGCGGAGCAACAAACGCGCGGCGGTTCTGACGATATCGGTGACGTGTCGTGGAACGTCCCTACAGTCTCGCTACGATATCCGTCGAACATTCCCGGTCTGCCGGGTCACAACTGGACCGACGCGATCGCGATGGCGACACCCATCGCACACAAAGGCGTGACAGCGGGTGCGAAAGTCGTCGCGATGACGATGATCGATCTGTTGACTAAACCTGAGCTCGTGAATGAATCGTGGAAGTATTTCCGCGAAGTGCAAACGAAGGATACGAAGTACCAGCCGCTAATCGGCGCCGACGACAAACCACCGACGTACTTGAACCAGCGCACTATGGAAACCTATCGCGAGCGCATGCGAAAGTTTTATTACGACCCGTCGAAGTACGACACTTATTTGGAGCAGTTGGGAATCAAATATCCGACGACGCGTTAGGAGCGCCGCATGGCCGAACCGAAAACTAAACCCACAAATCAAAGCGTCAAAGAATTCCTCAATGAAATTTCCGAGCCGGAGCGGCGCGCAGACTGTTTCGCGGTTGCGAAGATCATGGAGGAGATTAGCGGAGAGAAGCCTAAGATGTGGGGGCCGAGCATCGTTGGCTTTGGCAGTTATCGTTACAAGTATGCGAGCGGACGCGAAGGCGACTGGCCGATGATGGGATTCTCACCGCGCAAAAAAGATCTGACGTTGTACGTCATGATGGGCTTCGAGAAACACGCGGAGCTGATGGAGAAGCTAGGCAAACACAGCACCGGCAAGTCGTGCCTTTACATCAAACGACTTTCAGACGTGCATATACCGACGCTGAAGAAGTTGATAAGGATAGGCCTCAAGGATCTGAAGGAGTATACAAAGTCAAAGAGTAAGTCTTAGACAGGATTTACAAGGCTTTTCAGGATTCACATGTAAATCCTGTAAATCTTGAAATCTTGTTCACTGACTACCATCAGACTTGCGGATCCTGACGGAATTCACAACCACCGAATCTCCGTCGATCTGCGGCACTCCTCTATCCGCAACCTGCGCGGTCCATCTGATCTTCCGCTTAGTCTGCTCCATCCTCATGACGAACGTCGTCTCATTCACCTCATAGCAAATGAACACATCACCCTCATGCTCGAGAAAATAAATCTCGTCGATGCGTCCCTTCACATTCAATCTAAACACCCGCCTCATGCCCTTCGGCGAGCTAAACTCACCCATCCCATCGTGCCGGACGACGTAGTTCCCAGCCGACGTCGAAAACAGAAAGAACGAACGTTCCCCCGGCTCACCAACGCGGTCCGCGAGCGTAAAAGCCTCAGCCCCCAACGCGACCGTCGAAAACAAACACACTACGAGCCACACTACGAGGAGCTTCTTCATAACGACTTCCTCCTTTTGGCGGGGCGGTGAGGTAGCCATCTTACTACAATTCCGGGCATAATCTCCGGAATCCATCCCCCAACAGCTCAAATTGGGAGGAATCATGGACAAACGCCGGTTAGCAGAGATCGAAAGATACGTAATCAGCTTCTTCCAGGAACTACAGCAGTCACGTATCCTGGCCAAAGATCTATTTGACAGCACGACCGCCTACGCGAACGCCGACATCGTCAGGGCGCTTGAAGATCTGGAAAAGAGAGAGCGCTTGATGGTGCGTCACACGACCGACGGCAACGACTACGTTTCGCTGACGTCACTCGGAATCGCGCGCCTCGGATTCGAGGAAACCGACATCGAGAACGAAGCGGGAGCCTTGCCTCATCCGCCAAAGAGCGCTACGAAAGCAATATGAGTTTTTAGAAGTATGAAAGTTTTGACTCCCACGGTTCTTGGTCTCCTCCTCTATTTTTCTGCCGCCGCGCAGGCGCCCGATCCCGCCATCGGCAATTCGTTGGAAGAAGTGCGCGACAAGCACAACGTGCTGCTGGTCGTCTATAAATCGCGTGTCATTGACGCGAGCGATCGTGAACGCGCCATCATCGAAGACGTTCTGAAAGCCGATCCCCAGCCGAAGGGCCGTTATCGCTGGGTCTACACACAGCTCGCCAAAAAGCTCAATAAATACATCAACAAATACAACAGCATCAGGGCGGCAAGAGGGCTGTCAGAAGCCGATTACGTGATCTTTTTCAATGTGGTTGAGTTTCGCCGGATCCTCGACGTGCGTTATCCCTACGGAGAGCTGTTTGTAATCGTGAAAGGCTCGCCGGAAACACTGAAACCGCCGCGCGTCGTCTGGCGCGCGAAGAAAGTGCTCTACGCCGAAGATGCGATCGGCGATCTGATAAAAGACCTCAAAGCCGTCCGCGGCGAAGGTTAGGCCGCAAACTTTGCAACCTCTGGCGGGCGTTAACGTGTAAGCTCCGTGCAACTTTTTGGCTGTTGCGTTCACTAACGTGGATATCCGTAAAACCTGCGGATAAGTTTACTAACCCCGTGATCATAAGGAATACCCGATGCTCCTCAGAATTGTGTGTATTGCCTCGCTCTTCTTGACCCAGCAGAACACCGGCGCGCTGAAAGGCACAGTTACCGATCAGCTCGGCAGTCTCGTCATCGGCGCGAAAGTCACGGTGCGAAATTCACGTGGCGTCGTCACCACCGCCACGACCAACTCGTCCGGTGTTTATGAATTCAAAAGACTCGAACCGGGAACTTACGAGCTCAAAGTAGTCTCACCTGGATTCAATGTTTACGAAGAGAAAGAGATCGAGATTCAGGCGCACGAGCTCAAGACAGTCAACGCGCAACTCGAAGTGGCGCTTGAAGACCAACAGGTCACCGTCGACGATCGAAACATCAGCACCGATTCTGACAACAACCAGAACGCCCTTGTCCTGCGTGGTCGCGAACTCGAAGCGCTTCCGAACGATCCGCAGGCGCTGGCCTCGGCGTTACAGGCGATGGCTGGACCAACCGATCCGGAGGCAGGCGGAAACGCGCAAGTCAAAGTCGACGGCTTCTCAAACGGACAGATCCCGCCGAAGGAAGCGATCCGCGAAGTTCGTATCAACAACAACCCCTTCTCGGCTGAGAATGAGTTTCCCGGATGGAACGGCATCGAGATCTACACGCAACCGGGCGCTGATAAGTGGCACGGCGCATTCGCGTTCGATTTCAACGACGAGAGCCTGAACTCGCGCAACCCGTTCACCACCACGCGCGCGCCGTATCAACAGCGTGGCTACAGCGCGAATCTTAGTGGCCCAATCGTGAAGAAGCGCGCGTCCTTTTCAGTCTACTTCAGCCGTTATCTCAGCGACGCGAATTCAGTTGTGAACGCGACCGTGCTGGATCCGGTGACGTTGACGCCCGTGACGGTGAATGAATCGTTTGTCACTCCCGATGTTAACCACTACGGCAACGCGCGGTTCGATCTGAAAATTAACAAGAAGCACACGCTCGTCGGCCGGTTCAACTACAATGAATCAAAACAGGATCTGCAAGGCGTCGGCGGCTTCAATTTGCCGACGCGCGCATATCGTGGCAAGCGCAACAGCTTCACCATTCAACTCACTGAGACTGCGCTCCTCAACGAAAAGACGGTCAACGAAACGCGCTTCCAATTCATCAGGAATCGTAATTACCAGACGAGCGTTCTGGACGCCTTCTCACTCAACGTACTCGACTCGTTCAGTGGCGGTGGCTCGCAAGTCGGCAACTCAACTGAGGCGCGGGATCGCTACGAGCTCCAGAACTTCACTTCCTGGACTTCAGGCAATCACTTTTTGAAAGTCGGCGCACGGCTGCGACATGCGAAGATCGACAGTATCTCGCCTCAGAATTTCGGTGGCGCTTACACGTTTGCTGGCGGGCTGGGTCCAAAACTCGACGAGAACGATCAGATCGTGAATGGTCCAAACGGTTTGCCGCAGATCATCGAGCTCAGCAGTCTGGAGCGTTATCGGCGCACGCTTGCGTTTTCGCGGGCCGGTTTGAGTGCGGGTGCGATTCGCGTGCTTGGTGGCGGCGCAACGCAGTTTACGATTGCGGGCGGCAATCCCGAGGCGAATTTGAATCAGACTGACGCAGCAATCTATTTCCAGGACGAATGGAAAGTGCGGCCCAACTTCACGCTCTCGCCCGGGTTCCGTTACGAGAACCAGAACAACATCGACAGTAATTACAACTTCGCGCCACGTATCGGGTTTGCGTGGTCGCCGGTCTTTGGACACAAGAAAGCTACGCCGGCTCCTGCGCCTGCCGCTGCACAACCCACAACCACGCCAGCAACGGGAACCACCGCCGCGGCCGCGCCTGCACCCGCTGCGGCTCCGGCTGGTCCACCGAAGACCGTCTTCCGTGGCGGCTTCGGCATCTTCTACAACCGCATCGGCGAAGACGTGACGCTGAACTCGATTCGCTATAACGGCACGAATCAACAGCAGTTTCTCGTCACTAGTCCGGCCGTGTTGGACCTGTTTCCACTCGTGCCACCGATCGAAGTGCTTGATGCGTTTGCGCAGCCACAGAGTCGCAACGTCAAGAACGAAGATCTCGAAACACTGCGCTCCCTTCGTTTCATGTTCACCGTTGAACGTTCACTCCCAGCGAACGTCAAACTCTCACTCACCTACACGCACGCGCGCTCGAGTCGCACGATGCGCATCGTCAATATCAACGCGCCACTTGGCGGCACGTTCATTCCCGGCGTACCAGGTAGTGGCGTGCGACCGCTCGGCGCTGACGCCGGCAACGTTTTCGAGTATCAATCGAATGGTCGATCAGTCGGCAACTTTCTCAGCGTCAACATAAACGGAACGTTGAAGAAGATTCAGTTCTGGGGAGGCTACAACCTCGCGAAATCGCGGAGCACGGACAGTGGTCAGAGCGGCGCGCCTTTCGATGCTTACGATTTCACTAATGAGTTCGCGCGCGGTAATTACAGCACGCTGAATTTCATTTACAGTGGGGGCAGTTATACCGCGCCGGGCGGGATCAACGTGTACACGTTCTTCGTCGGAAACTCGGGGCAGCCGTTCAACATCACTACCGGTCGCGACACAAACGGTGACACGCGCTTCAGTGAGCGACCCGCGTTTGCGACTGATCTGAGCGAGCCGGGAGTTGTCGTTACGCCGCTCGGCGCCTTCGATCCGACACCTTCACCGGGACAGACGATCATCCCGCGCAACTTTGGACGTGGGCCGGGTTATGTTTCGTTGAATGTGAGTATCGGGAAGGCGTTCAAGTTTGGTAAAGCGATCGAGCCGAAGTCGCCGCCGCCTGGCGGGCCAAGCACGACGCCGGCGACTGGTGGCGATCAGAAACCACCAGCGAAGCCGGCAGTCCAGCGACCGTATTCACTCAGCCTCTCGGTGAATGCGACCAACGTTTTCAACCGGACCAATAAAGGTCTACCGGTGGGAAACATGTCGTCACCGTTTTTCCTGCAATCGCCGTCGGGGTCAAGCCAGTTCTCTTTCGGGCCCGGTGGCAGCTCGGCCGGCAACCGCGTGATTAGCTTACGCGTACGGCTAAGCTTCTAAAATCCATCATGTAAATCATGTTAATCTTGAAATCCTGTCTACAAGATTGCAGGATTTGCAGGGTTAACAAGATTTGATGCGCTCCAAAAAGTTCATCCTTCTGGTCATCTTTATCGTTCTAGTACTATCTCAAACTCCCTTCGCGTGTCGTCGCTACAAGCTTCGTCGCCTGAACGCTGCTATCCAGCAACTCCAATCACAACGCATTCAACAACAGACCAACGGCTTCACTGAATACAAAGGCGTGGTCCACGTGCATTCGTTTCTCGGGGGGCACAGCGCCGGGACGTTCGCGGAGATCATTTCTGCAGCGCAGGCAAATCAGTTGCAGTTCGTGATCATGACCGAGCACACGGAGAAAGATTTCGATACGGCGGCGATGACGTTGCAGGGTGTGCACGGTGGAGTGCTCTTCATCAATGGGAATGAAGTCAGTGCTGAGAATGGTGATCGATCGCTTGTGTTACCCGGTGATGTTTCGATTGCTGCCTATCCGGAAGAATTCAAAAACTGGGACGCAGCAAATATTAACGGCGTCGAGGTTTACAACGTCTTCACGAACGCGAGGCGCATCAGTCCGGTTCTCGCGTTTTTCGATGTGCTGTGGTCGCAGCGGAGTTATCCGGATTTGATCTTCGCGTTGTACTTGCAGCGTCCCGACGAGAGTCTCAAAAAGTGGGACCAGGCTTTATCGCGCGCACGTTTGACTGCAACCGCTGGCAACGATGCGCACGCCAACATCGGCGTGAGTCTCAAAGACGGCTCTGGCAAAACACTGCTCGGTATTCAACTCGATCCGTACGCGACGAGTTTTCATCTCGTGCGATTGCACGTTTTGATCGAACAGGGCAAAACGCTCGATGCGACGAGTTTGATGGAGGCCGTGCGCGCAGGACATTGCTTCATCGGTTTTGATGTCCTCGGTGATACGTCAGGGTTCGTGTTCGAAGCCGAGAATGGGAAGATTCAGGGCGACGAGGTCTCGATGAAAACGGAGACGCGCCTGCGGGTGCGAAGCCCTGTTCCGGCTCGGATCGTGATTTTTAAGGACGGCGTGATCTGGACCGATGAGACTGGAATTGCGACCAAAGAAATCCCGGTCACGCAGCCGGGCGTTTATCGAACCGAGGTCTACCTGCCACAACTCGGAAACCTGCCGTGGATCCTCTCGAATCCTGTTTATGTGAGATAGGTCACCTATTCTTTAAAACGGTTTCGCCCCACCGGGTGCCCTGCTAGCTGCCCTGTGGGGCGACGAACCTTCGCCGGAAAGCTCCGGCTTCACTTGTTTTCGGAAGCGGTGCGTACGTTCACCGGAGTACTGTTGGAGGCCGAGTAGTTGACCTCACTCTCCTCTTAGGCTCCAAGTGTTAGGAACCGAGGAGTACAGCCTTCCACACACTGTTTTTTCAAGTCCAGTCAGTCTAAATGTGCGCTTGCGAACTGTCAAGATTCAGCTTGACCGAACGTGAACAATACAAGGCAGCAAGTTGCTAGAATGCCCGCATAATGGAACTCAAAATACCAACGCCCAGAGACTTCAGCTTCCGCCGCACCGTCGCCAGTCACGGCTGGTACCAACTGCCTCCTTTCGCCCTCGACACGGCGAAGTGGGAGCTCTCGCGCGTCATCGACGTGGGTCAGAAGCCGCCCGTCACAATTTTCCTGACCGAACGTAAAACGCATGTTCGCGTAAACGCCACCCGGCCACTTACGAAATCCGAGTCAGCCATCGTCCTGCGCGATGCCCGTCACATTCTCCGCCTCGATGACGACCTTGCCCCGTTTTATCTCAGCACCAGTAACGATCCGGAGTTTTCCTGGATCGGCGAACAGGGCGCCGGGCGGCTGCTTCGCTCCCCGACTGTCTACGAAGATCTGGTAAAGATGATCTGCACCACGAATTGCTCGTGGGCGCTGACGTTGAAGATGGTGAACGGGCTCGTCAATAACCTTGGGCGCGAGAGCGAGGATGGCCGCAAGTCGTTTC
>Ga0207694_10001809_pt1 | contig 17811 bp, 10 predicted proteins | sample KBSC34metaG_FD_184353 | JGI IMG/M metagenome (GOLD analysis project Ga0207694, IMG submission 184353) | Corn rhizosphere microbial communities from Kellogg Biological Station, Michigan, USA - KBS C3-4 metaG (SPAdes) (version 2) | ecosystem: Host-associated > Plants > Roots > Rhizosphere > Soil... | reverse complement strand
TATTGGGCTCGGTCGCGCGTCCTCGAATATCTCAACTTCGCCTCGAAGCGCCTGCCGGCCGGCGTCACGCCGTCGCTCGGGCCGGACGCGACCGGCGTCGGCTGGGTCTACGAATATATCGTGACCGGCGCCCAGCGGACGCTGGCCGAGCTGCGGACCATCCAGGACTGGACCGTGCGCTACCAGCTTGCCAAGGCCGAGGGCGTGGCGGAGGTCGCCAGCGTCGGCGGCTTCGTCCAGCAGTACCAGGTCGTTGTCGATCCGCAGAAGCTGCAGAGCTACGCCATCCCCTTGAGCAAGGTCGGCGATGCCATCCGCGCCAGCAATCAGGATGTCGGCGGCCGCACAGTCGAGATGACCGAGACCGAGTATGTCGTGCGCGGGCGCGGCTATCTGCGCGGCGTCTCCGACATCGAGAACATCGTGCTCAAGATGGATGGCGGCACGCCCGTTCTGCTGCGCGACGTTGCCCGCGTCGAGTTGGGGCCGGAGGAACGCCGTGGCATCGCCGAGCTCAACGGCCAGGGCGAGGTCGCGAGCGGCATTGCCCTTCAGCGCGACGGGCAGAACGCGCTCGACGTCATCAAGAACGTCAAGCGCAAGATCGCGGAGATCGCACCCACCCTGCCCGAGGGGGTCTCGATACGGGAAGTTTACGATCGGTCCGGCTTGATCTACCGGGCGATCGCCACCCTGAAGCACACGCTGTTCGAGGAAAGCGTCGTCATCGCGCTGGTCTGCGTGGTCTTCCTGCTCCATGTCCGCAGTGCACTGGTCGCGATCGTCATGCTGCCGGTTGGCGTCCTGATTGCAATGGCGCTGCTCCATGCCTTCGATATCAGCGCCAATATCATGAGCCTCGGCGGTATCGCCATCGCGCTCGGCGCCATGGTCGATGCTGCGATCGTCATGATCGAGAACGCCCACAAGCATCTGGAGCGGGCGCCGCCCGGCGCTTCCCGGGTTCGCACCCTGACCGAGGCCGCGGTCGAGGTTGGGCCCGCCCTGTTCTTCAGCCTGGCGGTGATCGTCGTGTCCTTCCTGCCGGTCTTCACGCTGGAGGCGCAGGAAGGCCGGATGTTCCGGCCGCTCGCGCTCACCAAGACCTTCGCCATGGCCGGTGGCGCCGTGCTGTCGGTGACCCTGGTCCCGGTGCTGATGATCCTGTTCATCCGCGGCCGCATCCTGCCGGAGGCGAAGAACCCGCTGAACCGTGCGCTGATCTGGCTTTACCGACCGATCATCAGGGGCGTGCTGCGGGCCAAGCCTCTCACGATCGCGTTGGCCGTGGCGATCCTCGCCCTTACGGCCTTCCCCTTGATGCGGCTTGGCTCCGAATTCATGCCCAGCCTGAACGAAGGGACCTTGATGTATATGCCGGTCAGCCTTCCCGGCCTCTCGGTCACCAAGGCCGCCGAACTGCTGCAGACCCAGGACCGGATCATCAAGAGCTTCCCCGAGGTGGCGTCCGTGTTCGGCAAGTCCGGCCGGGCCGGGACCGCGACCGATCCGGCGCCGGTCGAGATGATGGAGACCATCATAAATCTGAAGCCGGAGTCGGAATGGCCCGCCGGGATGACCACCGACAGGCTGGTCCAGCAAATGGACCAGGCGCTGCAATTCCCTGGCGTCAGCAATGCCTGGACCATGCCGATCAAAGCTCGCATCGACATGCTGTCGACCGGCATCCGCACGCCGATCGGGGTGAAGATATATGGCCCCGACCTGGCCGGTATCGACCGGTTGTCGCGGCAGCTCGAAGCCACGATCCGGACGGTCCCGGGAACGACCAGCGCCTATGCCGAGCGGGTGGAGGGCGGCTACTACCTGGAGATCGTCCCCGAGCGGGCCGCGCTTGCGCGCTACGGCCTCACGGTCGGCGACCTGCAAGGCACGATCCTGACCGCGCTCGGCGGCGAGCCGGTGACGACCACCGTCGAAGGCCGTGAGCGCTACACGGTCAATGTCCGTTACCCGCGCGCCTTCCGCTCCGACCCGCAATCGATCGCCCAGCAGGTCCTCGTCCAGGCGCCGGGCGGCATGGCCATTCCGCTGGGGCAGGTGGCGACGATCGCGCTGACGCAGGGGCCGCCGATGGTCCGCACCGAGAACGCGCAGCTGGTCAATTACCTGTATGTCGATATGCAGGGCCGCGATATCGGCTCCTATGTCGCCGACGCACAGCGCGCGGTTGCACGGTCGGTCCAGATGCCGCCCGGCTACCGGCTCGAATGGAGCGGCCAGTTCGAATATCTCGAGCGGGCGAAGGCTCGGCTCGCGGTCGTCGTGCCGATCACGCTGCTGATCATATTCCTGCTGCTTTACTTCAACTTCGGGCGGCTGACCGAGACGCTGATCGTCATGCTGTCCGTGCCGTTCGCGCTGGTCGGCGGCGTCTGGCTGATGTGGGCGATGGGATTCAACATGAGCGTCGCGGTCGCGGTCGGCTTTATCGCACTGGCCGGCGTCGCCGCCGAAACCGGCGTCGTGATGCTGATCTATCTCGACCGTGCCTTTGAGGAGGCGTGCGAAGGCTGCAAGACCGAGGGGCGGCCGCTCACCCGCGCCGATCTGCAGGCCGCGATCATGGAGGGCGCCGTGGAGCGCGTGCGGCCGAAGATGATGACCGTCGTCGCCATCATGGCCGGACTGGTGCCGATCCTGTGGAGCACCGGCACCGGCTCTGAGCTGATGCAGCGCATCGCCGTGCCGATGATCGGCGGCATGATCTCGTCGACCCTGCTGACGCTGATCGTCATCCCCGCGATCTACGGGCTGATCAAAGGATGGCGATTGCCTGAAGCCGGGTAGTGAAGAGACCGCAGATCAGATGATCGGCTGATCGAACATCAGTTGGCCGACAAAACGGACCGGCGGGGAGCCGAAGGACAATGCGGTGTCGTGATAGCGCTTCAGGGCGAAATCCGGGCCCCAGCGATGCTCCGTGTCATGGCGCAGTGCCCAATGCTCCTCATATCCCACGAAGTACGTCGACAGCTGCCCTGACGTCACCCGGGCGCGGACCCATTTGCCGTCGGCCTCGCCCTGTTCCTGGAATGCCTGCTCGACCATCAGCTTCATCGCCGCGTCATGGTCCATGCCGTCGACATGGATCGCCTGGTCCAGAATGGCGTTGCTGATCGCCCGCAGCCTGACCTTCAGATGGGTCAGAACATAGAGCGGGTCGCCGTCCAGGAAGCCGGTCTCGGCCATCAGATCCTCGGCATAGACCGCCCAGCCCTCGATGAACGAGCCTGAGGCCAGCGCCGCGCGCAGCACCGATTGATAGGCGTTGGCATGGGCGCCCTGCACGTAATGGCCGGGCATCGCCTCGTGGATTGCGATCTCCTGGATGCCGCGATCGTTATATTCGCGCAGGAACGAGTCCGCCTTCTCCGCCGGCCAGTCGTCCGGGATCGGCGACACGGCATAGAAAGTCGGCAGGCCCTTGTCGAGCGGCCCCGGCCAGTCGCAATAGGCCACGGCGACGCCCTGCTGGAACTTCGGCATCAGGATCACCTGCACCGGCGCGTCGGGCAGGGTGACGAAATCCTTCCTGCGGGCGAAGTCGGTCGCGGCGGCCAGCGTTTTCTCGGCGGTTTCGACCAGCCTGTCGCGCGCCGGACGCTCGGCCGCGGCGACATCCAGCGCCGCCTTGATCGCCGCCTGCTGTTCGTCCTGGCCCGGCTTCTCCGGCGTCGGTGGGGCGCCTGGGCGGCCGGCCAGGATCTTGCGCGCCTGGGCGTACATCTCGTCGCGCGTCTTCGCCATCGCCGCTTCGGCGCGCTTGCGGATCTCCATCCGGGTCAGCGGCGAGTCGAGCAGGAAGGCCAGCTTCTGGTCGTAATGCTCGGCGCCCAGGCGGAAATCGCCCTTGGCGGCCGGGAGCAGGGTCTTGTCGAGCCAGTCCTGCTGGGCCGCCGATTCGGTCTTCAGCCGGGCCATCGCCTTGTCCAGCCGTGTCCGTCCGGCGGCTGGCAGTTTCTCCGCCTGGGCGGCGATGAGGGTTTCGGCCAGGCTCAGCACGCCGGAATGCTGCTTCGCCGCGGTCTCGGCATGGACCCTGGGCACGCGCGCCGGGTCGAGGTTGGCCCGCATCTGCGCCCACAGGCCGGGCATCTTCTCGATCCGCGCCACGGAAGCGGCGAGCCGCTTGGGCAGCGGCGCGAAATCCCGCGCCATGAGGCCGTAAAGCGCCTGGCCGGCGAGGTTGGTGTAGAGCAGCGGGTCCCACGACCAGTCCTTCAGCACCTCCCGGCTCCACAGGTCGAAGCGGAGCGCGTTCTGGAGCATCTTGGCGTCGACCTGCTCGGCCCGCGGCAGGGTGGTGATGTCGATGCGCCCGAGCTCGGTCAGAATCCTGTTGGAGAAGGTCGAGGCGGCGGTGCGGCCCGCCGGGCTCAGATCGTCGAGCGCGCCGTCATGCCGGTGGTCGCCCAGTGCCGTGGCGTTGACCGGGCCCAGCGCCAGCATGCCGGCAAGCCAGCGCTTGCTCAGCGCCGCGAAGCCTGACGCCTTGCCTGCGGCAAAGGCCGGGATCGGCAGCACCGCGGCCCCGGCCATCGCCAGGACCGTCCTGCGCGACAAAGACATCGTGTCTATCCCCGTGTCTGTTCCAGGAACGGCTTGCGGCCCAGCCAGAAGGCGACCGCGCCCAGGGTCGGGAAGATCGCCGCCACGATGGCCAGCGAATAGCCGACCATCTGATCATCATGGAAGATGTGGCTGGTGATGAAACCGATGGCGCTGGGGCCGAAGGCGAAGCCGATGAAGGCGGCCATCGCCAGGAACAGCGAGGAGATCAGCCCCCGCATCCGGGGCGGCGTCAGGATCTGCAGCGCCGCTGCGACCACGCCGATGATGGTGTTGGAGAAGGCCAGGCTCAGCGCGATCAGCGGGAAGCAGACATAGGGCGAGGCGGAGGCCGAGCCGACCGCGCCGGTGATCGCGAAGCCCAGGCAATAGCCGATCGAGACCAGGTAATGCCCATCCGGTCGGCCGCGTGCCAGCAGCCGGTCGGCCATCCAGCCGGCCAGCAGGCCTCCGCCGCCGCCGAAGATCAGGGTGGAGATGCCGAGGAACAGCCCGGCATCCCGGATGGTGAAGCCATAGACACGCTCGAGCAGGGTCGGGTACCAGGCGACGCAGCCATAGCCGTACATCGCCAGCAGTCCCATCCCCATGAACAGCCCGGCATAGGCGCCGATATTCTGCCAAAAGAAGGAAAGCGCCTCGCCGATGGTCGGCTGGCTGTCGATTTCAGCCTGGGATTTGTGCCGTTTGGGCTCCTTGACGACGAAGATCGCCAGCAGCGCCAGGATCAGGCCGGGCAGGCCGATCGCCATGAACACCGCCTGCCATGGACGGGTCAGGCCGACGATCGGCAGGTCGATCGACCCGATCTGCGCGATCGAAGCCACAACCTGGCCGCCGATCACCAGCGCCAGTCCGGACCCGAGTGGAATGCCGAGCCCGTAGAGCGACAGCGCCCGGCCCAGCTTGTCTTTCGGGAACAGGTCGCTGATAAGGGAATAGGAAGCCGGTGATAGCGTGGCCTCACCGATGCCGACGCCGATACGGGTGGCGAACAGGGAGCCGAACGAATTGGTCAGGCCGCAGGCGGCGGTCATCAGCGACCAGGCGGTCACGCCGACCAGGATCACGCCCTTGCGGCTCCAGCGGTCGACCAGCACGCCGATCGGCAGGCCGGCAAGCGAATAAATGCCGACGAAGGCCAGCCCGGTCAGCAGCCCGTACTCGAAATCGTCGATCTTGAGGTCGGAGCGGATCGGTTTGACCAGCAAAGCCAGTATCTGCCGGTCGATAAAGCTGGAGGTGTAGAGGACCATCAGGAAGCCGACGACGAGCCAGGAATAGAGCAGGCTGGGCCGCGCCGCGTCGGCGATCACAACTTCCGGCTCGACTGCCTCGGGCGGCAGTTCGGTCGCGATGGTCATCCCCAAATCCTCCAGGCTCGGCAAAGGGTTACGGCTGGATCGTTTGCGTGGGACGATCTCGATTGGTTGTTGAGCCGAACCCAACCTAGACAGATCGGGCTAGGTCGGGCAAGCGGATTTCATACGGGTGGATTGAATCAGGGCTTTGCCTTCACCAGCACGATCGCGCCGGCTGAGCCGGCCTCGGCATGGACGGGCAGCAGCTTTTCCAGCGTGCCGACCGTGGTGTCGCGGTCGTGCAGCTTCAGCGTCAAAGTCACCGGCATGGCGGCCAGCTGCGGGTCGGGCACGGCGATGCTGTCGTTGAACTGGCGGTTGAGGTCGGCCACCAGCCATTCCAGCGGCATCTGGTCATAGCTCAATATGCCGACCCGCCAGGTGCCGACCTGCTGCGCCGCGATGGGGCGGGGTGCGCTCAGGATGCGGTCGGCCGTATAGGTGACCGTCTGCCCTTTGCTCAATGTCACCCGGTCGGCTGCCGGCGCGTCGGCGCGGGGCGAGATCATCACTGTCCCTTCGCCCACCGCCACATCGACATCCTGGCCTTTCAGATCGACGTTGAAGGCCGTGCCGATATCCTGGATCACCCGGCCGCCGGCATTGAGCTGGAACGGACGCGCAGGGTCCTTGCCCACCGTGACGAACACTTCGCCGCCGGTCAGCTCCACCGTGCGCAGGCCGTGGGTGAACCTGACGGTGACGGCGGTCGCACCGTTCAGCGCCAGGGTCGTGCCGTCGCTGAGCGGCACGGTGCGGATTTCGCCGGTCGCCGTCTGGTAGTGCGCCACCCAGGGCTGCTGCGCCCGCAATCCCAGCCCCACCGCGGCGACGATCACCGCCGCCAGCGCCAAACCGCCGCCCCAGACCAGGCGGGGCCGGATGGCCGGGCGCGGCATCGCCTTCGGCAGTGTGCCGGGAAGCTGGTGGGCGTCGGTCGCGATGCGCCAGGTGTCGCATACGAAATCGTAGGCCCGCCGGTTCTCGGCACGGGCGGTGAGCCAGTCGGCCAGGCGCAGATGGTCCTCCGGTGTGGCGTCGCCGCCATCCAGCCGCGCGAACCAGTCGCTCGCCTCTCGCAGAACCTGTTCGGAAAGCTCGTCCGTCAACGCCCTGTCTCTGAAACCTTGCCCCTTCCGCCTCTCACTACGATCAGGCGGGCCCTTTCCTCAATAGTCATGTTGGCGCAGCCTTTTCCGCGCCAGGCTGAGGCGGAACACCGCTTCCGCCACATGCTTTTCGACCATGCTCTTCGAGATGCCCATTTCCGCGGCGATCTCGGCGTGCTTCCTGCCGTCGATACGGCTCATGACGAAGGCTGCGCGGCAATTTTCGGGCAGGGCGGCGATCGCCTCGGCGACGATCTCCAGTTCCTGCCGCGCCGCCAGTGTCCGTTCGGCCGAAACGGTTTCCGCCGGCTCCGGCGTTTCGTCGATCTCGGTAAAGCGCCAACGCCGGCGCTCGCGCAGCCGGTCGATCGCAAGATTGGAGGCGATGCGGAACAGCAGCGGCCGGGCGCCGTCGATGTCGACCGAGGCGCGGGCGTTCCAGATGCGCAGCATGGCTTCCTGGGCGATCTCGTCCGCGTCCTCGTCGCGCCTCAGCGTTCGTCTCAGATACAGGCGCAGGTCGCGGACGGCGGTGTTGAACAGCCGGACGAACGCGCCCTCTTCGAGGTCCGTCGGATCCACCCGGCTCATGCGCCTTTTGCTGCCTCCCTCGCGTGCCCGGCGGTTGATCCGCCTGATGGCTATAAAGTGACTGGCAGTTCATCAGCTTGTCCAGCCAAAACATGGGCCATTGCGCGAAATATTCGTTCGCGCAATCCATGGCGCTGAATCTCAAAGACATTTTCCCGGTTCCGCTGACGGTGGCCTGTCGTTAAGCTGACTGCGAACAAGAAGATCGCGGGAGGGGGCGGCGATTGGGCGGGCGCGGCGCCATCGGCGGAACGCGGAAGTTTTCACGGGCGATCCTCGCCCTGCTGCTGCTTGCCGCCCTGCCGGCGTGGGCCGCGGATTCTTCCACCGTCGATTTCAGCATCCCGCCCCAGCCGCTCGCCGCCGCGGTGCTCGAGCTCGGGCGGCAGGCCGGCCTGTCGATCGCGATCCCTGACGACTTCCCGCGCGACCGCATGAGTCCGCCGCTGGCCGGCGCCTTCACGCCGCGGCAGGCGCTGGACATCCTGCTGAAGGACGCGCCTGTCCGCGTCTCCTTTCTCGATCCGGAGACGGTCGCCATCGCCGTCACCGTGGCCGACGCCACGCCGGTCCAACCGGTTAGCCGCCCGGCGGCCGACGCGATCGTGCTGACAGATCGCGGCGCGGTGGAGGAGGTGATCGTCACAGCCCGGCGCAAGGAGGAGCGGCTGCAGGCGGTGCCGGTCGCGGTCACCGCGTTCGATCAGGTCCAGATCAAGGACCGCAATATCACCTCTGCCCAAGATCTGGGTCTCTACGTGCCGTCGCTGGTGATCAACAACACTGCCGGCATCGGCCCCGGCTTCGTGCTGCGCGGTCAGGGCTCGACCCTGGGCGCGGGCCCGGGCGTCGTTGCCTATTTCGCCGAGGTTCCGATCGTCGGCGGCCAGAACGCGACGGGCGCGTTCCAGGGCGGCACCGGCCCGGGCCAGTATTACGACCTTGAGAATGTCCAGGTACTGAAAGGGCCGCAGGGCACGCTGTTCGGCCGCAACACGACGGGCGGCGCGATCCTGTTCACGCCGCAGAAGCCCAGGGACGATTTCGACGGCTACGCCCAGCTCACCCTGGGCGATTACAACTGGCGTGAGGAAGAGGCGGCGATCAACGTGCCCGTCGTGCCGGACCGGCTGTTGCTGCGCGTCGCCGGCGACGTGTCGATGCGCGACGGCTATACCCGCGATGTCGGCCCCTTCTTCCCGGGGCGGGACTATGACAATCGCGACTATTGGGCCTTTCGCCTGTCGCTGGTGGCGCGGCCGTCCGACGATTTCGAGAACTACCTGATCGCCAGCAGCCTCTATACGCATGAGAACGGCGCCGGCGGCAGCATCTTCGCGGTCAAGCCAGGGGGGCTCGCGGTCAGCGCCTTCCCCGGCATCGTCGATTACCTCGCCCTGCAGCAGGCGCTGGGGCCGCGCGCGACCGAGCTGTCGTCCGCGCAGATCGGCAAGCAGTGGACCTATGGCGTCATCGACATCGCCCGCCTGGATGTCGACGACGACCTGACGATCAAGAACATCGCCGCCTACCAGGCGGACAAGAACTCGGTCGGCATCATCGATTACGACGACAGCCCGTTCGCCATCCAGGACCTGCGCATTCCCAACCGCTGGGAAGGCAGCGGCGAGCAATATAGCGAGGAGCTGCAGGCCAGCGGCAAGGCGTTCGGCCGTCGGCTGGAATGGACGGCCGGCCTCTATGTCGAATACGACAAGCCGGACGGCGTGCCGCAATATGACGTCATGAGCCCGATCAAGACCGACGGCATCTATAAGCCCAGCCTGATCGTCGTCCGCGGCAGCACGACCCAGCGCACCCAGGCGCTCTACAGCCAGGCAAGCTATGACCTCGGCGATCTCTGGACCCCGCTCGACGGGCTCAAGCTCACGGCGGGTTTCCGCTATACCTGGGATTACCGGTCGGACCAGAACGACATCTATATCGCCACGGCCGGCGGCAAATGCGGCGAGCGCCCCGGTTTCGTCGTGCCCGACTGCGCGCTCGCCTCATCCGGCCGGTTCCAGGCGCCGACCTGGACGTTCGGGCTCGACTATCAGCTCGATCCCAGAACGCTCCTCTACGCAACCGGCAGGCGCGGCTACAAGAGCGGCGGGTTCAACCTGAACACGCCCGAGCATTCGCAATTCTCCAGCTTCCAGCCCGAATTCGTCACCGACGTGGAAATCGGTCTCAAGGCCGACTGGACGCTGTTCGGCGCCAGGGGGCGCACCGACATCGACGCCTTTCATACCGACTATACCGATATCCAGCGGGCGATCTCGGTGCTGATCAACGGCCTCTCGTCCCCGGTGACGGAGAATGCCGCCGTCGCGACCATCGAGGGGGTCGAGCTCGAAGGGACGATCCTGCCCACGGCGCGGACCGAGCTTTCCTTCGCTTATTCCTACCTGTCGTCACGCTATGACAAATACACCTCGCCGACCCTGGGCGACCTGTCGGGGCTGCGCTTCCCGTTCACCCCGAAGAACAAGCTCAGCGTCACCGGCCGCTATCATCTGCCGATGCCGGCGGATCGCGGCGATCTCAGCTTCGCCGCGACCTATCTGCTGCAATCGTCGGTCGATGCCGGGTCGGATTTCGACCAGAGCGGCGTGATCGGCGGCTATGATCTGATCGATCTGCGGCTCGACTGGAAACACGCGATGGGCACCGGCTTCGATGCCGCTTTGTTCGTCACCAACGCGGCCGACACGGTCTACCGCACCCGGGTTTCCGCCCTTTACAACATCTTCGGCATAGCCGGCGCCGATTACGGCGAACCGCGGATTTTCGGCCTGCAGCTCAGCTACCGGTTCGGTCCCTGAAAATCTGCTGAGGCACCCTCAAACCCGGACGTAGTCCCCTTCAAAGGGTCTTCACGAAAGACGTTCAGGGGAGGGCAGGATGCCGACCAAGGCTGCAATTCGTATTTCTCATCGCCTGGGATATCTGGGCGGCGCCGCGGCGCTGGCGCTGACAGCGGGCATGGCCGTGCCGGTCCAGGTGGCGCAGGCACAAGCGCAGGCTGCCGCCTCATCCGATACCGCCCTTGAGGAGGTGATCGTCACAGCCCGGCGCAAGGAAGAGCGGCTGCAGAGCGTGCCGATCACGATCACCGCCTTCACCGCGGCCGACATCCAGCAGAAGAACATCGAATCGGCCCAGGACCTGACAGAGTTCGTGCCGTCGCTGATCATGAACAACAATGCCGGTTTCGGCAGCGGCTATTCGCTGCGCGGCCAGACCGCGTCCCTGGGCGCCGGCGCCGGCGTGGTCGTCTATTTCGCCGAAGTGCCGCTGGTGAACGGCCAGACCGGCATCGGCACATTCCAGGGCGGCACCGGGCCGGGCCAGTTCTTCGACCTTGAAAACATCCAGGTGCTGAACGGCCCGCAGGGCACGCTGTTCGGCCGGAACACGACCGGCGGCGCGATCCTGTTCACCCCGGCCAAGCCGACCAACGATTTCGAAGGCTACGCCGAGGTCACCGTCGGCAGCTATAACTGGCACGAGCTGAAGGCGGCGGTGAACGTGCCGATCGTCAACGACAAGGTGCTGCTCAGGCTGGCCACCGACATCGATATGCGCGACGGCTACACCACCGACGTCGGGCCCGGCGCGGTCCACGGCAAGGATTACAGCAACCGCGACTACTGGGCTTTCCGCGCCACGCTGGTGCTGCGCCCGTCCGACGATTTCGAGAACACCACCATCTTCAGCAGCCTCTATCGCGACGAGCACGGGCCGGGCGTGGTGCTGGCCGGGATCAATCCCGCCGGTGCGCTGGTATCGACCATCGGTCTCCCGGCCGCACGCAAATACCTGGCCCAGCAGAATGCGCGTGGGCCCCGCGAGACCGAGAACGATCCGCTTTCGATCGATAAAGAATGGGATTACGGCGTCTATAATATTACGCGCTTCGACCTGACGGACCGGTTCTCGCTGAAGAACATCGCCGCTTATCAGGTCGACAAGAACTCAGCCTTCCTGACCGATTTCGACGGTTCGCCGTTCCAGATCCAGGACGTCATCCCGCGCCAGGGCGAACCCTGGACGGCGGCCAGCCAGCAATATAGCGACGAGCTGCAATTCAGCGGCAAGGCGCTGGACGACCGGCTGCAGTTCACGTTCGGCGGCTATCTCGAATACAGCTCGCCCACCACCTTCCCGGAATTCGACGTGATCCAGGATATCCAGGTTGCGCCGAAGACCTTCGTGCCGACCCTGATCCAGGTCCAGGAAGGGTCGACACAGCGCTCGCAGGCGGCCTACGGCCAGGCGAGCTACGATTTCGGCGGCGTGCTTCCGGCGCTCGACGGCCTCAAGCTCACGCTCGGCTATCGCTACACCTGGGATTACCGGTCGGATGACAGCGCGATCGTCATTCCCGCCTTCGGCGGCCTCTGCGCCGTCAAGGCCGGCTCGTTCGCGCCGAACTGCCTGCTGGCCTCGTCGGGCAATTTCCACGCGCCCACCTGGACCGCAGGCCTGGATTACCAGGTGACGCCGAGCACCCTGGTCTATGTGAAGGGCAGCCGCGGCTATAAGAGCGGCGGGTTCAATCTCTCGACGCCCAAGCAGTCGGCCTTCTCGAGCTTCAAGCCGGAATACGTGACCGAAGTCGAGATCGGCCTGAAGTCGGACTGGGAGCTCGAGGGCGTCAAGGCCAGGACCGACCTGACCCTGTTCCATGACGACTATACCAATATCCAGCGCTCGGTGACCCAGCTCATCAACGGGCTCAGTTCCCCGGTGACTGAGAACGCGGCCTCGGCCGAGATCCAGGGCATCGAATTCCAGGGCACCGTGGTGCCGTGGGAGGGGACCGAGTTCAGGGTCGCTTATTCCCTGCTCGACGCCAAATACAACGCCTTCGTCGATCCGCTGGTCGGCAGCCTCGCCGGGCTCGAATACCCGTTCACGCCCAAGAACAAGATCAGCGTCACCGCCCACCAGGAGATTCCGATACCGGAGGCATGGGGCGATCTCAGCCTGACGGCGATCTATTCCTATCAGTCGCATGTCCGGGGCGATAACACCTTCTCGACCACCGGCCTCATCGACGGATACGGCATCCTGAACCTCAGGGCGGACCTGAAGAACGTCTACCGCCTGCCGCTCGACATCGGGATGTTCGCGACCAACGTGACCGACGAGCTGTATGTCGTGAAGAATTTCGGGCTCTACAACGTCTTCGGCGTCCAGTCGCTGGAATATGGCGCGCCGCGGATGATCGGCGCCCAGATCCGCTATCACTTCGGCGGGGGCGGCGAAGCGCCGACGGCGTCCGCGCCCTACACGCCGCCGCCTGTAGCCGCGGTGCCCCCGGCCGCGCCGCGCAGCTATCTGGTGTTCTTCGACTTCAACAAGTCGGACCTGACGGCCCAGGCGACCCAGATCGTGGACCAGGCGGCATCCAATGCCGCCCCGGCCCATGTGACCCGCCTGACCGTCACCGGTCATACCGATACGGTGGGGTCGGACGCCTACAACATGCGTCTTAGCCGCCGCCGCGCGGAATCGGTCGCGGCACGGCTGGAGAAAGACGGTATCGCGTCGTCGGAGATCGAGATTGTCGCCAAGGGCAAGCGCGACCTGCTGGTCCCCACGGCCGACGGCGTGCGCGAGCCGCAGAACCGGCGCGTGCAGATCGTGTATGACGGTGGGGCTTCGTCCTAACTGTCGGGCAAACGTCGACTTTCACCCTCACCCAACCCTCTCCCATCAAGGGAGAGGGCTTTCTCTTTCATGTCCCTCCCCCTTGATGGGGGAGGCGAGGTGAGGGTGAATATTGGGCCTTGGAAGGTCTAAGCCACCCGCAGCTCGCAGGCCGGCATCCCGTCCACCTCGAACGACAGCACGTCGCCCGCGACCGGGAACTGGGTCTCGATGATGCTGCCGGTGATCACCGGCATGCCGGCTTTCAGCACCTTGCCGCGGCGGCCGAGATGGCCGATCAGCCAGGCCATGACGGCGTAGGGGCTGCCGCCCATCGTGTCGCGGGTGTTGCCTTCCTTCACGACCTGGCCGTTGATGCGCAGCCGGCCTGAGCGGTTCTCCATCGCCAGCGTCTTGTCGGCCGGCGGGCCGATGACGATGCCGCCGTTCCAGCTATTGTCGGAAACCAACGAGTGCGCATCCAGCCGGGTCAGGTCGGCGCCGCGATCCTCGACCAGCTCATAGGACGTGTGGATCGAGCGCAGGTTATTGCGCACATCGTCGATCGTGCACTCGCCTGCCATGTCCTTGTCCATGATACAGCAGATCTCGGTTTCCATGCTGAAGCGGACGTAAGTCGAGAGCGGGACGGTATAGGGCGACTGGTGGATGCGGTTGCCCAGAACCTGGCCGATGCAGGGTTCGTTGATCTTCAGCCAGTCGCGCGTCGATTTGGAGGTCAGCGCCACTTTGTAGCCCGCCACCGTGGTGCCCAGCCGGCTGGTCAGCAGCGCGACATGGGCGTCCTGGATGCGGCAGGCGTCGTCCATCGTCGGCACGCGGTCGGGGAAGGGGACGAACATCTCCTTGCGCTCATGCTGCGCGTATAAATCTTCCGCAATGGACTGGACCTGGGCCTCGCTCAGCATGTTACCTTCCCCATGTTTTAACGGCATTATTCTAGACGATGTGTTCGCGCGCAGAATGTCATTGCCGGTGAAACGGAACAAGCGGTTAGGGGAGGGTGAGCGATGGACTTAGGGGTCAAGGGGAAGGTGGCGCTGGTCTGCGCCTCGAGCCACGGTCTGGGCTTCGCCACCGCCGACCGGCTGGCGCGGGAAGGCGCGGCGGTGGTCGTCTGCGGCCGCGATTCCGAGGCGGTGGACGCGGCGCGCAAATCGATCGCGAAGGCGGGCGGCACCGTGATCGGCTTACCCGTCGATCTCTATTCGGCCGACGATCGCGTCCGCCTCGTGCGCGAGACGGTCGCCCAGTTGGGGCCGATCGACATCGCCGTGCTCAACACCGGCGGTCCGCCCACCGGCACTTTCGCATCCTTGAGCCTGCTGCAATGGCAGGAGGCCTATAAGAGCCTGGTCGAGACGATCGTGCATCTGTCGCAGCTGACCTTGCCCGGGATGGTGGAGAAGAAATGGGGCCGGGTGCTGGCGGTGACGTCCTTCGTCGCGCGCCAGCCGGCGGACCTGATGGCCCTGTCGAACAGCCTGCGCGCATCGGTGATCGGGGTGATGCGCACGCTGGCCAACGAATACGGCCCGCACGGCATCACGGTAAACAGCATCCTACCCGGCTATATCCTCACCGACCGCATGCGCAAGGTCGCCCGCGCCCAGGCCGAAGCCAAGGGCCAGCCTGCAGACCAAGCCTTCGACCGCATCGCCTCCAACGTGGCCCTGGGGCGGCTGGGTGACCCTGAGGAGTTCGGAAATCTGGCCGCTTTCCTCGTCAGCGACGCCGCCAGCTACGTCACCGGCCAGGCGATCACGATCGACGGGGGATTGTCGAAGGGGGTGTATTAGCCAGTAATCCCGGCCGTCATTCCCGCGAAGGCGGGAATCCAGGAGTGCCGATAAGCAGAAGATTTTAACGCTGAGGGCGCTGAGGCTTCGCAGAGGTCGCGGAGATATCCCGTATTTCTCTGCGTTCTCTAGCGAAGCCTCTGCGTACTCAGCGTTAAGGTTTGATTCCTGGATTCCCGCCTTCGCGGGAATGACGAACTTAAAATGGGTGCAAACGAAAACCCCTCCCGGACCGGGAGGGGTTTTCCTTAGTACACGAGGCGCTGCCTCACTCCGCCGCCATCGCCATCGGATGACCCTCGCGCGCGTCCTCGCTGATCGCCGTCGTCCAGCTCCAATGCCCCGGCGGGTTGGTCGGCGTGATGCCGTAGGTCTCGCGGATTTCGCTCACCTGCGTGTTCACCAGGTCGCGATAGGGCAGCATCAGCAGCGGCAGTTTCCAGTTGCGGCCCTGCACGGCGCCGAAATCCTCGGCGTCCAGCTCGATCTTGTGGCTTTCCGGATAGAACAGGCCGCTCTTCATCATCGTCTTGGCGCGCAGATAGGTGCCGACGCGGTTGAAGAAGGCCGCCAGCTCCGGCCGGAAATACTGGTAATAGGCGCGGGTGTTGGCGGCCAGCAGCGCGATCTCGCCGGCATGATCGGTCTCGAAGCTGGTGATCATGTGCTCGATGTCGTGGGTCAGCGTGCGCTGCTTCAGGTAGTAGTCGAAGTCGGTCTCGATCTTCATGCCCTGGAAGAAGAAGTCGTTCTGGTAGCCGCTGTTGGCCAGGAAGTCATAGATCACCGCGCCCAGCGTGCCGGGGACGCAATCCTTCACCTCCTCGGCCTTGAAGTCGGCCAGCTGCCGGCGCTCAAGCCAGGCCTTGAATTCGGGCAGGCGCTGCTTTTCCTCCTCGAACAGGCGGAAGATGGCGGCGTGATCCTCGAGCTGGTGCAGTATCTGCGCGACCTCGGGAATGAAGGCGGTATTGGGCACGTCGGCGCCGTTCCGGCGCAGCATCTCCTGCGCGATCAGGTCGCGCAGCCGGGCATTGTTCAGGTACGGCGACGACGAAACCAGCACCGAGCTGTCTGTGCCGATCTTCTTGATGCTGCCGTTGAAATAATCGAAATCCGCCTGGCTAACCTCAGCCATAACCGTCTCTCCTGTCCGCTCGCCGCGCACGATAGCGCTTGCGTTGACTTTACAAATGTAAAGTTAGTGAACGATTGTCAGTTTCGCAAGACGGGTGCGACAGCTTGCCGTTTTTAACGGGAAGGTAGCGGGGCAGGTTCCTGGCCGTCGGCTTTGGGCGTCTTGATCCCCAGCAACGCCACGTGCGAGGCCGTGCGATATGGGTTTATCCGCCCGCCGGCCGTGTTGACGATGTGAACGCTGCCGCAGACCTTTTCGATCTGCCGGTAATCGTCGAACACCGAATAGGAATAGGCCAGCCCGTCCCCTTCCGAGATCGTGTAGCCCTTGCCCCGTGTCTTGATGAAATCAGCCAACGGCCATAGGCCGCACGCATTGAGGCCCTGCTTGACGATGCGGGCCAGCCGGCCGCCCTGGCCGAAATTGTTTGCATCGGAAATGAAGACCGCCCTGTGCGCCACCCGCAGCATTTCCGCCACGGCATCGGACGGCCTGGGCATGTGATGAAGTGAGCCGAACTCGCACACCAGGTCGAACGAACCCGTGGCGTAGTTCAGCGCCTGGGCGTCGCCGTCGACCAGTTCTTCTTCGGTCAGGCCGTTGCGATAGCCCTCCAGTCGCAACGCCTCGGACGGTTCGATGCCGACGATACGGACATCCGGTAGGCTCGCCTTCAGTTGGCGCAGCGCCCGCCCGGTCCCCGACCCGATATCCAGCACCGACCGGATGCCCAGCCGGGGGATCGCAGCGATCATGAAGGCGGCGGCCAGATCGTGCTCGCCAAGCTTCTGTTCATCGCCATCGACATGGATGGAATCGTAGCGGCCGGCCGTGTTGCGGTAATAAGCGCGCTGCAGGGAGACGGCTTCAGCCTCGCGCTCATCCTTATGTCGGAACCGCCCCACGAACACCTCTCATCAGCCTCGCCGCACAATGACGGCGAGCCGATGGTCAGACAATGCGCTTCGGCGGTCAGGCTGCCACAGCGGCAGCCGGGCTCCTGAATTTCGCCAACAGCTCGGCCTCCTTGGCCTTCGCCGTCACCACGCTCTGGGCCTTCACCGGGCCATAGCCGCGGATCTGGTCGGGCACCGAGGCCAACGCCACGGCCAGGGCGTGGTTCGCGGGGGTCAGGCCGATCAGCAGTTCCGGTACCAGGGCTTCGTACTCGGCGATCAGGCGGCGCTCGGTCACCCGGTCTTCGCTGTGGGCGAAGATGTCGAGCTTGGTGCCGCGCAGGCGCTTCATGCTGGCCAGCAGCTTGAACAGGCGCATCGTCCAGGGGCCGAACTTGGTCTTTTTCGGGCGGCCGGTGACCGGGTCGGGCTTGTTGAAGAGGGGCGGGGCGAGGTGGAATTCGAGGCTCAAGTCGCCTTCGAATTCTTTCTCCAGCGCGGCCTTGAAGCTGCCGTCCGTGTAGAGGCGCGCCATTTCGTACTCGTCCTTGTAAGCGAGCAGCTTGAAGTAGTTGCGGGCCACGGCGGCGGCCAGGCTGGTGAAGCCCGGGGTCTTGGCGGCCTCGGTCGTGCGCACCGTCT
>Ga0207694_10001807_pt1 | contig 17821 bp, 39 predicted proteins | sample KBSC34metaG_FD_184353 | JGI IMG/M metagenome (GOLD analysis project Ga0207694, IMG submission 184353) | Corn rhizosphere microbial communities from Kellogg Biological Station, Michigan, USA - KBS C3-4 metaG (SPAdes) (version 2) | ecosystem: Host-associated > Plants > Roots > Rhizosphere > Soil... | reverse complement strand
AATCGTCTTCCATGGGGCATCTATGACTAACTCAGGGCTGCTAGTCAATGAGAAACCGATAGCGGAGTGGCGCATACAGCCGCCTATGGTGGGGACGCCAGCGGCCAGATTGAAGAAGGCGCGCGAGAATGCTGGCTACACGTCAGCGACCGCGGCTGCAAAAGCCATGGGGATTGCGGCGCCAACATACCTTGCTCACGAAAACGGGACTACGGGGTTCCCGCACAATGCCGCGCGGTACGCCACGTTTTTCAAGGTTACCACAGACTGGTTGATGTTGGGGAAGGGCACTGCGGGGGCACGGAAGCGAGTTCCGGTCGTTTCCTACATTGGAGCCGGAGCCGAGGTGTTCCCGATCGATGACCATGCACAAGGGCGAGGACTGGAACTGGTGGACCCTCCAACCGGTCAGGCCGGCGAATACGTTGCGGCCAAAATCCGCGGCGATTCCATGTTTCCGATGGAAGATGGTTGGCTAGTGTTCTGGAGTCGCGATCAGGCGGGAGTGCCGGACGAGTGCATCGGCAAACTCTCCGTCTGCCAGGTCAAAAATGGCCCAATGCTGCTCAAATATCTGCAGAGAGGCACTCGTAGCGGGCTCTACACGCTCACCAGTTGGAACGCCCCAGCTAGACCAGACGTGCAGCTAGAATGGGCCAGCAGGGTCATTGGCATCAGGCCGGGGTGAACCATGAGAAAGCTGTGGATAATTGCATTTCTGCCACTCATGGCTTGCGCCACTGAGGAGGCTCCCGTCGATCAGAGCGCCGTCAATGCGGCTCAGCAGGCATGGTTTGCCTGCCTGAAGACCAAGGCCGTGAGTGAGGATGACGGGCGATCGGACGCTGGGACGGTCGCTATGGCCGTTAAGGGGCTCTGTGAGCCGCAGTACCGGCAGATGTGGGCTCTGACCGGCCTGGCCGCGAGAGCCGACCGTGTGCGCTCCTACGACCCTATGACAGTGGCGCTGGAGGAACAGAAGCAGGAGCAGTTCCAGCTTCAACTCGCCACAGATGCCGTACTCCTAGCCCGCCGCCGCAAATAAACATCCGCGAACTATGATTTATCCATTGACTGGCCTGACGCTATGATTTAGTCATTGAGCCCGAAGCAGACGAGGGGCTTGCAGTGATCTCACCAAAACTCGAACGGATGGCGCAGTCCACACGCAGCGAGGCCGAGGCCCGCGCGATGCTCGACGCGGCGCGCGCCTTCGTGAAGGACTATCCGAAATGGGCGAGCGAGGCGCTGACGGGCAACCGCAAGGGCGCACGCAGCTTCGCGCAAGGGTACTTTGACGGGTTTGTGCGTATCGAGTTGAGGCGCGCCCCATGAAGACGCTCGCCAACGATCTGATCGACGGGACGCTGTTTCTCGTCTTCATCGGTCTCGTCATTCTCATAGTTTGGGTAGGGTTGTGATGCAGTCGTCCCCCCGCAGGCATTACGGCGTCCCTATCCATCATCGCGGCAACCAGTACCGGCCACGCGCGCTCACCCCCTTCGGGCGTGTGTTTCTGGTGCTGGTTGTCGTGGTCATTTCCACAGGCGCTTTGCTGGCGTGGCTCGGATGAGCAAATACGACCGCGATGTGATGCTTGGCGGACTGGACGACTTCGGCGCGCAGCGCGAGCCAGTTCCGTTCCGCCTCACCGTCAATGGCACAGATCGTCTTGCCTCCCTCATCCCAGGCGAGGCCGTGAACGACTACGGCACAGACGGCATCTATCTCGACTGTTCACGCCGCATCTGGCGCGTTGTTCACAACAACCGCCTGCATCCCTGCGAGTGGCCGTACGAGTACCGCAAGCTTGCCGAGCAATGCTTTGCCGAATTGTGCAATCCGCATCCAGAAGGCTACGACGCCTACTTCCAAGCTTACGACTACAAGGACTGAACCATGACAGATTTAACTTTCGAGCAGAGATTGAGCGCATTGGAAATCGCTGAAAGCACAGTCCCAGCAAAATATGCTCAAGGACAGGGGTCTGCCACCTTTCTTGATAAGGACATGCGCGAGATATTCCTTCGTGCGGACCGCATCATTGCGTGGGCCAGCGGGACAGAGGAAGCGGACAAAGCCAGTCTCATCAGCAAGCTTCGCGCTGCGTTGTGTGAAACGCCATGACCATCAATCTCAATCGCAAGATGACACTTGCCGAGCTTAAAGCGACAAAAGAAGCGGTGTGGTTCATTCACGGCCTTCTCGAAGAAAGCGCGGGCAGCGAGTTCTATCGGTCGCCCGATCTACAACATGCGATCCACGAAGTGAACCAGATCGCAATGCGGCTTACTTACCGCTTCGACAATCAGAAACGCAGAGAGAGGGAATTGGAATATGGCGACGCTTCCGAAGCCGCAAGGTAACTACAAGCCCGTTCCGCAAGGCAACCACGTAGCCGTCTGCTACCGCGTGATCGATCTCGGCACGCAGCGCGGCGAGTACAAGGGGACAGAGAAGTTTCTGCGCAAAGTCCTGATCTCGTGGGAGATACCCGACGAGCTCATGGATGACGGCAGGCCCTTCACCATCGGCCAACGCTTCACATGGTCGATGCACGAGAAGGCCACGCTGCGTCACGTGCTCGAAAGCTGGCGCGGCAAGGCGTTTACTGACGATGACTTTGACGGCCCCAATGCCTTCGACATCGCCAATGTCATCGGCAAGGGCTGCATGTTGAATGTCGTTCACGCCACGAACGGCGAGAAGACCTACGCCAACATCAAATCGGTCGCGAAGCTGCCGAAGGGCATGGAAGCTCCGCCGCCGACAAACCCGCGCAACTACGTCTGGCTGTCAAAGGAAGAATTTGCGCAGAAGAACTTTGACGATCTGTCCGACAGTCTGAAAGACGTGATCATGCAATCGCCTGAGTTCAAGGCGTTGAGCGATCCCGAACGGATTGCCGACGAGAGCGAGAACCCTGCCCCGGCGGAACTTGAGGAGTCCATACCCTTTTGACAGCGCCGTACACCGATCCAGGCCTATGGGTCAGCGAGAAGGAAGCCGCGGACCTCTCCGGTATGTCGCCCAACAAGTTCAAGGCGATGCTGCCGACGCTGGAACGGCTCGGCTTTCCCAAGCGCAACGAGTTGAACGGCAAGCGCCTCCGTCATAGCGTGCTCCTGTTCTGGGGCATCAACGGCAAGCATGTTCCCGCAGAACAAGACGACCGGCAGTTGGAGCGGTGGGGATGATTGCCAATCTGAGACGACGCGAGCGCAAGGACGGCTTTGCGTGGTACTGGATACCGCCAGCCAAGGACATCGCCAACGGCTTCCGTCCCAAGTCGATCGTGCTCACAGAGCACAGCGCAGACGAACGCGAGCAGCGCTGCATCCAACTGAACGCCGATCTCGCAGCGTGGCGCGCAACACAGGCGCAGCCCGTCGCAACCAACTACTCGCTCTCATGGCTCATCAGCCGCTACCAGACCGATGCGTTCAGCCCGTACAGGAACCTGCGCGCCCGCACGGCACGCGGCTACGATCATTTCTGCAAGCACATCGCAGCGACTGTTGGCGAACGCATCATAGGATCAAAAGCCGACGTCACCCCCCGCATCAGCGGCGAGGACGTGCGGCGCTGGCACATGAAATGGGGCGAGAACGGCAGAGCGTCCCGCGCGCGTCACATGCTGGTGATGCTGCGCACGCTCTCAGCCTACGCCGTGGAGATCGGCGTCCCGCAGGCACGCGCCTTCCGCGACATGCTCTCCGACATGCGCTTTCCGACCGTCGAGTCACGCAATGAGGCACCGACACGCGCCCAGGTTCATGCCATCGTCTCAAAGGCGCTTGAGCTCGGCTACCGCTCCATCGCGATTACGACATGGGCGCAGTTCGAGTTGATCGAGCGGCGCACGCACATCATCGGCTACTACGAGAACGGCCAATGGCGTCCCGGCTGGACGTGGGGCAACATCAACAAGGACTGGACCATCACCTACTTCCAGACCAAGTCGGGGCGTGTCGAGCGCACCTTCGACCTGACAACCGTTCCTGCCCTCTTAGGACTCCTGCAAGCCACGCCAGAGGCCGAGCGTGTGGGGCCGGTCATCCTGGCCGAGCGGACCAAGAACAAGGCTGTACGGCGTCCGTGGACCGAACGGCACTATGCAACCGTGTTCCGCAAGATCGCGCGGGCTGCCGGCGTACCGGACAATGTGTGGTCGATGGACATGCGGGCAGGCGGCGCGACGGAGGCCGATGCGATCGGCGGCGTCAGCGACCGCGAGTTGCAGGATGCGGGCGGTTGGAAAGACCCAAGGACGCGCGACCGCTACCGGCGTCAGAAGGTGCGCAATGCGCAGAACGTGGTCGATCTGAGACAGAAGGCGAAGGATGTGGATCAAAAATAGGCTGGCCCGCAGGAAGGCCGCAGCCATGTGGGCGGCAAAGTCGGCCATGCTCGCCAGTGACTTCAAAGCGGGGGCGCTTGTGCGTGTACCCTCTCTTGTGATGAACAACCGGCAGCTTTTTCAGAAGTTCGGTAAGTGGTGCCGAGAGCGCAATGAACGCCGTCACCCTCTGATGAGCGTGGACGATTCGGGAACGCTCGTTCTTGTTGAAGAACGCCTGATGTGAACGCCTGCGAACATGTCAGTGTACGGATCGAAATAATCCTTTAGTTTGAGTGAGCCCGGATGGGATCGAACCATCGACCCTCTGATTAAAAGTAAGCAGAAAACCCAGCAATTCCGCCAATCCGTTCACATATATAATGTGAGATCATCCCATAGGCGCGCATGGCGTCCCGCGTAGCGTGCGAACGCTGGTTAGGGCTGAGGCTTTGGAGCAATTGAACCCAGAAGCCGCCAGAAAAACCCCAACCCCAGAACCGCAAACACCACGGCAAGAAGCAGCAGATGGGCTGCGAACGCAGGTCTTTCACCCTGCCATCCCATAGCACCAAGATCACAAATCAATGCGAGGGCCAGAAAGCCTGCTGTGCAAGTAAGTTTGTCTAGACAGGTCATCGTGTCTGCTCCTACTTCGGTGTTTCAGGCGCATCTGCAATACGTATCATTGCCCTGAGCGCCAGTGCAGGCCATCCCAACAGCTTGCCGCCCGATCGAAGATGCTTGGCAGTCTCAGCCTGCATCCTGTCAGCCTCAACCTCTTGGGCGAGGATTTCGCGGCATCTCTTTTCTGTCTTATCCATCATGTGCGCTCTGTCGGCAGGCTATTGAACCAACGTCTCACCCTAGCGACATCCTCAGCCCTGCGCGCTGCGATCTGCGCCAGCCATATCTCAACGCCTTTTGGCTGTCCAGGCTTGATACAATTCCTTGGGTCATGGCGGTCAATGTCCGATGAATTGTCTCGGCTCAGTCGTTTCCGTTTCTAGAGAATGCCGCCGCTGGCGACAAAGTTCTTGCGCTTCGCAACGCAAATCTTGGCGCGCTCCACGATACGTTCATCAAAACACTGGACGCTCATCGGATCGGTCGTGAACTCCATGACGATTAGGTCGAGAAGTTCGTGCGCCTCGCGGTCATTGTCGAAACTTTCCTCGATACGTCTCTGAGCCTCGCGGCTTAGTCTGGGTATGTTCGTTCCCATTTTAGGTACGCTCCTCAGTTGACCGTTACGAGAACGTGCGCCGATAGTGTTTCCATCATCTTCCGGCATTCCTTGGTGCATTCATCGCAATGCTTATGATCGTACCGCTCTTGCTTTGTCAGCTTGTTAGGCTTGCGACAGTCTGGACACATTTGGTCGCGTTCCATGGCTGGCTCCTTACGTTTTCATTCTACGCAGGGCCGTTGCGATGCACCTAGCCTCAGATGCCCGCTCGGGATTTGCCTCGCGCAAGTGTTCTTCGTGTCTCTCGCACTCGCGCACGCATTCATCAATCGCGTCATTGCGCTCGCTACCGTACCACTTGTCTCGGGGCACGCTCATAAAATGCTCCTAAATCTTCAGTTCTCGAATGGCGTTCGCAGCGGATCGCGCTGAACTATCCCACTCGCCGTCGCCGCCGTCCGTACCTTCCTCGGCTACCTGAGCGCACGCTTCAATCGTGGCATTGATGGCGAGACGGAGCGCGGCGCGATTGATGATGGCATGAGGCTCGACCGCTCGGAACGCCTCAATACACTGTTGCATCATGTCCATGCGCCCCGGCTCCTTATCTGACGTTTCCGGTTGAGAACATTTCGGCCTGCCGCTCTATCCGCTCAATGCGCCTGCAGGCAACGTCGAAATACTTTTGCTCAACTTCTATACCGACAAATTTACGGTGAGCTGCCAAAGCTGCCTCGCCCGTGCTGGCGCTCCCCATGAACGGATCGCACACCGATCCTGCAGGCAGCCAACGGAGCAAACGGCCAAGAAGACCGACTGGCTTCTCGTTCGGGTGCAGCCGACCATTCTTGGCCGTCGATTGTGTCGGGTGGTGATAAATGACGCTGCCCCAATTCCTGCCGCCGACAAATCCTTTGCCTATGACATAGATTTCCTCGACGGTCGGTTTCCAAGGAAGGTCGAGCGCGCCCATGCCAAGAGCTTCACCTTTGTCCCAGAATATGGGATGCCACGCGAACCAAGGCGTCCATGTCTCAAAGTGATCTACATAGGTTCGCCGCATCAATCGCTCCTCAGTTCTTCTTTCCAATTTCGTCCGCAAGCCATTTCGGCAATGGCGGCACGATGTCAACGATAAACGGGCCGAGAAAAACGGTGACGCCGTTGTAGCGCGAGCCATGCCATGAGAAACCAATGCCACCGCCCTGCTTGGTCGTGCCGAGAAATTCCCAGCCACCGATCATCTTGCGCCACTGTTTCATCCCGGCTCCTTCAGGTCAGTCTCTCGTTACGCCGTGCAGGCGCAATGTGTTCACGCTCACGTCCATCATTTCGGCCACGTCCTTGAGCGAGTAGCGGTCGCGCCAGACCGACTTACCGCGCACGATACGGCGCTCGCGCATGGCAAGCAGCTTTTCGGCCTTACGCTGTCGCTTGTGATCGAACTTGACCTTTGCGCCGAACGTGTGGCCGCGCGCCTGGAGGGCGACAATGCCTGCCTTGGTCCGCTCGATGGTGACGTTGCGCTCGAACTCGGCGACGGCCGCCAGAACGGCCAGCATGAACTTGCCGTTGGCTGTGGAGAAGTCGATCCGGTCCTGCAGGGAACGGAATCCCGCGCCCATTTCCTCGATCTGGGCCAGCCGTTCATAAAGTTGGCGAACTGTGCGGGCGAGCCGGTCAAGCCGCCAGACGACCAGCGTATCGCCTTCGCGGAGGTCTTTGATAGCGAGGTCGAGTTCAGGCCGTTTGATCTTGGCGCCAGATTTTTTCTCCGAGTAGATGTGGAGACACCCGGCAGCCTTAAGCGCGTCAATCTGCATTCGAAGGTCTTGGTCTTCGGTGCTGACGCGGGCATAGCCGATAAGCTGCGGGCCGGATTCATCTTCTACCTTTTTGTTCAGTCGGCGGTTTCTATTTGCCGTCGCTGCCAAAACTAGAAACTCCCCAAAAGTGAAATAGGCATATGCCTATTGACTGAATCGGTCAAGCGGATTAGCGTCGCAAAAGTAGCGAGATACCCCCAGGCCGGTCAGATCCTGCTCGCGAGGCAGTCTGCACTCACTGAGGACCTTAGAAGGTAGGGGCTTAGCCCGCCGGCCGCCTCTCTCGCCCGGAAGGATCAGGAGACGCCCAAGGTGAGCCAGCAAGCAGTCGCGATCACGAATAAGCTCTATCAGACGCGCAGCGCCGCGAAGCTGATGCTCGGCCCTCGTTACGATGAGTTCGCCGCTGGCATGGCCGATCTGATCCGAGACATCATGGCCTGTAGTCCTCGTAAGGATTTGACGCCGCTGGTGGTCGCGAAGGAACTTGCCGAGGCTCCCGGCATCGGTCCGCATCAGGCGATCATGGTCCTTGCCGCCGCCGTTGATATGACCGAGTCCCAAGAGTCGAAATAGAGGCCGCCAAGTGCCATACGGACCATGTTGCCTTTGTGGCGCGACGAACTACCCAAGCTCGATGGGCGGACCGTTCATCTGCCCGTCATGCGATTGCGGAAACCCGCCTCAAATGGGAAACCCGGATCGCTATGGCCTGATGTGGAAGCCAACGGAATATCCAATGTTTACGCCGGGGCCATTAGTCGTTTCATATGTCAGTGACGGAACGGTCACGCGACTTATGACGGCTGACGATATTGGCTTAACCGATTCAGAGGATTGAGGCCGCAGGATGAAAACGATAAAGGAGCTTTTGAGGTCATTGCGCGGCGCGGCAGACGTTGCCTACTCGGAAGATATTTGCCTTTACCTAACACGGGAGGATTGTGCTGCGGCTGCCGATGAGATCGACAGGCTATGCGGCCAAGTCAGCAGGCTTGAGGACTACGCGAACAGGCTGAGTGACTCTTCTAATGAAGAGGCAAAGCGGGAAAAAAGAGTGCCGAATATTTCATTCCCTACTCCGAAGGGTGAGCCTAATCTTCCAAGTGCTTACATCTTTCCGAGGGAGCCAAATGGTCAGGTGAAACTCCCGATCCCCGCGCCTAATTCCCAAGAGTCGAAATAGAGGCCGCAATATGGAAACCGCCGAGCAACCCAATCCAGCGGACTTCACCAAGGACGAAAAGCCGGGCGAGTACGAGGTCCGCTTCCGAGTCACTGGCAGAATAAGCATGCCATTCGTAGCCGAGAGCAAAGAGGATGCCATGGCTCAGGCCGAGAAGATGATGGACGATGAAACTTTTGGTTTAGACCTAGACGCCGTTGACGATGTTCACGTCGATTACATCTACAAGTCTCCCGCAATGTACCGCGTTGTGCGCAACGGAGTGAAAATGCAGGTGAGTCACCTTCAGCCCGGCGACAAGCCACGCGATCCTGAAGATCGCGGTTTCTGAAACGAAAGATTGAGGCCGGAAATGACCGTAACAACTGACATCGTGACGGCGCTGCGAAGCGATACGCGCCTATCGCCTGACCCCATCGCTCAACGTGCGGCTGACGATATTGAGCGTCTGCGCGCCTCTTTGGCTTACATGCTCAAGGCGTATTGGGGTAAGGGCGACGGTGAACCAGCCCCGGAGTTCATCCGAGAAGCTGCCGCGCTCTGCAACTACCAACTCGATCAGTAGAGGCCGCAATGAGGATCGCAAAAGGATTACTGGGCGCGTTCATTTCGATAACGCTGGTTGTCGGGCTGATGTATTTCCTAGTCGCGTGGACTGGTCCGTTTTTAGTGGTCTGCGGCATAGGGCTTGTTGTGTTCGTGTTCGGTGGTATCGGTTGGCAGATTGCGACTGTTGACCACCAAGCTAAATAATTCCCCCTCGTTGACCGAGATCAGGTGAGTAATAAGGTTCGAGTCCTTTCCTTGGAAACAAGGTTTTTTAGACCGGGCGGTCCCGGTGGTCTGACAGCCGGGAAAGACCGGCACCGAAACGACTAAATGAGGCCGCTACGCGATCGTGTGAACCATGCTGATCGACGCGACCGTCTGACCATCGACGGGGTGAGCTAGGACCGTAAAGGTGATCTGTGTCGGCTCCGGCGGGCTTAGGCCGTTGTTATCGGTGACCTGCACGAACCCGGTCAGCGTTCCGTCGCCAGGATGCGCAGTGTAGTAGTCAACCAACGCGACCGGCAACAGCTTCCTGCCGTCTGTGTTGATCGTCAGGAAGCTGTTGCCGGTCGCGTTGTCAAAGCCCGAAACAATTTCCCAAAAGACAAATAGCCCGCTTCCACCGACCGCGGACAATTGGATGACGACCGTACCGAGAGCGGTGTTGTCGTAAAAAGAACCTGTCGTCGGCGTTGGCGCCGGTGGCGGAAGTAACGCGATCGAGATCGGGCCAAGAGGAATTGTGAAGGCGTCGAATGTGACGGAGCGCCTTAGTGCGTCAACGACTCTCACTTGCCCGGTCAAAGGGGTGAGGTTGCCGACCCCGAGGGCGTTCAGGACAAAGTTGAAGATATGATCTGAGTCCGTCGCGACGAGATCGAGGATGCCGGCGAAGTCGTTGGGGGAATCGACCAGGCTCACTGTGTATGGCGGCAGGCCACCGATGATTTCGATGCTGCCGGCAACATCCCCCGCTACGGAATTTTCGTCGAGTGCCATCGGTCAAAATGACGTGCGCCAAGTGATGTGCGGAAGGGCGCGCGCCAGGATTTGCCCATCAAGCCAAGTCAAGGGAGCGCTGCACGCCGCGACGCCGCCTTGTTCCAAGCCCAATTTTAGACCGGCGCGGTCGCCGTTGGCGTAATCGCCCGACTGCGTATTCCAGTCCACATTGTCATTGTTGGCAACGGTTGGGTTCAGGGCATAGAGAGCGGGGATTGTCGTCGCGACAACGCCGCTGCCGTTCTTGTACACGACATGGTACGGCGTGTTCGAGCCACGCGGCCATCCCGACGTTCCGTTGGTGCGCCAGATGTTTGACTGACAATGCCACTTGAGTGCGTTGAGAAGATCGGAGTAGCCCATGTAAACTGCAGAACCCAGAACCTCCGTAAAATAATCTTCCTGCCAGTAGCCGATGTAAGCGTCGGACAGATTGGCAGGGCCGATCGATTGCAGCACGGAATAGTATGGCGCCGGGGCATTGACCTTGTTGGTGTACAGGTCGGGGATGTTGAGGCTCCAGTATGTGTCCCAGACCGAGCTCGGCAAGAGCCCATCCGTATCGGCAACGCTCTCGCGCGCCTTGCGCACTTGCGTCAACGTGCGCCAGAGCCATGCTTGGCCGCGCGGCGTGCGTGGGCTGATGAGATGATTGGCGTTCGGCTGCGAGACGAAGGCCATCAACGCATAGAGCTCAAGGCATTCCAGATAATAGAGGTCGCCAGTGAGCATGAACGCGAGGAATGTCAGACTCGGATGGTGATCGTCGTCGAACTGGATGGGGCTGCCGGACTTGTAGTTGACGACCGGCATGGTTCCTGCCGGGGGGTTGGAGTAGTACATGTATTGCGGGTACGTCATCGGATTGAAGGGCGCACCGGTCGCCGGATCCCGGAAATGACATGGCACGGTGCCGCAGCATTCGGCCCACGCCAGCGTGCTCGCCAGCATGCCAAGATCGCCCGTGATGAGATAAGCCGCCTGGTGTTCGGGCAGGACGCCGATGTCGATGCGTTCGCCGGTATTGCCCATGGACCGCGTGATGTTGGACGTGCCCATGATGGTGTAGGGCGGAACAACGGTCGGCAACACCATGCGCGAGTCGCCCTTTGCCAGATAGGGCGGTACCTTGTTGTTGCTGAGAAGCCATGTGCGGGTCGCCGCATCGATGGTGCGCGGCTGCGGATTGTAGCGCCAGCAGCAGCCCCAGAAATGCGTGACATGCTGTGAATTGACAGTGACGCCGCTGACCTTGACGTCACAGGTATAGGCGAGGTTCGGTTCTGGTATCTGGTGCCCGGTGCTGTCGAACGTTTTGCTTTTCAGCGCGTTGCCGTAGACGATCAGGACTTCAGGCCGCGCGGTTGCGTCGTCGGAACGGAAGAAAACCCAGAGCGAGCGCGCACTGTCGAAGATGTAGCCCCTGTGCTGCGTAAAGGCCGGACTGATCCAGCTCGGCGAGTTGTAATCCGCCTGCGTCGTAGCATCTGAGCCGTTATAGGTCTGTGACCCTCCGGCGTCGAATGTGAGCACGACGCTCATGTCGGACAGAGCGGTTGCGGGGGTTGCGGCCACGACTGTTTCCACGTCGGACGTGCTGAAGGGGACGCCGTTGACCGTGAGACTGACGCCGATGGTGGTTGAGCCAGCGACAAGTGCCGTGGCGACATCGCTCATGTGATCGGTTGCAACCGCCGAGGACGCCTTGGTCGGGTCCGAATTCGTCCATGTCGGCGGTGCGTCTGGCACCAAGGTGATCGGGTTGCCGTTGGTGTCTACCGCGGCAAGCGTGATCGTATCGGTCTGACCAACAACCAGCGTCGGCATGTCAGGACAGTGTGTGAACGAGTCGGATGCCTGCGATGGCTCCCGCCACCACGGTCACGACATCGGATGCCGTGTATGACACGCCGCCGACCTTGAGGCTGACGCCGATTGTCGCGCTCTGGCCCACAGGTCCGACAGCGGTCAGCACATTGGAAAGGCCATCGGCTGAGACGGCTTCAGCGATCTCCGACGGCGCACTGTCGCTCCACTCGGGGCCCGCGTCGGGCGTGAAGGCAATGACATTGCCGTTCGCGTCGATCGCTTCGATCGTGACGGTGTCTTTCTGACCGACAGGAAGTTGCTGGCTCACTTTGGTAACTCCATTGGGTATGAGTTGTACGGAGAACTTGCTGCTCTTCAGGATCAGCTTGGCTTTGTGCGGGATCGGTTTCAGGCGAGCGATCCTCATTTCCAGAAGGGCTTGACCTGACGGCGTTCCGTGTCGCGGGCTTCCTTCACCTTGTCGAGAATCTCCCGCGCGAACCGCTCCGCGGCGCTGGGATGGAACTCCTCCGTCATCGGAACAATTCCCCAAGGGCCGATGGCCGTCTCGGTCGAGAGCACGATGTACTGTTTGCCGTCGATCTGCTTGCACTCGGCCTTCATCGCTGTCTCAGAAAGTTGCCGGATCAAATCCTAGCTTGCGACATACAAGCGAAGCTGCGCGATTGAACAACGCACCGTGCTTGTGCCAACTGCGAAAACCTTTCTGGTGCAGATAGTGATGCACCATCTCGTGCGCCATCGTCCTGACAAGCTCGTCCATCGTCTTGTTGTTGGCCGACACGGAAATCTTGGGTGGAATGTCCTGGTATTCGCCGAACTCGTGCTTGCGGTGCGTCACTTCAAAGACGACATCGTCGGAGTGCAGCAGCTTCCAGCGACGGAATGGCGCGCAGGTGCGCAGCATGTCGTATGTCGATACGAGTATATCCGGCGTCAGGCGCAATCCATGCTCCTGAGTTCCTTGGCGCACTCCTCGATCAGCCGCAGCAGGTTGGCTTTGGAGAGCCTGTACTGGATGAAGAAGCAATCAATCGGTCCGGCATCGTTCAGGACGCAGAGGTAGCGGCCTTCCGGCTGGCGCGTGACGTAGAGGATCAAATCCTCATCGACGCGCGGCTGCCTACGGATCACGTCCTTGCATGATGCGGGTGATCTCGCGTGACTTGCCGTCGAGCTTGGCCCAGAGTTCACCGAACTTGGTGTTGCGCTGGACAATCCTGAGCCCGCACGGGATTCCAGTGAATGGATCAAAGTCTGTGATGAATGTGAATGCTTCGCCATCGAGAACCTCTGAGTAGAGTCGCTTCATTTGAGATGCACCCAATCGCCATAACTGTATTTGCGGACCATGTAGTCGTAGAGATCGGTGTGCTCGTACTTGCGGCACAGATAGCGCAGCGAGAGCGACATGATGTCGAACTCGCCGTTCTCGACCTCGTTCAGGATGATGATGCCGCGCCAGTGCCGTTGCCCCTGCGCGCCACGGTAGTCCTCGACATGGAGGTAGCAGGAACCGGCCACGACGCCGCTCCACGTCTCGCCCGAGGCCATGATGCGCTCGCCGAGTTTCCTGCCCTGTTCGTGTCCCTGCACGAAAGAGCATCCAATTCGTGTCAGCCGGTTGGAAACCTCGCCGCCGATCGGACGCGAACTGTGCGTGTTCTGGAAGTAGTGCGAGTAGAGCACGCCATCCACTTCGACACGCTCGAGGAACCTGTGCCGCTCCCAGTCGAGCGTGTTGCAGTTCTCCGACCCGACATGCCCGAACCACTTGGGGTCCGATGCCGCCGCCCTGTCGGCGCGGTCCTCGTGGTTGCCGAGAAGGAATATCTTGCGCGGCTTGTAGTCGGCTTCCGCGTTCATCGGCGCGCAGAGTTGAAAGAAGGCGTCGTTCCCGGCCTTGATGTCGTCCTGATAGCGTTTGCCCTCAAGGTTCATCGAGCCGGGCATTTCGTGCTTGTTCAGACTCGCCATGTCCCAGTGATCGCCGAGATGGACGATCACGTCGGGGCGGTACTCGACGATGGCCTTGGCGATCCATCCGATGTGATCGGTGGGAACGCCGGGGCGTACCTGGGTGTCGGGGATGATGAGGTGCCGCCTGAGCGGCGACATCTCGATGACGGCCTTCTCTTTCTTGGCTGCGAGGGCCGCTTCATAGCGGTGCTGCATGGTCGCGGAGGGGATGCCGAGGGCCTTGGCAGCGGCGACGACCGTTCCGTGCTTTTGGACCAACGCCAGAGTTTCCCTGAGCGTCTCTGGTGATCTGCGCGGTGGGGACATGCAGTCCTCTTAATGTGGACGAAAGTAGGTCGCCGCCATGTAGACAAACCCACCCAAGGCGCCGACGATGGCGCCGATCCACAGGAGCATCTGAATGGCTCCCTTACCCATTGCCGCCGTGTGATTGAGCGTTTCGATCGACTTCCACATTTTCTCGTGTGCGATCTGCATGTCCGTGCGCAGTTGCGCGTTGTCGGCATTCATCTCGCTGCGGTAATCCCTCAGTTGCACGCGCAATTCCGTGAGCGCGTTCATAAGCTCATATTGCTGGGCGAACGATTTGGCCTCGTCGGTCATGCGTGTTGCTGCTGAGTGACAGCCACGCAGGAGAGCGTCTGCACATCAAGCACCATCTTCTTCTCGTCGCCGATGGTGACTTGGGTTTCGAGGAGTTGCTTTTCGATGAGAGGCCGCGCGGCTTCGCAGTCGTCCATATCGGGAGCCTGAACGGAATGCGTGACAACAATGCCGCCCGTGAGGAACATGACGACTGTCAGGATGTAGACGGTCATTTTGGCCACGCCTTCACGGTGTCGTGATGCCGTGACGCGCAATCGGCGTAAGCTGGCATGGCGATGTCCACGACCCATTGCTCAAGCACGTTGTAATCCGCCGTGTCCGGCAGACTGAGCTTCGAGCAATCCGCAGCGAGGTCACTTTTCAGTGGCGGCGTTGGCCCGGGAAACGGCGTCGCGGATGACGCGCAACCGCTCAGGAGCAAGCTTGCAACGAGGATCGAGTGGAGTCTTGGCCTGAACATTCTTCAAGTCCTTATCGATGACATCGAATTGCCCCTTCAACACGGTCTGTTCGGCAACGTAGGCACCGGACGCAGCCTCGATTGTCTTGGCCGTGTCCTGAAACTTCTTGAGCGATGCGGCAGCTTCGTCGTTCTTGTAGTTGGCGAGCTTCAGTTCCCACGACTTCGCCACGCCTTCTTCCCAGCGGTATCCGGCATAGGCACCGGCTCCTGCGATGGAGAGCGCGGCCAGCCCCATGGCGAGCCACGACCATGGACTGAGGAGCCATGTTGGCATCAGGCTGTGTCCTTGTTCATGCCGAGAAGCGCGCGTACGTCGAAGTGGCCGCGCGCCAGTGACATACCGACGGAGCCGCCGAGCGCAAACAGCATGTCGCTGAACGTGTCCTTGAGTTGCACGATGCGCGCGACGATGGACTGCGCCCAATCCTGTTCATGCGGCTTGGCAGGCGGCCACAGAGCCGCGACGAACGCGATGAGACAGACCATCACCACGACGGACAAAAATGCGATCAGCGCCCATTTCTCGAACGCTGATCGCAAGTTATGGCTGTCAACGAGGGGGGACGCATTGACAGCCAGTGGTGATGCCGGATCGGACATTCACAGAATGCTGCGGACGACGACGCCGAGCACGAAGGCAGTGCCCGTCGCCCAGTAGGGATGCAGCGCCACGAAGGATCGCCAGTCGCTCCACTCGGCCTCGATCCAGGCTTCGGCAGATGCGTAGAATGGGGACTTCTTGACGGGCGGTCCAGGCGGCAAAGGTGTGACAGTCATGCTCGTTTACTCCGTGACGTTGAGAAGTGTGTCGCCGCTATCCCTGATGGCTTGACGCTTAGCGAGGCCGTTGACGACGATGCAGCCATCCGATGCGGAGTGGTTTTGCTCGGCGTTATCACCATGTAGAAAGAAGCCGGAACGGTCGTATGTGTTCGTGTCCCCAATCGGCGTCAGATGCGCGACGCAGGGACCAAGGCGGGGATGATCGAAGAATGTGCCGATGCGCCACTGGCCAACCGGGATAGGACCGACGCCAACCACGCTTTGATACGCGGCATTGTTTAGTCCTTCGCCATGGCCGCTGTACGCCACGCTTTTGGGACCGTCATCGCGCCAGATCAAGCCTATGTACGAGAACGTCCACATGGCGCGGAGATTGCGCCACAGGAATGTCACGGCAACGCACCGCTAGACCGGCGCTGACGTGTCCCAGCAGTTAAGCACGCCGGTATAGGTATCGACGTTATTCTGCGGCGCACCGAAGAGAGCACCGATCTTGTCCAGAGAGCCGCCCGCTGCCGTCAGGAACGTGGCAATCGTCTCGTCGAATATCTTGCGCCAGCTATAGCCGTTGGGTGAGACATAGAACGAGATCACCGTCGAAGTGACGTGCATCCGCATCCAGAAATGGGCGTGCGACATGGCGATGGTAGTGGCCGGCGTTGCGCTGAAGGTGGTGGGATTGGTCCAGCGTTGCAGGAACCACTGGAATGGCGAGTTGTCTTGCAGCAGCGTGCATTTGACGAGACGCCCGTTGGAGGAGTTGTAGCAGACCATCCCGATCTCTGCGAATTGCAGGCTGGGCGTTTCCCAATTGAAACGAGCGTAGATGTCGAACGGCGCGGTTGGCGGGCTCTGGACAAGAAGTTGTAACGTCGGGGCCGCGCCGCTGTGGACTGCCGGGTTGACTACGATGCCAGCCGTCGTATCGGACGCTGTCGCGGTACCTTGGTTGACCCACGAAAAGTTCGCCAGTACCGCCTTGGCTGCTGAACCTTCAAAGCCGCCACCGCCAGAACTCGGCGTATAGAACTCCAATGCCGTCTCACCCGCATTGACGCGCACGGCCTTGAGTGTCTGGCCCGTGTAACTGGCCGGAACGTCGGTCAGCCCGATGAAGGTGGTAGAGCCGCCAGAACTCGGCGTGTAGAACTCAAGGCCGGTTGCGCTGGCGTTGACCCGAACAGCCTTAAGCGCAGCGCCGGAATAGCTGGCGGGCACATCGGAAAGCCCGGTGAACGCTGTGGCCCCGCTGCCGCCACCTGCTTGCAGTTCCAGATTGCCGGTGCCGCTATTGTAGCCGAGCACAAAGCCGTTGGTGAGAGGCGATACATCGAGCGGGACACCGGCCAATGCGCCGACGGTCGTCTTGCCGGTCGTGTCGTTGGTCACATCGCCGCTCAGTTGCAGCGCAAGCTTTCCCTTCTTGGCGAGGATGCCGCCTTGCGTCTTGTGGGGCGTGACGGGACCTGTGCCGCCGTCCGAGCGCGCGAGAACCGAGCCTTGTCCGACAGGAGAGCGAACGCCACGGACGCGAGTGATCTTGCTCATTGCTGCGGCGCCATCATGTAAGGCCGTCCCTGATCCTGCGCCCGCTTCAGAAGCCGGTCCTTGTAGCCGGGGTTGAGCATGTCGAGCAGATTGTCCTTGATGTAGTAATCGGTCGCCCACTTCGCCCACGCGAAGTTTGTGCCGGGAATGAGGCTATAGCCGACGCGGCCTGCCTGTGCGCCGCTGCGGTCCATCGACTTCCAGAATTTGTCGCTGTCGTAGTCAGGGTCCGTCGAGTAGTTCCACAGCGACTTTGCGATCCGCGCGGCTGCCTGCGTCAGATCGACGGCATCGCCCACGGAGGGGCCAGCAAGCCGTCCGACCGTCTCAAACGGAGATTGGTCGGGATGCTCCAACTGGCTCATCAGCAGATCGGAGTAGAGACCAAGGCCCTGACGTGCAAAACCGCGCCACAAGAGATCTCCCGCCGCCTCACCACTTGTCGGCAGTTCCGGCTGCTTGCCGTCGCGGATGTCGGCCAGCGTGACGATGAGCGAGCCAAAGACGAGATTGTTGG
>Ga0207694_10001800_pt1 | contig 17856 bp, 19 predicted proteins | sample KBSC34metaG_FD_184353 | JGI IMG/M metagenome (GOLD analysis project Ga0207694, IMG submission 184353) | Corn rhizosphere microbial communities from Kellogg Biological Station, Michigan, USA - KBS C3-4 metaG (SPAdes) (version 2) | ecosystem: Host-associated > Plants > Roots > Rhizosphere > Soil... | reverse complement strand
TGTGTCTCATACACTGTACTTCACATACTGTATGACAACTAGTGTATGCCGTCAAGTAGGTTTTAAAAGAATTTTTCTTAACGGCCGTAGAGCTAAACTTCCCGTCATGGATAACGAGCGGATCCGGGCGCTCTGCATGCAGCTGCCCCACGTGGCAGAGACCCTGAACTGGGGACATCACCTGGTGTACTGGGCAGGGAATCGCGAAATCGGAGGAAAGATGTTCGCGATGACAGACTTAGACGGCTCCGGAACCGGTGTCCTTTCCTTCCACTGCGGGGCGGAGCGCTTTCATGAGCTGATCGAAAATGAGGGAATCAGGCCGACGCCGTATCTCGCCAAAGCCTTTTGGGTAACACTGGAACGCTGGAATGCGCTGCGCCCGCGCGAGATCGAGGAGGAACTGAGGCTGGCTCACTCCCTGATTTTTGAGAAGCTACCCAAGCCAACAAAGACCGTATTGGCCCTCCCGGAGGCCGAACGACGCCGCTACATCCGGGACAGGCAAAAGAGAGTAAAGGCTTCAGGAACGAAAAAAAGTAAGAAGTCGACCTCTAAATCGCCGAAAGCTGGAACGGGATAAAACGCTGCTCATTTACTGACGAGCATGAATGTATGTGTCCATACTTAAGGGGCTATGAAGCTGACAGCTGGGATGGAACTTCCCGCCAGGACGCTGCGTAGATTAGAGCCAGAGGGATTATGGTGAAGTTTTTATTGTGGTGCATTCTCCTGATACTTTGCTGGCCTTTGGCTCTGCTGGCACTGATCGCCTATCCCATCGTCTGGCTGCTCCTTATTCCCTTCCGCATCGTAGGGATCGCGGTAGGCGGGGTGCTTGAGCTGGTAGGCGCAATCATCTTCCTCCCAGTGCGGTTGGTGCGAGCGATCTAGCCGTACCGGTCCCAACTCTCTAGTGCCGTCCCCACATGAAACAAAGCACGTAACTTAACACTTCGACGTGCGTTGCTTTCGCGGTGGCGCGAACCGATAGGCAACTCCCGCCATACACCCACCCGGGCTGCCGCGTGAACAGACGTTCGCCCTGCGAACTGGACGTCAGTAATCACTCACTTAACCAACCTGCGGGCGACTTTTGCGTCCATAGAGGGTTGAGGCACGTAGCTGGTCCCTCGCGACGGCTCCACTCCCTTCACCAGTTCGCGAGACAAGCATACAAGAGGAGATGAAGATGCAAACACCTCGTCATCGGGCATTCCTGTTTCTCATCGGCTTATTTTTGCTGGGTACGTCCGCTTCAGCGTGGGCACAAACAGACGTTGCGTTGAGTCTGTATGGAGCCTTCAGCGGGCGCACAAACGGCAACGGCACGATCGAGAGTCCGGCAAACTCCGCCGGCGGCATCATCGAGCTGCGTCATATCTCTAATCCGCTGGTTGGATACGAGGCTACGTACTCGTATAACCGCGGGAATCAAACCTACCGGCCCGACTGCGGAGGTGCACAGTGCCCCGTCACCGTGCAGACTGTCCGGGCTGCTGCTCACGAGGTCACAGCGGACTACCTGGTTTCGGTGCACGCGGCAAACCTGCGCCCCTTCGTCCTCGGCGGCGTGGGGATTCTCTTCAACCAGCCTGACAGCAATCAGGCCGACACAAGCAGTTCGACGAAAGGTGTCTTTGTGTACGGTGCCGGGCTTGACTGGGGAGCGCTGCCGCATCTCGGCTTCCGCTTCCAGTACCGCGGCAATCTCTACAAGGCCCCGGATCTGACAAAGCTGTATACGTCGACAGACCGTTTCACCCACACCGCGCAGCCTATGATCGGAGCTTATTTCCGATTTTGAAAACTGCTTAGCTGCAGGCCCCTCGTCAGTTTTCCGACGGCTTTTCGATGTGATGGCTGCGAAACTGTTCGGAACCGACGATCCGATTGGCCGTCGAATCGGCAATAGCGTTGTCGTCGGCGTTGCCGAAAACGTTAAAAACAGCGGGCTCACAGAGCAGAGCGCGCCGGAAATGTATACGCTGCGCCGAAGTGTTCCGGGCGGCTGGGACAGCAGCAAATTCGTTGTCGTGTTGAACTCCGTCATGCCGGCCAAGGCTGTAGAGCCGTGGCTAAGATCGCAGGTCGCTGCGATTGATCCCACCGTTCCCGTACAAATGGAAGTCTTGGATCAGACGGTGAACCGGATGGCAGATCGCCCTCGCTTTGAAACCGCCTTGCTTGGTTTCTTCGCCTTCTCCAGGTCAGCACTGCAGATCCTCTGACTTTTTTGATTGTGCCAGGGATTCTCGCCGTCGTGGCGCTCTGCGCAATCATCGTCCCGGCCCGAACAGGAATGTGCGTCGAGCCGGCGGTTGCGCTGCGCTCCGAATGAACTGAAGCAGGTGTGAGGGCCACCTGCTATTTGCAATTCACACGGTTATCTTGTGAAGCGGCGATCTGCCATTTGCCGTCGCGCTTCAGCCATGTGTCGGTCCAGATCTGGCAGACTTTAGCTTCCGGATGAGATTTATCTTTCCCCGTAGCGTGTTCGCTGCCGTAGACGATCGCAAGGCTGTCGGACAGGAAATGGACTTTGGCGTCGTCCAGACCACAATCGTGAGAGGTTCGCGCAGACTTCTCATCGCGCAACTCATCGGCCTTGGTGAAGCGCTCTCCTGCGGTCGATGTGCCCTGGAAGTCTTCGGCTAACAGGCCGGCGATTACGCCGTTGTCGACGCACACGCCTTCAGCCCATTTTCGCTCCATGTCGACGATGTACCCCGCGGTCTTGTCGTCGGCGGAGGCCCAGTGACTCTGTTGCGCGTCTAGAAAAGCAGCAGGCACTAAGGCCAACGCCGTGGCCGCAAGAAACGATAGAACATGCATTTTTCGCATGCGGGAATCATACAGCGCCAAAGGGCGGCTTCATTCAAGAAGCCGCCCTTTCGGACTTTCGGGTTGGGGGAGGGCCCGAAGCTTACTGTCCTCTGGACTCGCGCTCGATATCGATCGACTTGCCCTTGTCGATGCGGGGCGTGATCTGCGAGCCGTACTGAACGGATTCAAGGACGTGAGTTCCATTGCGATCGTCGAACTTGAGGGCGATCTTCTTGCTTCCTTCAGCAGGGCCCGGAGTCAGCAGCCAGGTGTAGCTCTCAGAGGACTCAAGACTGCGGAGCGTAACGAAGGCGCTGTTGGAATCGTGAACGATGTGGTAGGCACCAGCTGGAAGCGTCGCTCCTGCAACCTTAAAATTGAAGGGGACATTGATTCTGGTTGCTGCCATGGCGCTGTTTCCTGCCAGTGCTACCGCAGCGCCGAATGCTGTTGCCAAAATGACTTTGCGAAGAATCGATCGCATGTGTGAAACCTCCTTGCCGTATTCACACCTTAGCGATTCTCAGAAATATAGTCGTCAAGCTTTCATCCAGATAACGTCAAATCTTCAGCTGGCCCTCTGCTGTTGTGACCTGGTAGCCCCAGTCGCTCCTCGTAGCGTCTGCAGCTCTACAGCAATTTCATCCGCAATGGCAGAGCGCTCCGGCTCGCTGAGGTTTTCAGCGATCTGAAGCGCACGAGTGAGTAACTGTGCCGAATCCTGATACGCATTCCTCTCTCTCGAGTGAGAAGCGCCGGCGCGCAGTGCAGAGATGGTGCGGTGCCAGCTTCCAGCAGCTTCATACTGCAAGGCAACTTCACGGGCAACCGTCGCCTCACACCCCGCGAACAAGGCAGTCAAAGCTTCTGCAATCCGAATATGGCCCTTGGCGCGGCGGCTTGTCGTCTGCCGTTGGTAAAGCACCTCGCGATAAAATTCGTGCGCGAAGGCGTAGAAGTCTGACCGCGTTCCATTCGGAAGATCGTCATGACCTGCACGGCGCACCAGTCCGGTGCGACGTTCGAGGCCATCGCAAAGTTCTTCGACAGTCTCCTGGTTCTCTCCCAGCGCGGCAGCCGCCGCCCATACAGGAAACGCAATGTTCATCAGGCTTCCCGCTTCAAGAACCCTCTGTTCCTCAGGACTCAGGCGGTCTATTTCCAGTTCGATCAGCCGCGCTAGTTCCTGCGGAACGGAGACTTCAAGATTGGATATCGAAACAATCTGCTCCCATCTGCTGTCGCTCTCGGCGCCGCGACGCACGATGGATCGCTCTGCAATCATGTGATCGAGCAATGCGTTGGCAAAGAGCGGATTGCCGCCCGACCGCTGATAGATGAAGTCGCCGAGCTCCGCGGGCAGTTCCTCTTGATGGAGCCGTCGGCTCAGGAGGCGCCTCACCGATAGCTTGCACAGAGGCTCAAGCGCCAGTTCAGTCGAGAGTTGTCGCACAACCAGGTCCTGTTTGATGGACTTCAGATAAAACTTCGTGGAGTGATGCAAAGGTCTGTAGGTTGCAATCACAAGCAGTCTGGCCGGCGTACTTCGCCGCGCGAGAGCGGCAACAAGTTCGAGCGTTGACTGATGTGCCCACTGAATATCTTCAATTACTAGGACGAAGAGCTTATCCTTGCCAAGTTCTTCCAGCGCTTCGCAGAGTTCGGCGGGACGATCCTGAGACGTTCGGAGGCGCGCAGCCCCTGCCGCAGGCTTTTCATGATCAGTCGAGGTGAAGCAATGAGCCAGGGCTTCCAGTACTGCGTAATATGGCTCCTTCTCGCTCAGGCCCTCGACGCAGTGTCCCCAGGCCATGCACGTTTGTGAGGAGACATTCCGAAAAGCGTTGATGAGAGAAGTCTTTCCAATCCCGGCTTCCCCGGTAATAAAGACCACCTGCCTCTGACCGGCAGCGGCTTGCAGAGCAATTGTCTGCAGCCGCAGGATTTCATCATCGCGGCCGACAAGATCCGTGGGAGTCGGACCGATGAGCTGCGCAACTTCATCTGCGCCTGACGCTGCGGACGCTTTCTCCGTTACGGCGGCAACGAAACTGTAGCCGCGCTTGGGGACGGTTTGAATAAACCTGGGTTCCTTGGCGTCATCGTTCAGAATCTTTCTAAGCTCGAGTACGTAGGTCCTCAATACTTGTGGCTGCACGTAGGTCTCGGGCCAGAGGGCATCGAGCAACTCATCGTGCGAGATGAGGCGGCCAGGGTTCTCGACAAGGTAGCGCAGAACAGAAAACGGCTTGCTGGCAAGGGCGATCTGTGCGCCCTCATGCCAGAGGCACTCGTTGGCCGTGTCCAGCGCGAACGACTCAAATTGCTTCATTTCTATGGAACCCCGGGGAAGTTGAATTCCACATCTTCAGTTGCAATTGCTCTTCCAAAAAATAAGAGGACCCTGGTGGCTGTCGGCGGCTATTTGTCAGGACAGGGAATCGAGTGCGAAGCCCTCTTCTCACTCAAGCGTCCATTTTCGAACATGTGTGTTCTCATGCGAACAGTTTCCTGCTCCTTGCCATGGCTATACGGCGATCCCGTAGGCACAGTTCCACGCCATGGCGAGAAGATTTGCCTGTTAGATGTGGCGGGAACTTAAAGGTCGCTCGAATTTGGTCACGAAATCACGATGGATATCACCGTAATGTCATCAGATTGTCCGAAGCGTAGAGCGGCCTCTGCAATCTCAGGTGCCGGTGACGAACTAAGATCGGCTGTACGTTCGAATCCGAATAGCTCGCGACCGGTGCCGGCTTCAGGAACTCCGTCCGTAAGCAGCGTGAGCCGGTCTTTGCGGGCCAGTTGAAGAATATTCTCCACGTACTCCGCATTCGCATCGAGGCCCAACGGAAATGCAGGTGAGAGCGAAAGTTCCTGGCCGTTGAGATAAGGAGCAAGATGTCCCGCATTGGCGACTACCAAATTGCCGGATATCGAGATGCGAAGAACGACACATGTCGTAAAGCCAAATCCGCGGCCGAGCAGACGCCGGTTCAGCGCCGCGAGAATCTCCGCGGGCGAACTGGTGGTTTCAACGATAGACCGCAACGCGCCAATCAGAAGCGATACCGTCATCGCAGCAGGCAGACCCTTACCCGCGACATCTCCGACCACAATGAGAACGTCCGGTTGAAGCCCGGAGTCCGGCGCAGGCAAGGGAAGTATCTGATAAAAGTCCCCACCAACTTCCTGCGCAGGGTGATAAGCGCAGTCGATATCCAGGTTCGAAATGGATGGAGCGCTCTCTGGGATGAGGACCTGCTGAATCGTGCGCGCCGCTTCGAGATCTGCAGTGAGGCGTTCCTCTTGCGCGAGAGATGTAGCGAATTGCCGTATGAGAAATGCCAGCAACGCTACCACAAAGATGAGTTGAACAAGGACCTGAACCGAGACCGGGAACGGTGTCTCGGTCACGCTCCATCGGTTCATCGCGACCACAACATTAACCGCCCAGCCAAGTTGAAAGAAGAGAAGGAGCGCGCCGCCCAGAATCGATGTGCCGTACAGCAGGATTGTCGGCACAAATAGTAGACGTGCATTGCGATTTCCGGCGAGTGCATGGCGGCACAGCAGGACAACCATATAAATCTCGAGTGGCAATTCGAATAGAATGCGCAGCGTGGTTGACGTTGCCGGCGAGGTCAGGCGGAAGACGAAGAGTAGCACGTTCAGGGGGTCGAGGATCGCAATGATCAGTACGATCTTCCAGAGCAGCGTTCTCTTGGCGTCAAGTACTCGCGAGAAAAACAGCAAAGATGCGGTGATTCCTATCGCGCCGATAGTCTCCGTGAGGAAGTCGTGAAAACCAAGCGGAAATCTGAGGATGAAATCAGCGATAGCGAAGGCAGATTGAAGTGCGCTGGCCAGGAGCACCAGGGCAAACCAGAGATATTCGCGTTCAGATCTGCGGAAAAAGAACAGACCGAATACGGTGATGCTGATAACGGCATTGAGCAGCCCGATCGCATAAAAGCTGACGATCCCCTTTAGCCGCTCAGCCTGAATCAGCTGAACTTGCCGCTCGAGCAAAGATGCGGCTCCGAGTCGTGCTCCGCCATAACGCGGACCACCGCCGAGGTACGTCGCGAAGACGGGGTGATGCCAGACGCGAATTGCGAACACGATAGTTGCGCCTGGTTGAACGGGCGTCACGCGATAGAGCAAGGCCTGACTGAATCGCAGGCTGCCGTCCGGAGGCATCTGGCCGAAGCCGCCGATTTTCGCCCCATTCGCAAAGACTTCGTAGTCGGTGAGAATCGCAGGTAAAATCACCGCGATTTGTTCTGGCGTTTCAGGAGCCTGGGCTCGAAAGCGGTACCACGCGAATCCGTTGTCATCTTTGTACCCCTGCGCCGTCCAGGATCGATCGGATCGGAGCAGCGGCCATGCGGAGTCGTCGAAGGCAGGCGATGCCCACTGCGGATCGTCGCCGGCATGAAAACGCCAGAGGCCGTCGAGCGAGATCACGGGTTCGTGATTCTGCGCGGGAGAGAAGAAGGCTGCATTCGGAGCACTCGTTCCCTGATTTGAAGAAGCAGAGGCAGGCTGAGCTTGAGCCGGATGCGCGATCAGAGCGATCGTCGCTAAAGCCAGATTGAGAATCAGCATACGAGATCGCATCGCAAATGACCCGGTCAGTGTAACGCAGAGCAACGGTGACCACGTGCTTGTTTCGCGGGATGGCAGGCTGCGTGCAGGGGATGAAGTGAACGACAACAATTGCAATCGCCGTTGGAGGTTCATGCGGATAGGGAATTAGAAACGTGGCGATGTCGCTCCCGTCACATTTCACAAAGTCTCAACAACACTTGTTAACCAGCGCACGTCATCTTTGGTTGTACCGGCAGAGAACCCAGGCCGGGAAGCGGCCATGGTTCTCGTAGTCCTCTGTCGACACGGCTGAAAGCGCCGCTTGAACGCGCGGCGTCCTGCCGATTGGAAAGTGCATTTCAACTTTATTCCGAGCCCGCAGCATTTTATCTGCAAATGTTACTAAAAGTAACGTTACAAACAGTAACGTATGATTCCTTCAAGCACCCGCATAGGAGGTTGGAATGTTGCACAGAACGGCATGGCTTATCGCACTACTTCTTTTGCTTCTCGGCAAAAGCGCGTTCGCATTGTCGGTTGATCCTCAGCTCATTCAGCTCGTGCCACCGCAAACCAGGCTGGTCGCCGGGATGTCGAGTTCTACTGCGCAGGGCAAGACCGCCACCTTTCTGCTGATCACAGGCGAGAACAAGGCAGACCTTAACGATTTCTTCGCTCTCACCGGTGGGGATGCGTCGCGGCGAATCCAATCTGTCGTGTTTGTGACAGGAGCAGCTCCTGACACAGACGCGAACGAGCACAGCCTCCTTGCGAGTGGAAAGTTCGATCGGGATTCGATTTTCAGATATGGGGCGGCCGGAGCCCGAAGGCAAAGTTACCGGAATGTCCCAGTTCTGGTGGTCCCGCCGTTCGAGAGGGAACGCGAGACATTCCGTGAGACGCGATGGCTGGCGGTTCTAGACGGCCACATTGCGATCTTCGGATCGGTCGGGAGTGTGCAGCGCGAACTGGACCGCTGGATCGATCGCAGTACGTCCGATCCGTTACTGATTGGCCGCCTGCAGCGCATTAGCGGCCATGATGATTCCTGGTGTGTATTGCTGGCGCGCGACCGGGATCGCATAACGGAGGGCGTGCTGCGAAGGCTTGATGGGAAGCTTGGCGAGGTGGCGCACCAGGGCGGGTTTCTGGCTTACGGCATCAAGTTTGGGCGGAAGATTGAAGTTGTGGCGGCCGCGGAGCCGTTTCCATCGAAAATTTGGAACGCGCCGAGTGACATGCCCGGAGTCACCAGCAGCGCGGCCATGCACTTCTTCTCGTCGCCTTCGAACGAAAATGCAGGTCGTCGAGCTCTGGTGAAAGTCTCGCGGAGACGATATGAGGAGTGGACGGCGCAATTCGAGAGCCGTGACGCACTGTTGGCGACGAGGTGACGCGCCGCTGCTGGCCGCTGCTCCAGATGCACGCAGTTAGCGGCTGCGAATCAAAAGCGCGGTGGCATCGTCGGTGTGCTGAGAGCCGACGCCGAATTTCTGCACTTCCTCGATGAGGCTGTCGACGCATGCTTCCGGTTGAACGAAGTGCTCGATGAGGCGCGCCGGGCCGTATTCCTCATCGCCGGCATTCATGGCCTCAGTGATTCCATCCGTGTAGAAGAGCAGCCGCGTGCCGGGCCCTAGCGTAATCGTGGTCTCGGGATAAGCGGATGTACCCAGGCCGAGAGGAAGACCTGTGTCAAGATCGAGAAATGCGCAGTGGCCATTGATGACGAGCGGAGGCAGATGCGCGGCGCTTGAGACCGTGATCTGGCGCGTTGCAGCGTCGAGAATGCCATAGACCATGGTGACGAACTTGCCGGTAGGGAAGTCCTCAGTCAGCGAGCGATTGAGATGCTCGAGAGTCTGCGCCGGAGAACTGTAAAGCGGTGCAATCGATCGAAGTAGCGCGCGGGTCGCGGACATGAGCAGCGCTGCGGGCATGCCTTTACCGGACACGTCGGCAAGAGCGATTCCATAGCGCTGATTGCCCAGATCGATGAAGTCGAACCAGTCGCCGGCCACGGCGCCTGCCGGGTGCCACGCGGTTTCGAATGCAAACCCGGGAACGAGCGGCTGGGGCTTGAGAAAGAGGGCTCGCTGCATGGCGCGCGCATCGGCGTGTTCGCGTTCAAGACGTTCGCGCTCAGCGCGTTCGTTCTTGAACAGGCGAGCATTCTCAACAGAAATGGCGATGTGTCCGGCGAGAGCCTCGAGTACTTGAAGCTGGTCCTCTGAAAAAGCATCCGGTTCGGAGTGTTCGATGCAGAGCGCGCCGATCACCTCCCCTGCTGCCTTCAACGGGATGCTGACAGAGGAGCGCGTGTCGGGCTCGCAAGCGATGTACCAGGGATCCTTGGCCACGTCGGGAGCGTAATGGAGTTTCCCTGTGGCGGCGGCGTGTCCCACCATGCCTTCGAGGCCGATCTTGAGGCGCGCGCCCGGCTTGTGTATGGTGCAACCACGGACGCCGGCCAGCACCAGCTCATCCGATTTGCCGTCGCGCAGCCATACATCGACTTCGACATTGCCAATGGAAGTAGCGAGATCGTTGACGACGCGATCGAGCAGGCAGTCGAGGTCGAGAGTTGACGCCACGAGATAGGTGGCTCTTTGCAGCTTCATAAGTACCTGCGAGAACTCGCAGGAGTTTTGCACGCGAGGCGGAAAGGCGTGGCTGGCCTGGACGGTCGCTGGGAGTGTGGCCATAAAGGCTCCCTCTGCCCGGTGGCGGGTGGGCTAGGTATTGGACGAAAGGCGTCTATGGAAGATGCAGAAAATCCAACCTTCCGCTTTCCGCCTGAAAGCTTCTAAGCCGGGCCGCGCGTGCGCAGATAGACACACTGGACGGTGAGGTTTTAGGTTGAGCTTATGGCTGGTGTTTCTTTAGTGATGGATGGTAAGGTGGCCCTGGTTACGGGCGGCTCGCGTGGGATCGGCGCCGAGACGGTGCGGCTGTTTTCGGCGGCGGGTGCACGGGTGGTCTTCAGTTATCGGCAGGCGAAAGAGCTGGCGCTGACGCTGATGGACGAGTGCGGAGGGCCGAGCCGGTGCGTGCCGATTGAGCAGGACCTGAGCTCTCCAGCAGATGGTCGGGCGCTGGTAGGAGCGGCGATTAAGGCCTTTGGGCGGCTCGACGCGCTGGTGGTGAACCACGGGGTCTGGCCAAGCGAGGACGCTCCCATCGAGATCATGACCGAGGAGCAGTGGCGCAGCACCATCGCCATCAATCTGGACTCGGTGTTCGGACTGGTACAGTCGGCCGTGGTGCAGATGCAGTTGCAGGGGCCGCCGCCCACGGCGGAGGATGGGCCCAAGGGGCATATCGTGCTAATCAGCTCCACGGCGGGGCAGCGGGGCGAGGCCCTGCACGCCGACTACGCCGTGACGAAAGGCGCGTTGATCAGTCTCACCAAAAGCCTGTCGAGCGAGCTGGCGCCGCGCGGAATCCTTGTGAATTGTGTGGCTCCGGGATGGGTAGCGACGGACATGTCGGCTGGAACCCTGGGCGACCCAGTGCTGGGTGCCAGGATACGCGGCGGAATTCCGGTCGGCCGTGTCGCATCTACGAAGGAGATTGCTGGTCCGGTGCTATTCCTCTGTACGCCGATGGCGGGCTTCATCTCCGGCGAAGTGCTGAACGTGAACGGGGGAGCGGTACTGGTCGGGTGAGGCAATGAACGAGCAACTGAGAACATAGAGATTATTTAGGCATGTACCGGCAATGGAGATAAAGATGCGAAAGGGATTTGCGGCGGCATTGTTATTAGCAGCAATGACGATGCCGCTTGGCTTAAGGGGGCAGGCAGGTGACGGGAAACCGGCGGATGCGCAGCCCGCCGTAGATCCTGCTGCGGACAAGAATGCTGCGAAGGCTCGCGGGGTGATAGACGCGATGGTCAAGGCCCTCGGCGGAGACGCATGGCTGAACCTGAAGAACACCGTGCGCGAGGGACACATGGCTGCATTTCACCGTGGCGATCCAGACCCAGGCACGTTGCTCTTCTATGACTGCCACGTCTGGCCCGACCGCGATCGATACGAGTACGGCAAGCACAAGGATGTTTACCAGTTTTATGAAGGGCGCAAGGGAACGGAAGTGACCTTCCGCGGTGCGAAGCCCCTGCCGAAGGATCAGCTGGATGATTTCCTGCGCCGTCGCGACCACTCCATCGAGATCGCCGTGAAGGTATGGCTCAAGGATCCGAAGACGATTCTCGTCTACGAAGGTCAACGAATGGCGGAGCGTCACATGGCCGATCAGGTAACCCTGATTTCTCCGGAGAACGAATCGATCACGATTCAAACCGACGTACAGACGCATCTGCCGCTGAGCCGCAGCTTCCAGTGGCGCGACCCCGAGTACAAGGACAAAAACACGGAACTCGAGGAGTATGCTGCCTACCGCGATGTCAACGGGCTCGCTACTCCCTTCTCGATTACGCGCTTGCACAACGATGAGACGGTGCGGCAGATGTACATCGACAAAGTGCAATACAACGTCGATCTGCCGGCGGACTACTGGGATGTGGCGGGGATTGCGAAGAGGGTGAAGAAATAGCTGCTAGCCTCTAGCTTCCAGCTCTTCCGCCGTAGAATGTGGGGCGTGAGTGGCGATCAGTATCACCAAGGTTTCGGAAGCTTTCTACGAAGCATCGGCTACGCCTCCGCATGTGTTGGAAGCGTGGTCGACTCCCGCACCGTTGCGGCTGCAGCAACTTTGCGACGAATTGCTTGCTCGCAAGGCGCACCAGACTGACATTGGCGACGCGATCAATTGATGCAGACCGCGAGTGGCTGATTCAGCAGAAAGTGCTCAATAGATAAGTATCGGGCGTGGACGGTCCTGACGCCTAGGTTGGGTGCTCAGGTGCTTCGTTATAATCCTCAGGGAGCGCGGGGTAGTATTTGCGCGCTTCTGGAGCTAGAGAATGACGTTTGATATCCAGGAGATCCTGGAGTTCCTTCCTCACCGATACCCATTTCTGCTGATCGACAGGATCACCGAGTTTGAGCCTCAGAAGCGTCTGGTCGCCATCAAAAATGTGACCATCAACGAGCCGTTCTTTCAGGGGCATTTCCCTGGATACCCCATCATGCCGGGAGTCCTGGTGGTGGAGGCGATGGCGCAGGCGGGCGGCATCATCATGCTCCACGAAATAGAGGACAGGCATTCGAAGCTGGTGGTGTTCACGGGAATTGAGCGCGCGAAGTTTCGCCGGCCGGTTACGCCTGGAGATCAGTTGCGTATCGAGGTGGATGTCCTGTCGTTCCGGACACGAGCCGGCAAAATCCAGGGTCATGCGACTGTCGACGGCAAACTGGCTTGTGAGGCGACACTGATGTGCGCCGTTGTGCCGCGCGAGCAGAAACCGCAAGGAAATACACCGACAGCGGAGGCAGCGCCTGCAAGCGCAACGGTGACAGAGTGAGCATTCATCCCAGCGCCGTGATCGCCGAAGGAGCTGTGATTCCCGACTCCTGTGAGGTGGGTCCGTATTCGACTATCGGGCCTGACGTAGTGCTGGGCGAGGATTGCCGCCTCATTTCGCACGTCGTTCTGGACGGTCATACCCGCGTCGGCAATAAGAATGTGTTCTATCCCTTCTGTTCGGTAGGGATCGCGCCGCAGGATCTCAAGTACGGCGGTGAGCCGACACAAACCGAAATCGGCGACGACAACACCATCCGCGAGTGCGTCACGATAAGCCGCGGCACGGTGAAGGGCGGCGGTATCACACGGATAGGCTCGAAAAATCTGCTCATGGCCTACGTGCATATCGGGCATGACTGCCGCGTTGGCAGCGGATGCATCCTGGCGAATGCCGCAACGCTGGCCGGGCACGTAAACATTGAGGATTTCGCAACGGTAGGAGCATTCAGCCCCGTGCATCAGTTCTGCACCGTAGGGAAATACGCCTTCATCGGCGGCGGAACGATTGTTACCCAGGACGTCCTGCCGTTTTCGCTTACATCGGCCAAGCGCGAGAACCGGGCATTCGGCATCAACAAGATCGGGTTGCAGCGTCGCGGTTTCAGTGACGAGCGGCTCAAGACACTGCAGAAGGCGTTTCGGTATCTAGTCTCGTCGAAAATGAACACGACGCAGGCGCTCGAGAAGATCCGCGAAGTCGAAGGCGAAGACGCCAAACTACTGGCCGATTTCATCGAGAAGAGCCAGCGAGGCGTGATCAAGTAGATTCCGACGACATGAACCCATACAAGATTGGTGATGTGGTTCGATTCGAGCCCGACGAGCGAGCAATTGGTTGGAGTTGGGCATCGTTCGATACAGCCCGTCTTCATCCCGGAGAGACGGGCTTAGTGACTCGCATCGGCGAGAATGGATTCCTGTACCTTGATGACGAACGTGGAGGCTTCCATTGGGAGTGCTTCAGGTCGACTTGAAATTAGCTTTCTCCCGGAGGGAGAGGCGAAAATAGCCCAGGGTGAGCAAAGCGGAACCCTGGGAACGCTGCCTGGAATCGATATCGCGTGCCGGAGGCACGCACGATTCATCCCCAGACATATTGCGAGTCAAATTCGATTTTGTTCTTCTTGAGGAAGGCAACAAACTCGGCCTTAAAATCGCGCGTCTTGTGGTGTTCCCGTTGGCCCGCAATATAAGCCAAGGTGGTTTTGAGTTGAGAATGTCCGATCGAAAATGCGCCATACCCTTCCTGCCATTCGAAATCCTGCCGTGCGTATTCCTGGTGCATCCATCGCGAAGATTCGGATTTCATGATGCGCATCGCGTCGGCGATGGTGATTGTCGATGGTATCGAAAGCAGAATATGAACGTGGTCGTCGGAGCCGCCGATCGAAAGAGCTCGTATCCCGTGGTTCCGGGCGATTCCGCCAAGGTAGGGCCACAGGCGTGGCTGGATGTCAGGCGAGATGGATTTGCGGCGATCTTTGGTTGAGAAGACGCAGTGCAAGAAGGAACAGCAGTAGGTATGTGACATGATGAAGGACGATGGTAAAGCAGGTTTGGATCACCCCTCCGGGGCGAGCGTCACATTGTTGTGTGATCACCCAGGGTTGCCACCCTGGGCTATCTTCGTGTGCTCCCCCGGGGAGCACTTGCTCGAGGCAGCATAGATGAACCTCGGTCTCATCGCCGGCAACGGCCGCTTTCCATTCTTGCTGCTCGACGCGGCGCGTGCGCAGGGATTTTCCGTGACAGTGGCCGCGATTCGCGAAGAGACAGATCCGGAGATCAATCATCGCGCCGCAATCGACGACAAGATCACGGTGCACTGGCTTTCGCTGGGCGAGTTGTCGCGGCTCATTGAGGTCTTTCACAAAGAGGATGTAAAGGCAGCCGTGATGGCGGGCCAGGTGAAGCACAAGCAAATTTTCTCGAGCATTCGGCCGGATTGGCGTCTCGCGAAATTGCTCCTGAACCTGCGGACCCGCAACACCGACATGCTGCTCGGCGCGGTGGCGAAGGTGCTAGCAGACGAGGGAATTGAGCTGATAAGTTCAACGCAGTTTCTGGAGCCGCTGCTGGCGGAGGAAGGTTCGCTGACGGAGTCTGCCGGTGGACGCACGCCCACCGACGACGAGCGGAAAAACATCGAGTACGGACTTGGAGTAGCCCGGGCTCTTGCGGGCTTCGATATCGGTCAGACGGTCGTGGTGGCTGCGCAGGCCTGCGTGGCGGTCGAGGCGATGGAGGGGACGGACGCGACAATTGCGCGAGCGGGACTGCTGATGAAGTCCTTGGACGAGGAAGGTGGGTCGCCCCCTTCTACTCTGGAACGGCACCTCACGGTGGTCAAGGTCGCAAAGCCAAATCAGGATATGCGGTTCGATGTGCCGGTCATCGGGATCAAGACCATCGAAACGATGATCGCGGCGGGGGCCACCTGCTTGTCAGTCGAGGCGGGACGGACACTCCTCTTCGACCGCGAGGCGCTTCTAAAACGGGCCGCAGTGGCAGGAATTGCGGTCGTTGCCACCCCCCGACAGGGTGCAGGCAATAGGGAATAGCAAGCCGGAATGCCCGTGTTTCTTGTCGACCCTCTTCTCCTGATGACAAGTGCATCGAGGGTCGGGAACTATACTGGCGTGCGTGGCGGCGTCTACCCGAGGTCATGCCGCGTCTCTGTAAATGTCGGCATGTAACTTTGTCTTGGGCTCGCGAGTCGAAGAAGTGGTATCCCGAAGCAATGATTCCCCGTTTCTTGAAACAGGAGGTTACAGGTGAAGAAGTCGATTCTATGTATTGCAGTGGCGTCTCTTGCTCTTTTGATGCCGCAGGTAGCGGTTCGTGCCGCTGACGACGCGACCGTACCCGCGGCCGGTCAAAAAGCTCCAACGTTCACCCTGCCGTCGCAGGAGGGCAAGCCGATCGCGCTCGACAGCTATCACGGCAAGTGGGTCGTGCTGTACTTCTACCCGAAGGACATGACGCCGGGCTGCACCGTCGAGGCGCATAACTTCCAGCGTGATCTCTCGAAATACGAGGCTGCCAACGCAGTGATTCTGGGCGTGAGCGTCGACACCGTAGATAGCCACAAGCAGTTCTGCACCAAGGACGGACTGACCTTCCACCTGCTGGCTGACCCCGATCACAAGGTCGTGGATCAGTACGGTTCGCTTGGGCACTTTGGCGAGATGACGATCGCAAACCGGAACACGTTCTTGATCGACCCCAGCGGCAAAATCGTCAAGGTTTGGACAAAGGTCGATCCGCGGGTGCACTCGGAAGAGGTGCTGACAGCGATCGAGCAGTTGAAGAAGGGGTAAGCAATCCCGCGAGCCCAGGCTCCCAGCTCCGACCGGTGCCGCGCATGGGTTCGGAAGCATGACGCCGCTGTTGGAATGAAGTGAAATCATGTCCGAGATTGCGAGAAAGTTCCGGGCGGACCTGGGTGAGGTGCACCAGGCTCTGAAGTCTGTGCCCGACTCCCTGGCAAGCGTGCCATGGCGTGAGGGCGGGTGGACACGCAAACAGATCGTGGGCCACCTGCTCGACTCAGCTGCCAACAACCGGCAGCGGTTCGTTCGCGCTTCGACCGCAGGGAGCTACGCCGGCCCTAAGTACGAGCAGGATGCCTGGGTGGCGGCGCATGGATACTCCGAACAGTCGTGGGCAACCCTCCTGGCATGGTGGGAAACCGAGCACGACATCCTCATGTCCGTGGTGGATCGGATCTCACAGGACAGGCTGGAGACTCCGTGCTTGGTCGGAGAGAATGCGCCTGTGACGCTCCAGTTTCTGATCGAGGATTACGTCGAGCACCAGAAGTGGCATTTGAAGCAACTACTCGCTGGTAGATAGATCCCTCTAGTCTCGCTCCCGAGATCTGAGCCACCTGAGCCCTCCCGGCCAAAGTGCCGGCCAACCAATCTGCAGACGCAAAAAAGCCCGGCGGGATGCCGGGCCTTTTTGCTTGCCTTGGTATTACTGCAAGAAAACTACTTCTTCTTAGCGGTCTTCTTGGTTGCCTTTTTTGCTGCGGTCTTCTTGGCTGCCTTCTTTGCAGGAGCCTTCTTTGCTGCCTTCTTTGCTGCTTTCTTAACGGCCAACTTTTTACCTCGTGTAGTAGTTTTACCAGCGCGCTTCGCCGCGGATTTCTTCGCGGCCTTTCCGCCTTTGGCGCCAGCGGTTTTCTTGGCGGACTTCTTTGCGGCCTTCTTGGCAGGAGCCTTCTTCGCTGCTTTTTTCGCAGGAGCTTTCTTCGCTGCCTTCTTGGCCGGAGCTTTCTTTTGGGCAGCCTTCTTCGCCGGGGCTTTGGCTGCTTTCTTGGCGGGCGTCTTCTTTCTTGGGGCCGATGCGGTGTTTGGAATGACTTCGGCGATGATCACGCCCTCTTCGATTTCCACCTCGTCATCGTCGTCCGAGGAGGTGATTACGTTTGAGCTATCGAGGTCGTCGTCTTCTTCCGTCTCATCGTGATCGGCGTTCAACTCAGCGGGCTCCAGTTCGGAATCACCGTCATTCATTGCGTACATCTTGATCACTTCGTCCATCCGATTGCCTCCAGCGGTCTACCGCTGCCCACATAGGGTATGCATCTTAGCGTTGCTGCGAATCATCTCCGCATGCGGAGTCATTCTAACAACACATTGCACGAAATACTACCAAAAGACGCAACAGGAATTGCGCAGCTCACATTATTTTTGTGCGCGAGTGGATGCTTTGGAGTGCGAAGAGCCCTTAGTGGATGTGCTCTTGTGTGCGCTCTTCGATGATGCGGAGCTTCGGGACGACGAGGTCTTCGCATGCGAGCCGCGGCGGCTTCGAGTGCTGCTGGCGCGGACGGCGGTAGGTTCGGCGACATGCAGACGGCGCCCCGCATCGATTCGAATGCCCGAAGACGGCAGTTTGTTCCAGCGCCGAAGCTGCGAGAGCGAAATGCCGAAGCGGTCGGCAACCGACACCAGCGTATCGCCGCGTCGAGTTGTGTAGAAAACGGTATGAGATGACGCC
>Ga0207694_10001799_pt1 | contig 17857 bp, 15 predicted proteins | sample KBSC34metaG_FD_184353 | JGI IMG/M metagenome (GOLD analysis project Ga0207694, IMG submission 184353) | Corn rhizosphere microbial communities from Kellogg Biological Station, Michigan, USA - KBS C3-4 metaG (SPAdes) (version 2) | ecosystem: Host-associated > Plants > Roots > Rhizosphere > Soil... | reverse complement strand
ATGTGAAACGTGGCGTGTCTGAGATCGGCGTTACGAAGATCGACCCCCTCCCATTCGACGTCCGCCAGCTTCGCGAGCCGGAGGTTGGAACGGGACAAGTTCGCGTAGCGTAGATTTGAGGCCGTCAAATCGGCCTCATCCAGGAAGGCCAATTCGAAATCCACGCCTGGCAGGTTCATTTCGGAAAGGTCGCATCCGCAGAGCATGGCTGACCGAAAACTTGCGTGACGAAAGTCGGCCACGGTCAGGTTGCAGCCGCGGAAGTCGGCTCGATGAAGATTTGCGTAACGGAAGTTGGTATCGCTCAATTGCGCGCCTCGGAAGACGCCCTGCATCAGGCTGGCCCGCTCCAAGTCGGCTCCTGTGAGATCCGTTCCGGCAAAGCTCGAGAAATCCAGTCGCGCGTCGGTTAAGCGCGCGTATTGAAACACCGCCGAGTTGAATTGAATGCATTTTCCAACTGCGCCACACAAATTGGCTTGCGAGAACCGGGCACCCGACGCATCCAGCGTATCCAGAATCGCGCCGCTCAAATCGGCGTCAGAAAATGAGACGAGATTCGCGTTCACTCCATGCAGGTTAACTTCGGTAAGTTTCGCGCCAACGAATGAGGCACCAATCATTTTACATTCACCAAAGGGCATGGCAGTACAGTCCGCACCGTCCAGAATGGCGCCTCGCAGGTTCAACCATCCGACGATCGATCGAAAAAGCTCTGCTTCTGGCCACTCGACAGGCACGTGTGCCAAATTCAACAAGGACAACGCCACAGGGTGCTTGACATGATCATCTCGGCCCAGCCACGTCATCAACTGACTCTGCACGGTTGGCGAAATCGCAACCTTTCGCGCCACTGCGGCAATCAACGGTCGGGACCAACCCTCAAACAAGACGGAATCTTCGACATCGTCAGTCAACCAACTCCACGCAAGCTCGGCAGCGAGTTGTACGAGGATCGCGGGGACGAATAGTAACCGTGCTTGATCCTTCGAATGATCAGATCTGAGGATTGTTTCAGAAGTGAAGTCGTTGTCTCGCCTCCGGAATAACTTGAATAGGATTCGGCGAGCAGTTGCCTTCCGTTGGTCCTTGTCTGGAAAATGGCGCGAGATGATTCGTTCCAATGCCGCCTCGACACTCTGAAGTCCGTCATCCGCGGCCAGTTCATCCAGCACCTGGCTCAAGATGTTTGAATTGTCTCCCAAGCTGTCGAGATCAGGATCATGTTGAATCCGTTGCATGACCGAGGCGCACCGCGACTTGTGTGCGCCCAGCAAATACTCGATCCATTCATCACGCTCCCACCCAGCGAGTGTGCATTTGAGGGTCACCGGATCGCCGACTCGATGTGGTCCCCTAAGGCAGATCATGCCGGCGGGCGCAAGACCGTAAATGAGATTGCGACCAGACGAAGCAACGTCGAGAGACAACGCTGGTCGATTTGATTCTTCTAACGACAAGTCGGGGTGAGTACCAAAGTGAAAGGCAATATGTCGCAGTGCCGTGGTCACGCCCGATCCCGGCAACGCAAACAACTCGATGACGGTACTGAATGACGATGGCATCTGTTCCGCAACAAGATCCTCCAGCAAAACAACTCCCCGGTCTGAACCAGTGTCGACCCTTGGACGCACGGCGGCTTTCATCGGTTTGATCATGAGCGGTCTTCCCGTCATTGGATCTGATGAATGCAATTGCTGGTTGTTGCAGAGGGGCATCGACGTCCGAGTTGACGGCCATCGCCATGACCTGTCAGCGTCAGTCCGGTACTCGACCTCTGTGCTCTGTTATTGGAGCAGAATTTGCTGGCAATTTTCCAGTGTCTATGAGTCAAATCAGGTGCGATCAGTTCAATTGCTGAATCTTTGGAACTCGTGAGTTGGACCAATTTTCCAAATGGCTGGTGTCGATCACGCTCATCGAAATGATGGTGGCGATTGGCATGGGCGTCACCTGGAATGGCTTGGTGCTCGTCGCCAAGAATCGTCGATTGATTCTAGCTTCGGTGTTTGCAAACTATTTTTGTGTTCCCGCGGCGGGTCTCGTCCTGGTGCATCTGCTGAACTCTGCTCCGTTGACCAGCGCGGGATTTCTGATCATTGCAGTCTGTCCAGGCTCGTCCTACGGGCCTCCGATGACACAGGCCGCCAAAGGCAATCTCGCCGTCGCCGTGGGGCTGATGGTGCTATTGTCCGCGTCGTCCGCGGTTGTCGCTCCCGTGTGGCTGCATGTGCTCTTGCCATTGGCGTCAACTAACGACGCAGTCAGCATTGATCTGGCAAAAGTGATCGGAGTTTTGCTGGTGACACAATTGGTCCCGGTGTGCATTGGCTTGTCGATTCGGCATTGGTGGCCGAACGTCGCCCAAAAACTGAAGAGACCTGCGGACCGTGTTGCTCTGGCTCTGAACATTGTCCTGATCACCTGCATTCTGGCCACGCACTATTCGCTGTTCTCTCGATTGGAACCGCGCGGAATCATCGGAATGACAGCCTTATTAGTTGTCAGTTTGTCGGCGGGATGGCTGCTCGGAGGCCCCGCTACAGAGGATCGTCGGGCACTCGCGCTGACATCGTCTTTGCGCAATGTCGGACCAAGTCTGGTTATTGCCACCGCCGCGTTTCCAGGAACTCCCGCCGTCGTCGCCGTACTGGGATATGCACTGTTCGAGATCGTTGGATCGCTAATGATTGTGACGTGGTGGCATCGGTCGCCGGCAGCGGAACCATTTGAGCAGATGCTTAAGTCATCCTAATTATTGTCGATTCAATTCCCACGGGATTCGAAGTTCGACTCCCGTTCAATCGACAATCGTCTCGACTGCAACCATGAACATCATCAGGCGGTCCCGCCGTCTCCACTGCTTGATGCACTCATGCAGGATTCACCCTATTCTGCTTAGGATGCGTTCTGCTGAGCAGCAGATAGGCTGAGGGCAGCGTGAGCGCAAGAATTACGGACCAAAAGGGGATCAGCCACACGTTGACGTGATAGGTTGTCGTACGCTTCCAGGCATCGCGGTCAAAGCCACTTGGACCAAATGGATGATCCTTCCAATCGAATTCTCCGAAATCGAATCCGGCAGATTGCCAACGCCAATTGATCATCGGTGAATGAAACGGTCCGTACCCGTGATACGGAGTCTTGCCAAAACCTTCGTCCCGCCAAGTCTGCCAATGAAACATTCTTTCGGGCTTTTCGACTTCAGTCGACCTGACCTTCCATTCACGTCGTTCCCACCAGACTCCCTGAGGACAGACCAGGAGTTCAATACACCTGCCTGACTGTGGATAGAAATAAATGAAATCGACGCATTTGAAGGTACGAAGCCAAATACCGAGTATCACAACCGCCAATGACAGGGTCGCGCACCCGACCTTGCGTCGCCAACCGCGGAAGAATGTTCCCATCGTCAGCCCTTAAGCTGGTGACGACGCACCAAATCAGTTCCGCATCAAAGTGGCACGGCGCGGACTTAACTGGTGGATATCTCGAAGTAACACAAACCGGATTGTCCGTCCGTCTATTCGTCTTCTTCAAGTCGAACTTCGATGCTGGATGCGTGGCCCGTCAGACCTTCGACGCCTGCGATGCGTACGATATCTTCGGCAGCGTCTTCCAGAGCGTCGTGGTTGTACCAGATCACGCTGGACCGCTTGAGAAAATCGTTCGCGCACAGACCGTTGGCGAAACGAGCTGTTCCGCCTGTTGGCAAGACGTGCGATGGGCCCGCGAAGTAGTCACCAACGGCTACGGGTGTCGTATGACCCATAAAAATCGCGCCGGCGTTCTGGATCTTTTCCAGCAGCGATTCGGGGTCGCTCATCGAGATATGCAAGTGTTCTGGCGCCAAGAGGTCTGCGAGTTCTGCCGCCTGGTTTGCATCTCGAGCCAGAATCAGTGCGCCGTACTCATTCAGACTGGTCAGGGCCAGATCACCTCGGGGCAATATGGCGAGTTGCTTTGATAACTCGTCGCGTACCTGTTCGATCAGTGGTGCATGCCATGTAATCAACACGCCAGAGCCGGGGCTGTGTTCGGCTTGTGAGATCATGTCGGACGCGACATATCGAGCGTTGGCCGATTCGTCCGCCAGCAAGACCACTTCGCTGGGACCTGCGATGCTGTCGATATCGACGTCGCCAAACACATGTTGCTTGGCGAGCGCCACGAACAGGTTGCCCGGGCCGACAATCTTGTCGACACGGGGCAGACCGTCGACACCGTAGGCCATCGCGGCCACCGCCTGAGCGCCGCCGATGCGGTAAACTTCCGTTACCCCGACCTCGGCGCAGGTGGCCAAAAGGTGCTGGTTGTACCCGCCAAAGTCGGTCGGTGGCACAACCACCACGATCTCTTTGACGCCAGCCGTCTTCGCCGGCACTGCGGTCATCAGGACCGTTGAGGGATAAGCAGCCGCGCCGCCGGGAACGCAGATTCCGATCCGCTTCAGCGGCAAGTATCTCTGACGCAGATCGACTCGACTGGTTCCATCCTGTCGAATCAGCCGGACATCTTCGTGCAGAATGCGCGATTGAAACTCGGCAATGTTCTCGCGAATCCGCCGGATCGTTTGCAGGAACTGCTTGTCACAGGACGTGTGTGCGGCTGCGAGTTCTTCGGCGGAGACGCGCATCGTTTCGGCGGTTAAACGCTTGTTGTCCAATTTCTCCGTGTAGTCGAGTACCGCCGAGACTCCACGGTCACGGACGTCGGCACAGATCCGTTCGACCACTTGTCGCGGCGCCAACGACTCGCCAAACAGTGCAATTGTGCGTTGGCGGCCAGTCTCAGAGACCACATCGCCGCGGGGGCTCAGTTTTTGTCGCAGTTCCGCCAACGCTCGCAGAGGGTCCTGCACCGAGCAATCAATCGAAGGGATGGTCAGTTTCACAGTACTTTCAGTTTTCAACGCAGCGCCAAGTCCGGAATCGATCGACTCGTCTAGCGTACATCGCAGGACGATGTTCGGTGACGCAATTCGATTCATTGGGACGTTGGCTATTTCGATTTGGCGGCCAGTGCCTGTTTGATAGCGGCTTCGATATCTTCGTGTTTAAACTTTTTGTCTTCGCCGCTTTCAAAGGCTTTAAACAGCTTGCCGTCCTTGCCGTAGATTTTGAAGTGCGGAAGCGCTCCATCGGGAATCGCGAAGACGTCTGCTCCTTCACCCGCGATATCCAGCGAACTGATCAGGTTCTCGCAGTACGCTTCGTTTTCGGCCAGAAACACTTTCACGGCATCAGGTGCCTGACCTTTGTTCAAATCGTCAAAGCACAGCGTGACGACAACCACATCCTTGTTCGCGTAAGCCTTGCTGAGTTCGATCGTCTTCGGGAACGCCTTGCGGCAGGGAACACACCAGGTTGCCCAGCAGTCGACCACGACGACTTTACCCTTGCTGGCCGCGATGACCTTGTCATATCCCGCCTTGTCTACGACACGAACGCCAATCGTTTTGCTCGCCTGGCTGAATGCGTTTCGGGCACTATACGAACCTACCAGCGAGGCACTCATCAACGAAACGGACGTTGCCAGCCATTGGCGTCGAGATTGATTGTCATCCATGAGGGAGTTCTCTTCAGCAGGAAACAGACTGAACCGGAAGGAGACAAACCTTCGGGGACCGATGGCCAAAAGCTTTACACACTGCTGGTGTGCCGTCCAGTGTTCTGCCTCGAATTCAATTTGACGAAATAAACGAGGTGCCAACAATTTGGGCGCCTGTTACGTACGGTGGGACGAACGCAGAACGGAGATTCGCCAGAGTTTCCGACGAGGTGGTTCGATCATCAAGATCAGTGTCACCAGTACAGATACGACGGCTCAGCAGGAGCTCGCCCTCCCAGAAGAGCGGGCTCGAAACTCAAATTACCTTGATTTCAGGTTCATTGAAGATTTGCAGTAACTCGACGCCCGCAGTTGGCATCGGATAGAATCAGTTCAGGTTGATGCAGGCAATGTTTGTCGGCATCGAAAGCTTTCGAATGTTCATCTGTTCGACGGAGGAAGTATCGATGAAGAAGTGTTTCGCAGCGCTGGCGGCCCTGGTTGTCGCATCGACGGGGTTCGTTATTGCGGCCGAGATTCAGTCTGGGTTGGAAAAGGGAACGTCGGTTCCTGCTTTCAACGTCAAAGATATCACCGGTCCGAACAAGGATGGTGATGAACTGTGCTATCGATGCCGTTATGGCAATCAACCTGTCGTGAGCATCTTCACGAAGGAAATGAGCGAAGAAGTCGCTCAACTGACGAAAGAATTGGACAACGTTGTTGCCAAGAATCGTGATCAGAAGATGGCTGGCTTCGTCGTTCTGCTGTCGGACACTCCCGACAAGACCGCCCCGACGCTGACGGCTGCTGCCGAAAAGCATAAGATCAGCCAGATGCCGCTGACGATCGCTTCCGATGGCTCCAAGGGCCCCAGCGGTTACAAGATTAACACCAAGGCCGACGTCACAGTCATGATGTGGGTCGATGGCAAGGTTAAGGTCAGCCAGGGCCTGAGCAAGGCCGACATCAACAAGGACTTGATCGCCAAGTTGGTCAAGGAAACCAAGACGATCCTCGAGTAATTCACTCGATCTGACCATTGAAAATCATCACCTCGTGTTCGCAAGAGCACGGGGTGATTTCATTTATTGGCTCCTGGTTGCCAGAATGATTGCACCTGTCATTTCCGACTGTCGTGCTTGCGTGACATGGTTCCTGTCACTGCGCACAGATAAGGAGAGATCGCATCATGTCGCTGAAAACACGCCGCGCATTCCTGCAGACCGCTTCCGTCCTGACTGCCGCCTCAATCCTGGCACCGTCACGCGCCTTTTCGGCCAATGACACGATTCACGTCGGTTGTATTGGCGTTGGTGGACGCTGCCGAAAACTGATGGAGGTGTTAAAAGGAGTCCCGGGGGTAAAAATGACAACCCTCTGCGACATTTGGGATCATCCACTGGGGCTTGCGAAATCTCTCGCTGACTCCAACGCGGCCATTACCAAAGACTGGCAGAAGGTATTGGAAGACAAAAGCATTGATGCGGTCTTGATCGGGGCGCCTGATCATTGGCATGCACCCATGACGATCGCGGCCTGTGCCGCCGGGAAAGACGTCTATGTCGAAAAGCCTTTGACGCACGATCTGTCCGAAGGCCCGGCACTACACGACGCGGCCACGAAATACCAGCGCGTCGTGCAGGTGGGCATGCAGCAGCGATCGATGCCGCACATCGTCAAGGCGCGCGAACTGATTCAGGCAGGGCAGATCGGTAAAGTGGTCAAGGTTCACATGAGCTGGAATCGCAATGCAGATCGCGTTCGCCGGAACATTCCGAAACTGGATTTCAGCAGCGTCGACTGGAAGAAGTTCCTGGGAACAGCCAAAGATCAGTCGTTCGACGAATATCGCATGTTGAACTGGCGCTGGTTTTGGGATTTCGGCGGCGGCATCTTTACCGATTTGATGGTGCACTGGATCGACGTGGCGCACTGGATATTGAATGTCGACCATCCCGACCACGCTGTTAGTCTGGGGCAACACGTGCACAGTGAAGGAGTTTGGGAAACGCCAGACACAGTCCAGACGGTGATGGCGTATCCAGGCAACATTCAGATGCATTTCGAAGGCACATTCGCCAATGCACGTTATGGAGCACGCATCGAATTTCAGGGAACTGATGCCTCGATCTACGTCGATCGAGGTGGATATCAGATCATTCCTGAACGGCGCTCGAAGGTAGAGGCTTCGGAGTGGATTCTGGGAACCGGACCGCGTGGAGCCGACTTCTATGACAAACCGGATGGCGAGTTGCTGCATCTGACGAACTGGATTGAATGTATTCGGACCCGTAAGACACCCACAGCACCAATTGCAGCCGGTGTGTCTGCAGCAAGCGCCGCTCATTTGGCAAATCTGGCGCTGAAATCGAATGGCGTGGCGAGCTGGCCAGCGACGTGAAACGCAGGTTCCTAGCCGAATTCGCAATCGAACCCCTGGCTTCGATGTCGCCGTCACAAGCTGTCGATCATTGTTTGCGACGTCAAATACGACAGGAACACGACCAAAACGCGGACTGCATCGCCGCCCGCAAACTGTTTTTTAACAAGGCTTTACGTAGACGACACAGCCTCCGTTTCGGCAGGGTTGTGTGGCTCTGTCGACCCTCATAGAATACTCTGCTTGGTTCCGCGCGGTCCTCGTGCGGATTTCCCTGATTCTTATCGCCGTTTTTTGGACGGCGTCATATTCGATAACCGGCGGCGAGGTCGTCGCTACGGACTGACTGCATGCGTTTTTTGCTGATTGACCGCATCACGGAGTTGGAACCGAACAAGTCCATCACGGCACTGAAAAATCTGTCGTTGGCGGAAGAGTATCTGGCGGATCACTTTCCGGGTTTCCCGGTGATGCCCGGCGTTCTAATGCTGGAGACGTTGGTTCAAGCGGGTGGGTGGTTGATTCGGCATGCCGAGGATTTCTCACACAGCACGATCATGCTGAAAGAAGTCCGCGCCATCAAATACAATCATTTTGTGTCGCCTGGAAACTCGTTGATCGTGCAGATGTCGGTCAAAAAACAAAACGGTTCCATCTGGGACTTTGCCGGGTCCGGCACGGTCAACGGCGAATCGGCCGTGGCTGCAAAAGTCACGTTGGAAGCGTTCAATTTAAGCGATCGGAATCCGGCGTTGGCCGATTCGGACGAACTGCGACGACAATCCTTTCGCGAAATATTCCAGCAAATCTGGACTCCTGCCAAGTCGTGACGTTCGTTTCAGCGTCGTCTCGAACAATAATAATCAAACCCATTCGCACCGAGTCAGTTCGACGCGGTGTGTCAATTTAACGAGGATTCGTGTTTCATGAATGTCTCTGATCGAGTCGCACTGGTGACTGGCGGAAGCCGTGGTATCGGTAAAGCGATCGTCGTCGCGCTGGCGAACGCCGGCGCAAAGGTGGCGTTTGTGTATCAGTCGAATAAAGAGGCGGCAGACAAGCTGGCTGCGGAACTGACGGCTGCCGGCAAGACGGTCATCGCGATCCAAGCGGATGTCAGTAAGAAAGCGGACGCCGATGCGGCGATTGAGCAAGTTGTCGCCAAGTGGGAACGACTGGATATTCTCGTCAACAACGCCGGCATTATTCGCGACAAACTGGTGCTGGCGATGGCCGCCGAAGAATGGCAACAGGTCATCGACACGAATCTGACCAGTGTCTTCAATTTCTGCCAGTCGGCGATTCGTCCCATGATGACGAATCGTTTTGGCCGCATCATCAATATGTCGAGTGTCGCGTCCGATTTCTCGAATCCGGGCCAAGCCAACTATGCCGCCAGCAAGGCCGGTATCGAAGGCTTTTCTCGCTGCCTGGCGACAGAGTATGCGAAGCGAGGCATCACAGTGAACTGCGTTGCTCCTGGTTTTATCGAAACCGATATGACGATTGCCGTGGTGAACGCGGCTGGCGACAAGATCAAGAGTTCCATTCCCGTTAAACGATTGGGAAAGCCAGAGGATATCTCGAACGCGGTGCTGTTCCTGGCGAGCGAAGAATCGAGTTACATCACTGGTCAGGTCCTGAAAGTCGATGGTGGTTTGACCTTAGGAGGAATGGGCTGACAAGATTTTCAGAGAAAACTGTCAAGTTTCGACCTAAAACAACATGATCTCTGAACTGCTTCACTGTGACCAAGATTGAGCAATAGCCGACCTGAAACTGAAATATAGCTGACAAACTACAGAAATAGCCCCGCCATGCCGACAGATGCGGGTTTTCCATAGACGAACATCGAGTTTAACGGCAGGTGTCTCGCTCCGTCTGCCGAATAGAATTCACTGCTTTTTGAAATTTGGGCGAAAACTGGAACCGGATCGCAACCTTTATTCAAACCACGCGATCCCTAGGAGATTCTTGGATGCCATCGCACGACGAGATTTTTGAAAAAGTTAAAGAGACCCTGGTCGACGCATTGGGTGTTGATGACGATGAAGTCACTCCCACCGCGCGGCTGAAAGCCGATCTCGGGGCTGAATCGATCGACTTCCTGGACATCGTATTCCGGTTGGAACGCAATTTCGGCATCAAGATTCCCCGAAACGAACTGTTCCCCGAAAGCCTGTTCGCGGCCGATTCCGGTTTCGCCGAAAATGGCGTCGTCACGGAAAAGGGGCTGAACGAACTGCGGATCAAATTGCTACACGCCGACAAGGCGGCGATCGACAAGCTGGCACAGAACCCCAAGGTCGAAAACGTCGAAGACCTGTTCACAGTCAACATGGTTGTCAATTTCCTGGCATCGAAGTTGAGCTGAACGCAGCGTCCCGGACCGATTCGGGTGGAATCTGCACCCACCCGATTTTCTTTTGCAGACGCCCACCAAGAAATGAACCATGCGTTGGATCTGGATTGATCGATTCGTCGAATTCGTCGACGGTTCGCACGCCAAAGCGATCAAGAATGTCACTTTGGCCGAAGAGCACCTGCACGATCACTTTCCAGGTTTTCCAGTGATGCCTCAATCGCTGATGCTGGAAGGCATGGCGCAGACGGGTGGCATTCTGTTGGGGAAGGTCAACAACTTTAGTCTGGTTGTCATTCTGGCCAAGGTGCCAAAAATGACGTTCCACAGTTGGGCCATTCCCGGCGATACGCTGACTTATTCGGCGAAACTAATCGATGCACGTCCCGAAGGTGGAATGGTCGAAGTCCAGGCGCATGTCGGTGAACGCTTAGTTGCTGATGGTGAGATTGTCTTTGCCCACGTTGACGAACAAGGCGCCGGTGGCGTCAAAATCGATCAGAAGAACTTCGTCTTTTCCATGCGATTGTTGGGCGTCATGGACGTCGGCAAAGCCGGCGATGGCGGTGTGCTCAATCAATAACACACGTCTCTGCCAGCGGTCCGCGAAAAAAACTCGGACTTCGTTGGCTTTGATTCTTGCAGCTGTGTGGTGAGGAGTTTGAGATGAGACGGCGAGTGGTCATCACGGGTATCGGAGCGATTACTCCGATCGGCAATACCGTTGATGAGATGTGGAAATCGCTGCAGGAATCGAAGAGTGGGATCGGCAAGATCACTCATTTTGACGCCTCGCATTTTCCCACCACATTCGCGGCCGAGGTTAAGAACTTCGATCTCAAAAACTACGTCGAAGACCCAAAACGATTCGAACATTGCGGTTTGAATATTCGGTTTGCGATCGGTGCGGCACGGCAAGCGGTCAATGATTCTGGTGTCATGGGCTCGGTTGATCCCGCGCGATTTGGCATCTATCTGGGCGCTGGTGAAGGTCAGCAAGACTTCGCCCGTGTTATGAGTCTGATCGCCGAGTCAGAACGGGACGGTCATGTCGACCTGGAAGCATTCACGCGTGTCGGTATGACGCGTTTGCACGCGCAGCAAGAACTGGAGCAAGAACCGAACATGCCGGCCGGGCACTTGGCCAGCCTGTTCGACGCTCAAGGACCGAACCTGAATTGTCTGACCGCCTGTGCTGCCTCCAGCCAGGCGATTGGCGAAGCCACGGAAATCATTCGTCGAAATGACGCCGATGTCATGTTGTCGGGCGGTGCTCACAGCATGATCCATCCGTTTGGCGTGACAGGCTTCAACCTGCTAACCGCCCTGTCCACTCACAATTCGGATCCGCCAAAGGCGTCGCGGCCATTCGATCGCGATCGCGACGGATTCGTGCTGGGTGAAGGCGCCGGCATGGTGATTCTGGAAGAATTGGAACACGCGAAAAAACGTGGGGCGACGATTTATGCAGAACTCGTCGGCTACGGTTCGACCGCCGACGCTTACCGTATCACCGACATTCATCCCGAAGGCCGCGGTGCCGTTTCTTGCATCAATATGGCGTTTCGCGATGCCAAGCTGAATCCGGAAGACATTCAGTACATCAATGCGCACGGCACCAGTACGGAAGTGAACGACAAGGTCGAGACTGCGGCGATTAAGACCTCGTTCGGTGCCGCGGCCTATAAGACGCCGGTCTCAAGCATCAAGAGCATGATGGGGCATTTGATCGCGGCGGCGGGCAGCGTTGAGGCGATCACCTGCGTGTTGTCGATGCGAGACGGCGTCCTGCCGCCAACCATCAATTACGAGACGCCTGATCCTGAGTGTGATCTCGATTATGTTCCCAATGAAGCGCGGCAAGCGCCTGTTCGACGCGCATTGTCCAACAGCTTTGGCTTCGGTGGCCAGAATTGTTCACTGATTTTTGCAGAATACCTCGGGTAATCGCCGAAAAACACGGTACATTCGGTAGGCAACCTGTCGCCATCTGCCTGTGCGCCGATTGGCTGCCGGAATGAGCTGACAGATCGCGAAACGGCCGTCGACCTGAAATTCCTGTCGCAGGTCTCATGCGGGCCATCAGTAGGATCGTTTTGGCGGAGTCGACCATTGAATTGGCTGATATTGATTCTGATTGTCCTTGTCGCCATCGACCTGGTCGTTCAGTGTGTCTACGTGCGGCTTGTCTTGCGGATCTTCGAAACGAAGCCGCCGTTCTCGGTTCCTGAAACTTCTCCTGATCCGGGAGCCGAGCATGTTTCGTGCGTGACCGCCGACGGAGTCACTCTGCGGGGCAGCATCCACCGGAACCCTGGCATTTCACCAAAGGGACTAATCCTGTTCTGTCCTGAGCTTGAGGGCAGCCACTGGTCCGCAACATCCTATGCACATGGTTTGCTGGAAGACGGTTTCGCACTGCTGTCCTTCGACTTTCGCTGCCAGGGTGAAAGTGATACTCAGCCTGGTTATTCACCGCTGCATTGGGCGACCACCTTCGAACTGGAAGACGTACGAGCGGCTTTGCGATTCATCGAATCGCGATCGGATCTCAGCGAACTTCCGTTAGGCATCATGGGTGTCAGTCGTGGTTCGGCCCCGGCTTTGATCGCGGCGGCCGAATCCTCCAATGTCAAAGCCGTTTGCTGTGAAGGCGCCTATTCCACCGACGCCTTGCTCGTTCATTTCATCTCTCGCTGGGCGACCTTGTATGTGCCTCGATTTTTGCTGCCGATCTTGCCGATGTGGCACATCCGCGTGACGTCGGTTCTGACGAGATTGACCAGTCAGTTCCTGCGCAAGCGCCGCTATGTCGTTCTGGAAAAATGGCTGCCGAAGCTGAAGGACCGTTCGGTGTTATTGGTTGCCGGTGAACGCGATAACTACGTTCATCCGGACGTGGGTCGCCAGTTACAAAAGCGGATCGATTCACCCGCTGTCCAATTCTGGCTGGTTCCATCGGCCAAGCATAATCGCGCTCGCGACGTGGGTCCCGCAGAGTACGATCGCCGTCTGCGCGACTTTTTCGATAAGTCATTGCTGGCCGGTTCGGCCTGAGCGACAGTTCCACTGTGCGCAACTCGAAGCACTTTGGCTCATTCCGCGCGGTAGCGATCTCCGCGCGAGCAAATTTCGGCGTGCTCATTTACCATGTGGTTCCAAGATATGACAGACGCCGACGTGCGGCGCCGTCATTGACATGAGTCGTCGCACAACGAAGCCGATCAATATGAAAATCACCCGGATCCGCGCGTATCGAGTCGAACTGCCCTTGCGTGAGGGCAGCTATAAATGGTCGGGCGGCAAATCGATCAACGTCTTTGACAGCACGATTGTCGCCGTCGAAACCGATTCGGGCCTGACTGGATATGGCGAAGTGTGCCCACTGGGGCCATTCTATCTGCCGGCGTATGCGGCAGGTTGCCGAGCCGGCATCAAGGAATTGGGGCCGCACCTGTTGGGGATGAACCCTACCGAATTGGGGCAATTGAACCGTCGGATGGATGCCGCCTTGCAAGGTCATCCGTACGTCAAATCAGGCATCGACATGGCGTGTTGGGACATCCTTGGTAAAGCTGCGAACCTGCCTGTGTGCGTGCTATTGGGTGGTCGTTTCGGAGAAGACTACGCTCTCTATCGCGCGATCTCGCAAGAATCGCCCGAGCAGATGGCGGCCAAGGTCGCGGGCTATCGCGCCGAAGGATATCACAACTTTCAACTGAAAGTGGGGGGTGATCCGCTGATGGATATCGAACGCATTCGCGCCGTATCGGGCCAGTTGCAACCAGGCGATCGCCTGATTGCCGACGCGAATACCGGTTGGCTGATGCATGACGCGATGCGCGTTATTCGTGGGGTGCAAGAGATCGATGTGTACATCGAACAGCCGTGTCGGACGTACGATGAATGTCTGTCGATTCGTCGTCACTGCCAGCATCCGTTTGTGCTCGACGAGTCGATTGATTCGATAGACGTTCTGTTACGTGGCCAATCTGACAAGGCGATGGACTGTATCAATATCAAAATCAGCAAACTGGGCGGCCTGACCAAGGCGAAGCAGGTGCGTGACATGTGCGTCACGCTGGGCGTCGCCACGACGGTCGAAGACAGTTGGGGCGGCGACATCGTCACCGCCGCAATTTCCCACCTGGCTCACAGCACGCCGCCCGAAATCCTGTTCACGACGACAGACTTCAATAGCTACGTCACCGTCAGCAATGCCGAAGGAGCACCACAACGTGTCAATGGCCGGATGTCAGCATCGACAGCGCCCGGTCTCGGTGTGACGCCACGCTGGGACGTCCTCGGTGAGGTTCTGGTCGACGTCAGGTAGCGGCACGAGACCTGCGGAGTCACTGCGCACGACGTGGATCGGTCGCGGCGATGATTTCGTTGATGCCTTTCTGGTTGAATCCTTTGTAGCCATCGTCGCGCTGCAGGATTTCGAGGTGCGACCCCAAGGCTCCGTTCGCCAGGAATTGTTGGGCCTGTTGATCTGTGATCCGGGTTGCGGCTCGCAAGCGTTCGACTCGACTGGGATCAACAGGCCACGTTTCGCCACGTGTAAAGGCCTGGCGCAGGTAGGGGTAGTCGGTGAAGGGCGGCATCGTCTCGATACCAGCCTGTTTCAGTTGATCGCGAGTGGCCGCAAAATCGAACTGGCATTCCAGATGATGCATGCCAGCCTGCAGGAACGCCTCGCCGTGCAAAGCACACCACAGTCCGACCGTGCCCAATTCATTGCGCGGCGGCAGCGGTTCGTGCGAGAAATCCTGCGCGAGTTCTTCTGGTGATAAATCGACGTCGGCAAAGATCGTGACACCCGTCACCGGATGCTCGATCACTTGCGCCCCCCAGCCGGCTTCGCGGCCAGCGTAGAACCGCTCGCGACAGACAAAGCCCAGTTTTTCCAAAAACGCGATCAACGACATAAACGAATCGCGACTCGATCGATAGGTATGATGATCATGATTGGCCCAACCGAGTCCCAGTCGTTCTTGTCGCGCGAATTGGACTCGTCCCGCGTGGTTGCGACGTTCCCAGTATTCGCGTTCGGCAGCGAAGAACAGATCGCACGCGCGATCCTGACCCAGGTCCGCGATCGCCAGATCGATCAAATCGTTGGCATATTCGAATCCCTCGGCGTCCGTGGCGAATTGTCGCCGACGCAATCGCAACGCTTCCCCGTGTTGAGCGAGTAGGAGCGGATCGGCGTTTTGGACCGGGTGTCCATTGCGCGTGCCGATGCCCTCATTGAGACCGAAATGATTGTTGCCGTGACGTTCAACGACCCAGAACTCCACATTGTTCTCGGCCGAAACTTTGGCACGACGTAACGATGAGAACGGCAGACCGTCGATGGGAATGGTGAACAGGCGGTGGGCGGAGAGAAAATCGACGACCGAGCTGACTTTAATCGCCAGTTGTCGTGACGAACCGGAGATTTCTCGCACGCGTGGAAACATGCCGCCGGCGTGATTCCAGACATGCTCAACCGATTCGTTCGCGCCGGTCGCTTCAAGCTCGTAACCCACGTGACCGAGTTGTGACCGGAACGGATCCGATGGGGGCAAGGCGAAATGATCGATCCAGTCGAGTAACCGAGTTCCCGTCTGATCGAGCATGCGTTGAGACAGATCTGCCGCGAATGCGCATCGCTGAAGGCATTCATTCAACAGTCGATGCACAAGCTTCGCAGGCTCGGGCTGAGGTGACCAGGTATGAGCGGTCAGCGCCGCGATTGTCTCAGAGGCAGATGGAGTTGCTGTCATCGTCATCGCTCGTACTCCCTTGGAAGCGAAATCGGTGTTTACTGAATTCTAATGCGACAGGTCAACAATCGGCGAGAGCAGTGATGAATTGCGGCGGTTGATCCGCCATGATGCATGCGAAAACAGGGCGTCCGATTCCAACCAGACACGGGTGTGAACGGCATGAGCAACTGGAATACCATAGACGTCGTCGTCAAACGATTCACACTCGTACTATTCACCCTGCTGACGAACAATCCTTCTGGATCGACGGCGGAACCGAATTCCATCCCGCCAGAAACACCTGCCGCGTCGATGCGCCGGCACGAACGAGTTGCCGCGCGCCGAGCCGGAATCGATATCATCTGTCATCGCGGTGCGTCGGAACATGCATTCGAGAATACTCTGGAAGCGTATCGCGCCACATTTGAACTGGGGGCCGACGGCAATGAGATTGACATTCGCCAAACCAAAGATGGTGTCCTCGTCCTGTTTCACGACGACATGCTCGATCGAAATCTTGAGGCCTACGGTGATGTCAGGGATTTCACCTGGGATGAATTGCGCCAATTTCGATTTCGCAACCCGGGACGATTCGGAGATCAGTGCCGCATCCCCACGCTGGTCGAAGTCTTTAACCTGCATCGTCAGTTTGCAGGACTGATCCACCTCGACATCAAGCGCTCTGGTTTGGACAGGCAGATCGCGGACCTGCTCACGCAGATGGACATGTGGGATCACGTTGCTTACTGCAATGACGAAAATGGTGGCGTCATCCTGACGGATCCTCGTTTGAAACTGAGGCGATACAAGGGAGGGCTGTACGCAGACCGTAGTGAAGTCTTTCCCAACCCCATCGCCGACATATTGAAGATGCCAGGGGATGGCGTGATCGTCGATGATCCTCGCGGCACAATCGTAGCACTGGGGCGGAAGTTGGGTCACCTTTCGCGGACTCCTGTGGCCGCACAACTGCCACGCAAATTGCCGGATCTTCCGCCACCGGACGCTGGCACGCTGATCGCAACTCTGCAGGATAACCGCGACTGGGACACGGTTGCGGTCACACCAGAAGATCAGACGGCTTCCGGACAGCGGATTCGTGCCCGCGCCTTGGCGGCGGAACAGTCGCTATTGATTCCTTCTCAGTCAACGGCCATGCCGAACGTCATTACAGCACTCGAAGATCGAGTCCGACGGCGCAGTCTGCACAAGGATTGGATGTACCACGGATTTGATGGAGCGATGGCACTGCACAGTTTGATTCTGTTGAAGGCGCCAGGTGCAGCGGGTCTCGCTCGCGAAACACTTTGGCGCGATGATCCCGCCTTGGAACCGGTGATTGACACACGCTGGAAAAACCCTCGTTCATGGACCGACTATCGGATCAAGATGGTGATCTTTCCGGCGCTTCAACAGCTCCCCGGCGCCGCATCAGAACAACTCTGCCGTGACTATCTGGCATTGTCCGATGACGTCGCGCGTCAACTGAGTCCGCCTTTGTTCGAAGAGGCGTCTCGAGCATTGCTTTCAATCAGCCCGACTCGCCCAACTGCCATCGAACTGATGAGGCATCGCCTGCAAGTCGTACGCGGCCGCGCGATCCTGGATTGTCTGTCTCGCGCGAGCGAAGCGTGGGCGATCGATGCCTTGAAGGAAGGGGCTCCACACGCGCTACAATATCGCGTCGATGACTGACGCCACAACCAGGCGGTCGTTCCTGTGACGGTCACGCGCCTGCTTGCGATTCGTGCCCCATAGAACCCCATTTCCGAACGAATTCGGGGGCCGCGAACCAACCTTAAAAAATCG
>Ga0207694_10001798_pt1 | contig 17857 bp, 21 predicted proteins | sample KBSC34metaG_FD_184353 | JGI IMG/M metagenome (GOLD analysis project Ga0207694, IMG submission 184353) | Corn rhizosphere microbial communities from Kellogg Biological Station, Michigan, USA - KBS C3-4 metaG (SPAdes) (version 2) | ecosystem: Host-associated > Plants > Roots > Rhizosphere > Soil... | reverse complement strand
CGCAAATCGTCGCCGAGTGGGTGCGCGCCGTGGCGGATCCGGAAGGGATGACCACTTTTCTCTGCGACCGCAAGGCCATGCCGGAGAGCACCGCGCAAAAATTGACGCCGGAAATTCTCGAGCGCTCTCGGCGCGCGTGGACGGACCATCCAATGGGTGCGGCATTCAATATCCAATCTTCGCAGAAAAATGGAGACATCTTCGCGACGCCAAATAGCGTTCCGATATTCGGGGGATTGGATACCGGCCGTCGTTGTTGGTTCTTTGCCCGTAAAGTTTGCGCGCCGGACGTGAAACAGGTTGTTCATGCCGAGCATGTGCCGTTGGGAAATGTGGTCGAGCGCGCGACCACCCTTTTCCACGCATTCGGATTGCTCGCGCTTTTTATCGACCAGGCGCCGGCCACGGACGAAGCGCGCACTCTGGCTCTTCGTCTCAACGGCCTGGAACATCTTGCGCATTGGCCGCCACCGCCCCGGGACAAAACGGGATACATCTCTTTTCCCGGAGGATTGCATTGGAATGGCAACCGCCAGCGTTGGGAGAATCTCCGGTGCGCAGTGGTGGCTTTCACCAAACGCCGGATTGGCGCGGGAATCAGCCATGGTTTCGATATTTTTGAAAAAGGTTCGCAAACCATGTTCGTGCCGCTCATTGAAGCGAATCGATTCGAAACGATTGACCGCGTCGTTCGCGAATTTTTGACTCCGGCGGAAAATGTTTCTGAGGTGATTTTTGTTCCGGATCAGCAGTCCTATGTGCGGCTGAATCCTGCCATGCACCTCCCGCCGAAAGGCCGTGGCCAGCCGCTGATACATGAGACGCTGGATGAACATTTGCTGGCCGGCTCCGAGCGCGTGGAATTGAGCGGCGGCTCTCTCGGAGATTACGTCGACGGTTGTGAAAACCACTTGCTCCTGGCCGACGCCTACAGCGGACTCGCGGAACTGGAAGCTGGCAATCGTCATTTGCCGAACGTTGAGCCAGTTCGAGTGTTTGAAAACACGCGTCGCAGCCAGGCCTTGTCATTCCGTGCCACCCGGCAGGTCGATGGATGATGGGAGTTATTGGCTCGGGTCTCAAACCGCGGGATTGACGCGTTTCGATTTCCCGGTCGGATATGGGTGTGATTGGAGGTGGGTAGAAGTGCGAGATCGTCCTCCTCATCGTTGCTCGGAAGTATTTCCGCGGAAACGAGGACGACGACGAGGACGAGAACGAAGGAATCGCTCACCCACATCCAATCCCGCCCGTCGATGCGGACTGGACAAGGCATTCGTGACTTGCGAGAGTGCTTATCAGAGAAAAGGAATTTCCACCCGCATCAATTATGAGTTTCTTTTGGGAAGCTTACCAGCAGGGCCAGATTGCCGAGGCGAAAACCGACGCGATTGAGGCGAAACAAGAAGCAGCGCAATACTCCGATCGCGTGCGCAGTCTCGAAATCCAGGTGGCCCATATGGCGCTTGCCTGCCAGGCAATGTGGGAACTCCTGCGCGAGCGCGTGGGAATCACCGAGGCGGAATTGCTTGCCAAGATCAAGGAGGTGGACTTGCGGGATGGCGCGCAGGATGGTCGCATGACACCGGTGCTCACCAAATGCCCCGCTTGCGGCAAGCCCTCCAACAGCAAAAATGCTCGTTGTATGTATTGTGACGCTGCGATCCCGAAGCAGCACGTGTTTCAATGAAGGTATTCTCCCCGCGCTGAAAAAAACGTACAGATCAATCCGAATTCCAAACAGTGGCGAGCTGTCAATCAACTCCCGGTCATTCCTCTTCTCGATCCAGCTTCTCCATCCACGCGGTGATTTGATCCTGGTGCTGCTCCAACGAGCAACCTACGCGCCCGGCGATCAACATCTGCCCGGCCAGCAGGCGATTGACTCGCTTGTGAATTTTGGCGGTCTTGTCATCGAGGTCGATTTCCATTTTATCCACCCGATTCTTTAGGTCTTCCAGTTCGCGGCGCGTCGCGAAATTCGACGCTACCGAAACCAGCGTGGCGATAAATCCCGTGACCACCGCGCCGGCAAATATAAAAATTCCCACCTGTTCGTTGGTTGCGTCTGCCAAAAGGATATTCATATTCGTGTGTGTTTGAGCCGATGGATAAATGGATTTGTGGATGAATGGATTGTTGGATATGCGCGGAAACGATTTATCCAACAATCCATTGATCCATTCATCCGCCACTTAGCCCGGCAATGTGGTTCCTGTATGCTCATCCACGAGCGCGTTGATTTGGTCTTTTACTCCCGCAATTTGCTGCGCCGCCTGGATTGCGGTCATCACCTTGTCATCAATCTGCCGCGTGTAGCCGGGCACGGTGAGGGCCACCTGGCGCAGTTGCTCGAAATTTTGCACCAACGTTTGCGCAACGTCCTGGGCCACGCTTAAGGAATTTTGTGTGTTCGTGTGATTGCCAATTTCAGACAGGAGCCGCTGGCGATTGCGAAAATTGGTCCACGACAGCGCCGCACCGATCAGTGCCAGCACGATTTCCGCAACGGTATGGGACCAGGGAATTCCCGCGGCGCTCGCGGCTGTGTCCGCCGCGCTGATGCTGTTTTGCACGATGGGTGCGAGCGAGATGTTCGTGAAATATGTCGCTGGCTGAACCACTGCCGTGACGTTGGTGGTCAGCAGTGCGTGAGTGCTTGGCGGCGTCACCTCGCCGGTGGCAGTATTCGTTTGTGCCGGCAGCGTGACGATATTCGTGACGACGAGCGTCACGAGATTCGTCGTCGCCGGCGCGAGTTGCTCGACCGACCCCGGCTGCGTAAACCAGGACTTAAGCTGCGCGCAGGCTGTGAAGGCGGTGAGGCAGATTGCGGTTGTGAGTAGAAGTATTGCGGAGGAACTTTTCCCCGCCAGATTTAACCAGGTTGCGATTTTTAATTTCATGACGCGCATCTAAGCACGTTGCGAAATACAAAAAAAACTCACGGTAATGTTTTCGGAGCAACCTGCTGGGAATCAAACAAATCCAATGCAAAAATCGGGATAAAAGGGCATAAAATCGTGGTTTTGTCTTAAGAGGGAAGAGGAGCGAAGATGCGATTTTCCTCGGAAGTATGAAAGATTTGGAGGTAAATCGTATCGGAACGTGCGTTCGATTTACGGTTTTTAAAATGCGAAACGATTTCGCAATTTTGCATCCCATTGATTGCCAATGTTTTGTCCTGTCGCTGTGGACGTAATCAACTTATTCACATGGACGGATAATGTCTGACCCCGCATGTGATATTGGGCGAAACAAATGGAAATGTTATGGGAAAAGCGAAGGTCCGTATGATAAAACGCTCGATCACTTTGGAGCCGGCTTTGGAGGAGTTGGCGGGGCACCTGACGCCGCACCAGCGCGTGATGCTGGCGAAGAAGTTTTTCCGCTGGTCGAAGCAGCTTTACGTGAGCGTGCATATACTACGCCGGGCTTCTGAACCTCGGCCACGGCCCGCGTTGCGGCCTGTGCCGCGACGGCGTCTGGGACTGAATTGAGCAGGGCCCACTTATCCAGCGGAAAATGCTCCTTCAATTCAATGGCCGTCCACCCGAGTTTTGCGGGGTCGGTGCAGGTCTCCAAAAACCGTTGCAGGTAATGAAGACAACTTTCCCGAGTCGGCGCCAGTCCACCTGTGGACTCGAGGATTACGTCCGCATCGTTGCGACGTTTATGGGCATTTTCAAATTCCCGCGCCAATTCTTCCGCGCGATTGACGTAAAATTCATCCACTTCGCGCCGCCCGTTTTCGAGCTGTGAAAGGTACGAGGAATCCAAGTTCAACTTTTCGGCCATTTGAACCTGGTTCAGGCCGAGGCGCTTTCGGGCAGTCATCAAAAGTTTGCCTTTGGCAAAATTAGTTAAAAATTTTTGTTGACTCATTTTGACTTTTAAAAGATTATGGACCCGTCGACTTTGACTATTAAATATCTGGGGCTGTAATTCAAGGGAAAAATGAAAGGAGCAGGGCGCATGCGGGAATCTGTTATTGGCTGGGGGAATCCTCGGGGTCAGTCGCAGCGGATCAAGGTGAATCGTGGCATAAAAATATCTCTTTTGTGTTTCTCCACCCATGATCCGCTGCGACTGAGCCTCATCGTCAGCCCACGACTATCCAAAACCAATTCGAAATTCTTATGCCTGTGAGCGCTCATATTGTCGGCATCCTGGCCCGGGCGGCGGCCGAGAAGATTGGCGAGTTTCCCGTCGCCGACCGCATCAAGATTTACCACGCGCTGGGGGAATCGATGCCAAACGATTCTGTCCGCGCCGCCGCGATGGATCTTGCGCGCGTGCTTTCCCAGGCTGCGGCGATGGAATTGGATTTTCAGGAACAGATACGGGCGAAGACGATTGAGACCAGGAAAAAGGAGGAATTATGAACACGTGTTGGAAATGTGGCCGGCTGCTGGATGCGGGAACGACTGAATGCGGACATGCCTGTGAGAAAAGCGTCAGTGAGGAGGAAGCGGAACAGTTCGCGCTTTTTCTGGAACGATTCGCGAAGCGCCGGCGGTTGGATTGGTCCAAAGTTCAATCCGTCAGGGATGTCGTCTGCGTGCTTTCGACGCTGTTTGGAGATGCGACGGTCGAGCCGGATTCAGCCGAGGCCAGGAAACTGGAGTCCTATCTGGAACCCAAAAAGGACGCGTAAGGGGCAGGGAACGGGATTCGAATTAACAAGGGGATTAAGATGAATTCAAGCAAAACTGGAGAGCCGCAACGCTGCGCGGAATCGAAAATTCAGGAACACTCGAGCCCTGCTGCCTGGCTCGTTTTTCACGGCATCGGAGTTTGGGCCGCCATTTCTTACTGGCTGCGCTTTCGACGCATCTGCGCCTGGCACGAACCGAAACAGAAGCGAATGGGCGGCAATCCGTTTGCGCGGCGCGCCACTCACGGCATTTGTCCGGAATGCTTTGCTCGTGTGAGTGCCGAAATAATTTCCCACGGAGAAACCAACCTTCGCGTTAGCGTCACGAAGGCTGGGCAACGCGGCGAGGCGTCTCTTCCCGCGCCCCCGGCGCGCAATTGCGCCGTTCCGGCAAGGCTGCAATGGCCCATTGCCGGCGACATGGACACGACCCGCCCGGCAGTTCTCCGTGGGAAAACTCAATTTCAATGACCGTCAACAATCAACCACTAGCACTATGATCAAACGCCAAAAACTCGAACCCTGCATCATTAACTCCCGCGCGGCGCTGGAAACAGTCGTCGCGGATGTCGTCAAACTTAAAATTGAACAAACGCAGGCAACCGCGGCAATGCAGGAGGAAATCGCCGAAGTTCAGAAGCGACACCAGGAGAATCTGCTTGGCCTCAGCCGCCAAATTGAAGCTCGCGAGGCGGGTGTCTTTGTCTATTGCCAAAAAAATCGTTCCGCTTTGTTTCCGGAAAAGAAGTCTCTGGACCTGCTGCTCGCCACGATCGGCTTTGAATTGACTCCGCCGCGAGTTGAAAAGATCAGCGGCAAGGACACCTTCGGCAAAATCGGATTGCGGCTCGAAAATTTGGATTGGGGCTCGGCCTACGTCCGCTACCCCGATCCGGAGGTGAACAAGGAAAAGATTCTCGCCGACCGATCCAAGCTAAAACCGGAACTGCTGGAGGAGGCCGGTTTGACGATCGAACAAGACGAAAATTTCTTCATTCGCCCGAGATCTGACCTTGCGGAACAGAGCGTCCGCGAAGCCGCCTGAGATGAGTGGGCGGAAGTGAGAGCGGACAACGCGCTTCGTGTTTGTGCCCCGTTCTCACTTCTTCTCTCCTTTCCTGTTATGCTTTCTCCCGCTGAAATTTCCCTTCGATTGCGCACGCCCCGTTGCCGGCCGCTGGCCGATAAAGACTGTGTGATGTGGGCGCTTGATTTCGGTGCATCAGAGATCGAGCAATTGATCGATCTCGGATATGTCGTGGTGTTCGACATCGCCGTCACGCTCGAATGCCGCAGCCCGTTGATGTCGCATCGCCGGGAGTTGAGATTTCTTTCCCGCAGCCTTGAGCATTATCGGCTGACTCTTGGCATGCGACGATTGGAACTGACGTGGCCGCAGATCGCGCAGCTCATTTTGCCACCTGAACAGAAATGTTTTACCGGGGTGGAACTCGACGCCGTCCTGGGATGCAACTCCAACCATCGCCTGAATCTAATTCGTGCGGGCGAGCTTGAATCGACTCCGCCGCGCCGCAAAAACGCGAGGATCGCATGGAGCCGCGGGCGTAATCGCGGGCCGACCATCACTCGCGAGAGCGTCGAGGATTTTCTGCGGCGCCGCAAATTGCAGAACTAAAATCGATGAACCGTAAACTGGAAGTCATTTCTAAAGCGGTTGCGGAAAAACTTGAGGCTCATGCCGAGGTGATTCACAACTTGATTGCGGCGCAGCGCCGCGGGGCGGCGGAACAATTCGGCTATGCGTTTCTGGCCGGCCGCGCCTTGCTTCAGGCCAGGGAGATTGTGCCCAACGGAAATTCGCGTCTTCCCAATGCGGGTTTCAAGAACTGGGTGGCCGCCAATCTCCCCGAAATCACGATGCGCACCGCGGAAAATTGGATGCTTTTTGCCGAATCCGTTCTTTCGCGCGCCCAGTTGGATGCCGCTAATTCCCCGCTGTTGTTGGGATCGGCGGAAATAAATGGATCGGCGCAGGAATCCATCCTGAGGCTCGTCCCCGAAGTGATGGACGGCAAAGGAATGATGCGTTTTATGCGGGACACTCGTTTGCTCCGAAGGCCGAAACGAAGGCGTAATCGGCTGGGTGTTGCGGGAATTCGCCGCGAACAATCTTTGCGCGCGCGGCGCGTCTGGGAGAGGGTGGTGGCGGGTATTGGCAAAGCAGAAAAATTGCTTTCGGATATCGAAAGCGCCGATGATTTGAACCATTATTCGAAGGCCTTCACCGGGGCCAGTCAAAAGATTAGAGCTGCCATCAGAGCTCGCGAAGCGAATCAAGATTCCCTTCAACGGGCGGCATGAAGCGCTATCCACCACGGGACGATGACGAGAACGCAAAAAAGTACGCCTGCGAAAATATTGGTCGTCGCATTTTGAATGAAGCGCGGAGTTGTTTTTAAAAGGCACCCGAGTATGACACCGCTGACGAAACCTCCAAAATGCGCGAGCACATCGGAGTTTGGGCTCAATCCGAGGGAAGCGAATAGCATGATTCCCGCCGCAGAGCCGGCAATGGCGAATTTCCATCTTTGTGCAGGTGGTGCTCCAGTGAAGATTGCTTGAGATGCGAGTAAGCCGACGCACCCCATCACCATTCCGGAAGCGCCCAGGCTTCGATGCCCCTGGGTGTAAATCAGCCAGGTTGCGGCATTCCCGCCCGCGCCTGCGAGGTAGGCAGCGAGCAAACCCAGCCCGGTGCCAAAATTGCCCATGGTCAATCCGAGCAAGAACAACCCGAGAGAGGCATTCATCGCAAAATGGCCCAGGTCAGCGTGAAGAAAAATCGCCGTAAACAATCGCCACCATTCCCCGTGAGAAACGCCCACGGCATCCATCAAGCCAGCTTCTTGGAAATCAGTTCGCGCGTGCGTTTGAACCCAAAAGAATATTCCAATCAGCAGAACCCAACCCAGGCTGGCCCAGTCAAACAGTATGCCTTTGGACGAAAGCTTTTGTCGCCAGCGCCATTGGCGATTTTCCGCATGGTATTGTTTGAGAATTTTGATGGCCGATTCATGGTCTTTCTCTGCGATGGTTAATCCCCAACCGCCTTCTTCATTAAAATCGACCGTTGACTCAATATCCTGGCTGATCAAAACGAGACTCCAATCCATGGCCTGTCGCCTGGAGCGCGCCGCAATTCGGGCAGTCACTAAATCAATCACCGTGGATAGAATCATCCATTTTGGAGACACTCGCAACCGCAGTCGTAGCGGTGGTTATTGCGTATTTTGCGTGGAACCAATTTTGCTTTAGCTTATTGTCAGGGTAGAAAACGCGGTTGAACCGCGGGGTCAGTGATTCGTCCGAAATGATGACGATGAAAATGATTCAACCTAATTGTCGGGTGCAGTTTGCGGCTGAGGATATCGATTTTATCCTGAGTGTTCTTGGACGAAGGATTGGCACGGCCGATTGCCTGATAAAGCTTCTCTCGGACGAAGAGTCTCGTGATGTGATTCTGGATGACGAATCGCTATTCCACGCACTTCTTGAACGCCGCGGGTGCCTGCGTGTTTCCAGCCGATTCTACTTTTATATTTTGGTAAGAAATGTTTTTCGGCGGTCCGGTGTGGAGCAACGAGCCGTGGCCGATTACGTTGCCGAGGTCCTGGCCGAGTTCGCACAATCTGAGCGCGCTCGTTGTGTGATGCCGGGGCACCTGAATTCCCTGGATTATTTCTTTGAAATGTTGTCGGCGCTGAATGGAGCGGATGATCGCACGAGTTTCTTTATTCGCGCCCATATAGGAAATTTTTCGTTATTCTTTTCGGGCGTTTTTCCGGATCGAATTCGTTTTCGCGCGGAAGTTCGCGGTTTTCCCAATGTGAGATACTACGAATCTCTGGGTCGAACTCACTTCGGAGCGGCGAGCGATCATCGTCTGGCTCAGAAATATGAAGTGGCGGAGATTTTCAGCACACTGTCGGAGCGGTTTGAAACGACGCGCAAGGCTTTGAATGATATCGCGGACCGGCTGTTTTCGATAGGAGACGCGAACTACTCGCTGGAGAATTTATTGGGGCAGAGCAAGGATTCCGCGCCAGGAAGTCAGGCTTGAGCCAATATGCCGAGCTGCTGTAGCGAGGCGCGCGTGTCATCAGCGGATTCGTGCAGGATGCCCCGCCATCCGCGTGCCACCCCAGCCTCGACATTCTCGCGGCGATCATCCAAGTAAATGATTTCTTCGCGGCGACGGCCGGAAGCGCGCTCGACGATTTCGTAAAGCCGCGCAGAGGGCTTCATCGCGCCGTGTTCGTAGGAAAGCACGTAACCGTCAAATTCGCTGAAAAATGGGAAGCGCTTGCGAATGTGTTCGACCGCAAGTTGGTTGGTATTTGAAAAGATGTAGGCGGCGAGCCGTGTCTTTCTCAACTCCGTCTGCAAATCGATCATCGCCTGCATGGGTGTGAAGATGTCGGCAAAGAATGCGTTGAATTCCGCTTCCGTGCCGGAAAAACCGGTGGCAGTCTTGATCTGATTAAAGAATTCCTGGGTTGTGAACTTCCCGAGTTCGTATTGCTCCAGGAGGCCGGAATGTTGCGTAAAGAATTTCTCGGGATCGCAGGGGGGCGAGCAGAGGGGCACGATGCGGCGGGCGGCGATGGAGTAATCGAAATCCACCAGGACTTTGCCGAGGTCGAAAACAAGAACGGGCTTTTTCATCCGTTTATTGGTTCATTTCCCGACGGCCTTCAAGGGCGCGGCTCAAAGTCAATTCGTCGGCGAATTCCAATCCGGTGCCGGCTGGCAGCCCGTGCGCAATGCGCGTCAACTTGAGATTCGGCCGGGTTAGGCGTTTAGCCAGGTAGAAGCCGGTCGCGTCGCCTTCGACATCGGTTCCCAGCGCAATGACAATTTCCTTGATGGGCTCGCGTGTCAGGCGCTTCTCCAGTTCTGCGATGCGCAGGTCATCGGGTTCGATTCCGTCCAGGGGAGAAATTTTTCCGCCGAGCACGTGGTATTTGCCGCGGAAGGTGCCAGACTTTTCGAGACTGAGAATATCCACCGGTTGCTCGACGACGCAAACGACGGAAGCGTCCCGCCGAGTGTCGTTGCACATGTCGCACGGCGAGTTTTCGGTCAACGCTCCACAGACGGTGCAAAGCTGAATGCGTTCCCGCGCGCGGGTGATGGCGTCGGCGAGTTGCCTTGCGTCGGCGCGCTCAGATTGAACAAGGTGGAGCGCGATGCGCTCTGCCGAGCGCGGGCCGATGCCGGGCAGGCGATTCAGCGCGGCGACGAGCGACGTGATAGGTTCGGGTATGGCCACGGACTTCTTGGGGTCAGCCGAAGCCGGGCAGATTAAAGCCGGAGGTGACCTTGCCCATTTCCTCGGTCGAAATTTCCTTGGCCTGGTTCAACGCCTGGTTCGCGGCCGTGAGAATCATATCCTCGAGCAGTTGCGCGTCCGAGGGATTCAAGGCTTGCGGGTCGATTTTGATGGAGCCGATCGTGCCGTCGCACTTGGCGACGACCTTCACGGCGCCGCCGCCGCTGGTGGCTTCCACCGTGCGCTTGGCGAGGTCGTTTTGGATATCTTCCATCTGCTGCTTCATGCGCGCAGCCTGCTTCATTAATTTGCCGATGCTAGACATAAATTACGAGATCAAGTTAATCGGAAGTCGCGGCTGCGCCAGTCTTTTTCGGGAAGGAATAGCCGCGGATGGGCTGGCAGACCTGAATATTGTATTCGGAATAAAAGAGTTTGCGGCCGAGTTCCTGTGCCTGGCGATGGTCCGGTTGCTCGCGCCAGTGACGCACGGCTTCCTCGGATTCAAATTCAACGATCGAAACGCGTTCGCCGTCTTCGGCGGTGAAGGTTTTGATGGAAATGAATCCGGGTGTTTTGACGGCAAGGTCGTGGATGCGGGTGGCCCATTCTCCGTATTCCTGCGCGTATTCGGGGCGGAGGCGGGAGCGAAATAGGGTGATGACCATGGCGAATTATGCGCGAACCTCCACGATGGTGCCTTTGAAAACTTCCAACGCCTTTTGAATGAGCGGGTCGTTTTTGAAATCATCCTTGTTGAAGGGAACGGAAGCGGGTTTGTCCTTGGTTGGTTGCGCGGGAGCGACAGGGGGTTTGGCGGGGGTGTTTGCCGGGACTGCCGCCTTTGCAGGCGCGGCGGGAGCTGTGGGCGCCGGCGTCTCGACCACTACTGGGACGCGATGGGCGGGCGGCTCGGCTTTTACAAACTTGAACTGGGCATTGGCATGGCCCAATTCGCTGAGCTTGGTTTGCAACAGCGCGTGGTTGCGGGCGTTGTCCACCAACGCAATGTGGTCTTCAAATTCGGGCGCAAATCCGATCGTGAGGATGTTCTTTGTGAATGAAACGGGGTGCGCTTCGAGCAGGTAACTCCGCACAAACGGGCTGGCGCGACCGGCGGCTTCGACGAGGCGAGCCCAGAGGGTTTCCAAATCGCTCGAAGGCGCTGGTTCCGCGGCGGCGGCGGCTTCTTGAAAGGCAGGCGTCGATGCAGCGGTAGGAGCAGCGGTTGGCCGGAACTCGGATTGCGGAGCCACTGGTGCTGCTTCGCTGCGCTGAACGGGGCGCTGAACTGGAGCAGCAGGCTGGGGGCGTTGCGGCGTAGCGGGCGCGGTTGGAGCAGCGGAACCTGGCGTGCCGCTGCGCAAATCCTGGAGCCGCTTGAGGACGGAGTCGAGGCTGACGGCGTTGCGTGCCTCGATGGCTTTGAGGAGCGTGACCTCGAGCAGAATCTTTTTCGAGGCGGCATCGCGCAGGCGGAGTTCTGCGCCGGCGAGCGTTTCCATGATGCGCGTCAATGCGTTGGCATCGGCCATGGAGGCTTGCTCTTTCAAGGACGCTGCTTCGGCTTCGGAAGCTTCGATCAAATTCAAATCGCCGCGAGACACCTGGAAAATCAACAGATTGCGGAAATGATTCAGCAGGTCGGAAAGCAATCGGCCAAGGTCTTTGCCGCCTTTGGCGAGGTCGTTCAACAAACGCAAGGCGGTTTCGATTTCGCCGCCGAGGATGGCGTGCGATAGTTCGAGCAGTTGTTTTTGCGCGGTGAGGCCGAACATGGAGAGAACGTCCGATTCCTCGATCTTATCGCCACAAAAACTGATGAGCTGGTCGAGGGTGGATTCGGCATCGCGCATGCCGCCGTCCGCGCCGCGGGCGATGGCGTAGAGGGCTTCCGGGGAGATTTTGACTTTCTCTTGTTTCGCGATTTTCGTGAGTTGCTGCACGATGAGCGAGGCCGGAATGCGGCGGAGATCGAAGCGCTGGCAACGGGACAGAATGGTGGGCAGCACTTTCTCGGGATCCGTCGTGGCGAACATGAATTTCACGTGCTCCGGCGGTTCTTCAAGCGTCTTCAACAAGGCGTTGAAGGCCGCGGTGGAGAGCATGTGGACTTCGTCGATGATGTAGATCTTAAATTTCGAGGAAGCGGGAGCGTATTTGCAGGTCTCGCGCAATTCACGGACTTGTTCGACGCCGTTGTTGCTCGCGCCGTCAATTTCGAGGACGTCGATGGATCGGCCTTCGGAGATTTCGCGGGCTTTCGGGTCGTTGTCGTCGAAATCGGCCTTGGGACCGCCGGTGACGTTGAGGGCTTTGGCGAAAATGCGAGCGATGGTCGTTTTGCCGGTGCCACGCGGGCCGCAGAACAGGTAGGCGTGGGCGATGCGATTCTGCTCGATGGCGTGGGTGAGCGTCTGCGTGACGTGTTCCTGGCCGATCACGTCCGCGAAGGTTTGCGGGCGATATTTCCGGGCGATGACCTGGTAGCTCATGGGAAAGTAGAATGCAGAATGCAGAATGCAGAAACGAGAACAATTTCGACCGGAAGGTAGGCTGGTTCTTCCTTCTGTATTCTGCCTTCAACATTAAAAGAAATGCCAGGGTGACCACGGCAGATGTCGAGCAAACTACCGTTGCTGCCTTCCGGCCCTGGCGGGGTTCGTAAGTCCACATTCCGTGGGCCCTGACGGGCATCAATGTGCTGCACAGTGGGCATGGCTTCAAGGACTTTCCGTTTTAAGTTTTGGGTTGGGATTGACGGCGTGCCATAAGTTGCGGTGTTATACTGCGAAGGCCGTTGTTTCGAATAATGATGAGATTTGTTTTCTATTTAATTTGCTGCATTGGATTGCTACAGGGATGCTGTAGTCGTGCTTTTCATACGAGAGATTCTGAAACGTGCGTTCATGAAGCACTTTTGCATTCCAAGTTGTGGGATCACGTGACGAGCGGAGCAAAAAGGCCATTTTTCATGATTGAGTGGGAAACACCCGATTACTTCGAGGTGGAGGTGGGTGACAATCTTCCCGAGCGCTACGACCGATGGGGAACGCTGCGGGTGACAAAACGAGACGGGAGAGTTTTAAAATTGGATTATGACGAAAAAGGGGAAATGGTTTGGATCGATGATATGTTGGAAGAGGGCCTGCGTTTTTGAATTCCCCGAGCACCCAAGATACTCGCTGTGCTCGCCGCGCTACGCGCGAGATGGATTGGTCGAAAGGATTTTGGACCCAGGGTAGCCTCGCAGACTCGGCAACCCTGGGCTAAATTCCTCGACGCCTTCAGCGTCGTCAATAAGCCGCGCTGTGCGCGGAAAAAGATCCGATTGAAATTCTTGTCGCTATCGAGATTCATGAACAACAGGGATTCACGCGATCTGCTGGCCGTTGCAAATTACGGTCGCTTGGTCGGCATCACCGTGGATTCCGGCCATTAACCTTGGTTTGCCTTCCACGTCATTGAAGGAAAAGCCGACATTTCCGGCTTCGACCAAACCGATGCTACAGCGGACTGCACCCTCTTTGTCCAACATGCTAATGTTCGCGTCACCTTTTTTTGACACTCTAATTTGCATGTAGGGAGAATCTTCTTGCAGAAAGATGATCGAGCTATGGGAATCCTCGGCGTACAGGACCATCCTGCATTTGCCTTTTTGATCAACAATTTCAAGTTTTTGACACCGTAATGTATCCGTTTCCATAGGGAATTTACTTCTTCATCACGCCGAGGGGCCACACGGTTTTGCCGTACAGTTCGTTGAGGACCTGGGCGAGGCCCGTGTAGATGGCGGAGGCGCCGCAGATGACGCCTTCGTAGCCGGTGAAATGGTTGAAGGCGGGGCTGGCTTCAGTGTACTTGCCGATGGCGAGCAGGAAAAACAGGAGGGTCAATGAGGCGAAGACAAATTGCAGGGCGCGGCTCAGTTTCAAGGTGCCAAGGAACATCACGGCGGTGAAAATTCCCCAGAGCAAAAGAAATGTTCCCAGAGCGCTTTCGTTGGTGGCTGTGACACCGGGGATTATTTTGGGTAGCACAATCAGGGCGACGAGAGACAGCCAGAAAAAGCCGTAGGAGATGAAGGCGGTGGTGGCGAAGGTGTTGCCTTTTTTCCATTCCATGATGCCGGCAATGATTTGCGCGGTGCCACCGTAACAGAGACCCATCGCGAGGATCATGCTGTTCAATTCATAGAAACCGGCGTTGTGAAGATTGAGCAACACGGTGGTGAGGCCGAAGGCGAGGAGGCCGAGCGGCGCGGGGTTGCCGGTGGTGTCTTTAATTTGAGTAGGTTCGCTCATGGGAATGCGCGTTGGTTGTTTTGGGAACGGGGGAATGATGACGATTTTGCGGCGGGGGTCAAGAACTCGGAAAGGGGAAACTTGGAACATCGAACATCGAACATCGAACATCGAACATCGAACATCCAACATCCAACATCCAACATCCAACATCCAACATCCAACATCCAATGGGAGCGAATTGTTGCAATTTCGGTGGTGGTCGGAACCAGGGTTTGATAGGCTGCCACCGGCTTGAATGAGCTGAATCAAGGTTTTGAGGCTGGCCTTTTCCACCCGGATTTTGGCAATGAGGTGGTGAATGGGAGGGTGTTCATTGACCGATGGAAATTGCAATTCCGGTCGGAGGCTGTCACCGAAGAAATCCCAATGGAGGTGCTGGAGGTGGAGTTTGAGGGAGATCGTATTTTTCTGGTGAATCCCGCGCGGTCGGAGCTCAAAATTTTCACGACGAATCAAGCCATTCTCAAACATCCCGCGATGAAGCAATCGGGCAAGGTGCAGGCGGAGGTCGAAAATGTGGTGGGGCGGCGGGAGGCGAAGAAGGCGTTGAAACTTACGGCATATTTTTTGATCGGGTGCGTGGTGGTTACGTGGTTTTGTTCGATCAGTGTCAGTTTCATGGTGCGTTCGATTGCGGCGGGGGTGCCAATGTCATGGGAGACAAAGTATGGGCAGGAGCAGATCGACAAGTTCCGGGAGAATGGAATGCTGATCGATGACTCAAACCGGATCGCGCAATTGACCGAACTGGCGCAACCGCTGATCAAGGTGCTGCCGGCGAATCGGCGGGATTTGAAATTTTTTATTCTGGATGACGACGAGCCGAATGCGTTTGCGTTGCCGGGCGAATTTGTGGTGGTGCATAAGGGACTGCTGGATATCACGGATACGCCGGAGGAATTGCTGGGGGTGCTGGCACATGAATTGGCGCACGAGACGCAGCGGCATGTGATTCGGCACCGGATAGCGGCGGAGGGGTCGCTGGCAGTGTTCGGAGTTTTTTTGCACGGCAAAAATGCGACGGGCAGTTTGCTGGCGATGGGTTCCGGCATTCTGGTTTTCCAAGGGTTTTCCCAGCAATATGAATCGGAGGCGGATGCGGTGGGGTGGAAATATCTGGTGGCGGCGAACATTGATCCGCGAGGGATGATTGAGATGTTCAAAAAGTTGAAGGCGGAGGAGGATGCGATGGGTCTCAAACATTTGATGCCGCAATCGCTATCGAGTCACCCGGAGTTGTCGAAGCGGATTGCGACGTTGGAAAGGAAATGGCAGAAGCTGAGTCACAAGGATGGATTCATAGAGTTGCCGCCGGTGATGTGGGCGAAGTCGACGAATGCGCCGGAGGAACGGGCGAAGATTTCGCTGCCGCTGCCGATCGGGAATGCGGGGTCGAATGACGAATGACAAATGGGTTTGCGAGGCCTTTCTCCCGCAGACCAATTTTATTTATTCGTCAGTGCTTTAGTGACTGAACCAGCCGAGTTTTTGTTTGCTGGCGTTGTAGAAGAGGCCGAGGATGCGCATGGTAACGCAAAGGAGGTAAACGCTGACTATTCCAAGAGCGCATTTGATGCCCATGGCGATGAATAACGTCGACATGTCTTTGGTGAACATCATGTCGTGGCCGGCGTTGTTGGATAAAATGTCTCCGAGCACGCTGATTCCGTAGACCGCCAGCAGGAAAAGAACGGTGATGCCGTATTCGACGGGAGCTTTCATCATGGCGGGCAGGACGATGAGCGGGTTGGCGGCGAGCGGCGAATCTTTCATGGCCACGGCGAGCAGGGCCATGGGGAAATAGATGAGTCCCAGTATGTAGCTCGCGATGATGGCTTCGCCGGGAATATCCACGTCCGCCAGTTTTGCAATGGTCAGCGCGGTCCATAGCCAGAATGACGCGATGAACGTGATGCCGAATTGAAATGCGGCGGCGAAGGTTTCGCTGAAATCGGGGAAACTCATGTCTTCATTCTCATCCGAGGTGGTGGTGTGGATGATGTTTTGCATGAAGAGGAACACGCCGCCGTAAACGGAAATGGTGATGATAATTCCGAATAAGCCCCCGCGAACGAATTTCAACGCGGCAAAGGCGATGGTGGCGCAGATCATGATGATAATGCCCGCGCCTTTGAACGGATAACCGAATGCCCCGGCGAGGCTGGCGTAAAAACTTTTTTGCGCGGCGGCCTGGAAGTGGACGGGGACGCATTCGACACCACAGCTTCGGCAGGTCTTAACGACTTTCGCGCCGACGTTGCGCGAGGTGACGCAGAGGTCACAAAAGGTGCGATTGCATTTATTGCAAAGAAAACGCGCGGGTGATTTGGGGTGAAATTTGCAATAGCGCGTGCCGGTGACGCTGGCGGGCGCGGCGGGGTCGAGTGAGTCATCCGGGGGTGGCGCGTCGGTGGTGGTGGCAACTGCCGGCGCGGGTGCGGAGTGGGAGATGCCAGAAATTTTCAGGCTGCCGGGTTTCAGCGGCGGCGGCGCGGGCGCGGCTTGCGCCGGTGGCGGTGGCGCGACGACGGTGGTGACGGCGTCGGGACCTTCGTTGTAAAAAATCATGTCCACGGAACCGAGGCGCAGGGGTTGGCCGCTTTCGAGGCGGGTTTCTGTGACCTGGGCGCGGTTGACAAAGGTCCCGTTGGTGGAGCCCATGTCTTTGATCGTCGTGGTGCCGTCCTCAACAACGATCTGGCAGTGAGAACCGGAGACGCTGCCGTCTTCGATCTTGAAGTCGTTGCTGGGGCCTCGGCCTAAAAAGTTTGAACCGGGCTTGAGTTGGATTTCCCAAGCTTGCGGCGTCCCGGGGTGGATGACCAGTCGCGGCATGATAGTGGATGAACCTACTGATTGAGGCGTTTATACGCCCACCAGTGGCGGTTTGTCACGGAAAAAGGAACGGGCGGGAAATCGCCAACGAAACTCTCAGTGAGAAAGGAGTTTACACGCTGCTGTTGGTTGTTTCTACATTCTCATTTGGCGGAGCGAAATATAAATATTCGGGCCAGACGTGTGTTCCGCCCGCTGGTGCGCGGGCGGGGACATCGCAGGCGCGACGTCCTTACCTATTCGGGTTTGACGATGGCGATGACGGCGGAGGAGGGCTTCAAATATTTGATCGCGGCGGCTTTGACCTGCTCCAAGGTGACAGCTTCGTAGAGGGCATCTTCGGCATCGATGTGCTGGTAGCCAAGGCGGTAGAGTTCGTCGAGCGCGGTAGCGGAGGCGAGGTGGCCGAGGTCCTGGCGGGAGATTTTTTTCTGGCCGATGATTTTGGATTTGGCGCGTTTGAGTTCGGCTTCGGTGAGGCCTTCGGCACAGAGGAGTTCGGCTTCGCGGAGGAGTTCTTTTTCCACGAGGTCCACTTTTTCCGGCATGGTGCCAGTGTAAAAGGCGAAGTAGCCGGGTGCGACGCCGGGGAAATGCTGCGCGCCGACGTAGTAAGCGAGGCCCATTTGTTCGCGGACGCGCAGGAACAGGCGGGAGCCGAGGTCGCTGCAGGCTTCCTGAATCAGTTCGAGCGCGTAGCGGTCATCGCTGTGGATGGTGGTGCCGGGGAAACCGACGACGAGGACGGCTTGTTTTTTGTCGCGG
>Ga0207694_10001793_pt1 | contig 17898 bp, 15 predicted proteins | sample KBSC34metaG_FD_184353 | JGI IMG/M metagenome (GOLD analysis project Ga0207694, IMG submission 184353) | Corn rhizosphere microbial communities from Kellogg Biological Station, Michigan, USA - KBS C3-4 metaG (SPAdes) (version 2) | ecosystem: Host-associated > Plants > Roots > Rhizosphere > Soil... | reverse complement strand
ACGGAAAGCATCTCGCTGGCAACCGCGGGCGCCCTGCTCGGCTTGGCACTCGGTATCGCTGGTATCCGCTCTCTCCTCGCCATGAACGCCGTCATCTTGCCGCGCATCGGTGTCAGCGGAGCCAACGTGCCGGTGGACGCGCGGGTTGTCGTGTTCACCATGATCCTGGCGCTAGTCACAGGCATTCTTTTCGGTTTGCTTCCGGCGCTCGAAGCAGCGCGGCTGGACGTGAATTCCCACTTGAAAGAAAGCGGCGGGCGAACGGGCAGCGGCTTCCGCCAAAATAAGGCGCGTTCCCTGCTGGTGATCAGCGAACTGAGTCTCTCTCTTCTCCTGCTGATCGGAGCCGCGCTACTCATCCGCACGTTGGTCGATTTGCGTTCCGTAAACCCCGGTTTCAGTTCGCAAAATATAGTTGCGGCGGAAGTGACGCTGGATCCGAAATTAGCCAAGACCGCCACTAAAGATCAAATTGTTCAGGACGTGCTCCGCCGCGTGAGCAACACGCCTGGCGTGGAGCGTGTGGCGGTCACCAATCTATTGCCCCTCAATGGCGATTTCAACAGCCTGCCCCTGATCGTTGTCGGCCGCCCGTTGACCGGCGCGGCTCATGGATTCGGCCGCTGGGTGTTCGTCTCGCCGGACTATTTCGATGTCCTCAAGATCCCCCTCATCAGCGGCCGGGTGTTCACGGTCTCTGACCGTCGCGGTGCACCCGGCGTGGCCGTCATTAACCAAAGCATGGCCCGCCAATTCTGGCCCTCTCGAAGCCCTCTTGGGGAACAGCTCTTGATCGCCAAGGGACTGGGCCCGAACTTTGAGGAGCCACCCCGCCAAATCGTCGGTGTCGTTGCTGATGTCCACGATGACACGCTCGATCAGAACGCCGCACCGGCCGTGTTTATCCCTATCGAACAGCGCCCTGGGCCGCCCACGTTGAGCACTTCGATGTGGACCCTGGTCCGAACTCGCACGCCATCGCAATCCCTCAACGGCGCGATTCAGAACGAATTGCGGCAAGCCTCTGGCGGGCTGGCGATCGCACCGCTTGTCTCCATGGAACAGACCGTGGTGAAATCCACCGCCCGTCAGAGCTTCAACATGACTCTGATGGTTATCTTTGGCGTCTCGGCCCTGCTTTTAGCCGCGATTGGCATCTACGGCCTCATGGCCTACTCGGTGCAGCGGCGCACTCAAGAAATCGGAATTCGCTTGGCTCTCGGAGCCGGCCGCAGCGCCGTTCGTAACATGATCGTGAGGCAGGGCCTACACCTGATTGCCGCCGGCATCGTGATCGGCGTCGTCGCCGCGTTCGCCTTTTCCCGCGTCATGGAAAGCCTGCTCTTCGGAGTCAAGGCGCGCGATCCGCTGGTATTCATCCTCGCCCCGGTTGTGTTGGCCGGCGTCGCCCTGTTCGCCGTCTACCTTCCCGCGAGCCGCGCGAGCCGTGTCGATCCGGCTCAAGCACTGCGCTACGAATAAAGGCTGACCACGTTCACGCCGACGCGCTTCCAATAGCTAAGGTCGCAAGCTTTCGGCCATGGCTAAACATGCGTTCCACTGTGTGTCTCTCCAGGCTCCTCCCGCGGATCGCTCGAACACCTTCCATTGATAGAGCGCGCAAAGATTTCCGCACCAGGAGGAAATAGCGGTCAGCGCCAACGTGCGGCGTCGATTGAAGTACACATCCGAGAGCGTGAATAGGTCTGTTACATCACCGAATCGTCCGTCAGCGCTTCCCGGCGGCTTCTTCAAAGAGCGCGCCTCTTGGAACGCTCTCACCTCGTCCGCACTCAGCAAGACATAAGGCTTGGGGAGCATCAGCCGCGGACTAAGTTGTCGCTGCATACCTTCGCGAAGTGTGAAGTCCTCTAGCGCCTCGCGAAAGTCCGCCCCGCGGTCCGCCTCGCGCTCTTTGGGTGGCCGCACGCATGGCCAATGCGGGACTCCTGGCGCGGTCATAGCCGCAATCAAGTACCGTTTGTTATCGTCCGCGCCATGGCTGGTACGGGGATTCGTCAACATCAGAGAGTAAATCGCATAGACATCCTTCTCGCGCTCAGGGTCAGCTCGATTGACCTCCTGCTGGAAGGCGGGTGCGGTCGTAAAAATCACCAATAGCAAGGACGCCAAGCGCAACATAGTAGTCCCTTCCAAAATGCCTGACGCTCCGCCGCGTACAACCCCTACTGAATCGTCGACGGCAGGTGCTGGACGTCCCTTTCGTTTTCCAGGCAAATATAATCCAGCAGCTCCGTATCCGGCGCCAGGATCTGCGTAACCTTGATGCTCCACGGCTTGGTGTAGGCCTTGGCATCGTCCACCGTGAGCTCGATCTCCATCGTCCCGTAATTCAACCGCCGGAATTTTTCCCTGACCTTCGCCGCATCCGTGAGCGGACTCCCTCCGGTATCCAGCCACAGCCCATCGCGGAATCCAATCGTGTCGACCACCAGCGTGTCGCCTTCCCATTTCGCCGACGAGTAACCGTTCCACGACGGGTTCGGATCGACAGGCAACGCCCGCCCATCCGTGAAGATCTGGCGGTAGCTGGCGTTATGTTCGTTCAGGATCACCAGCAGCCCTGGAATCTGAATCATCTTGCGGAACAAAGGAAAGGTTTCCAGGCGCACCATGCCGGGCGGATAGCAGCGGCTCAAAGGATCGTTGGGACGCCCCGCCGCGCGAGTCTTCCTCACCACCTCAGCGGCCCAAGGCTGATACGGCAGCCCGTCTTTAATGGAATTGCCGAAGTTGAAAAACTCCGGCGGCACCGAGACCTCGGTCGCGCAATACACGTTCTCGCCCTTAATGGTGCCATTGACCGCGTTGGCCACCGGACAAGCCAAACCCCAGATTCCGGAGAGATCCGGCTTGCCATCCGCAGTGCGCGGCGCCGGCGCGGCAAGATTCGGCTTGCCATCCGGCAGCCGAGGAATCCCCGGCGTTGCGTAATTCAACCACTGCGCCGAAAGCGGCGAGCAAATCAAGTAGATGGCAATCCCGACGACGATACGCATTGGACCCAATTCTACTTCGTTTTCGGTAGTGGTTCAGTTTGAGTTCTGTCCCCACCTGTTCAGACTATGGGGAAATTGGGGTCGTTGCGGACTTGTTCGGCTTGCCAGAGGTGGCGGCGGTCGTGAGTGGTCAAGTGCGCCAGGCGGGCGCCGAGGGGCAATTTGACCCACTTGAGAGGCCCGAACGGAGTCTTGGCTCGGGCCAGGTCGAGGCCGTCGGCTTTTTGAATGAGCTCGGTTAGGCGCGCGGCCATACGGAGGTAATCGGCTAGTGCTTTGGCAGCATCGACGTCAGGCGACGGCGTGTAAGCCTTGGCGGCCTTGAACTTGCGTTTCGGAGGGGGCTCCATGCTCTTCACAATCCAACTGCTCAGCCAGCCATAGCGGAAAGGGCCGTTGCCGATGATCCCTTTGGCACGCGCGGCTGCGATGGAACTGGCGATGGCGTCGAAATATTGGTAGCCGAAGTTCAGGTGTTCCAGGTTCTGTGCGATGGACCATTTCCCGGGTTGAGGTCGCCAATTCATCTGCGCGGCGGAGAGACCCGCGGTTAGAGATTTGGCTTTCTCGATATTGGCGGCGTTCTCGTCCAGGAGTTTGCTCACCATATTTACAGGGTACAAGGTAGTGAATCGCAAACATACTACGTGACTGACGTTGCATGTCAGACAAAATCGAACCGAAGGCCACGGGCCCTGCGCGCGCAGCGAGTTCCAACTGAACCACTACCTCGTTTTCAAAGAAACGTTGATCGCTCCGGCCCTTTGGCTTCTTGCTCGCCTAACGCGAAGTGATCACTTTGGGTGTCACGTGGATCAAAGCGCCGGGATTGGCGTCTTCGAGCATCCACAGTGAGCCATCGGGGCCTTGTTCCACATCGCGGATGCGGCGGCCCACATCCCAGCGCTCGGCGGTTTTGGCGCCGCCATGGCCGTCAAAGAGGATGCGGTTGAGGGTCTTCGTCCCCATGCCGCCGATGAAGCCGCTGCCGTTCCATTGCGGGAAGGTCTGAGTGCTGCTGTAGAACATCAGACTGCCCGGCGCGATGACCGGAACCCAGTAAAGCACCGGCATCGCCAGCTCGGGCCGCGAGTCGGGCTTGGGAATGGGCACGCCATTATAGTTCTGGCCAAAGGAGACCAACGGCCAGCCATAATTCTTGCCCTTCTCGATCAGGTTCAGCTCATCGCCGCCGCGCGGGCCATGCTCCACCTCCCACAATTCGCCGGCGGGCGAAAACGCCATGCCGTAGGGCGTGCGGTGGCCGCTGGTCCAGGTTTCAGCCGGTGTCTCGTTGGGGCCGGGAAAGGTATAGATGCTGACCACCTTCGCGGTCTTGGCGGCTTCAGTGTCACTGGGCGGATCGATCAGAGGAATGCTAGCCGCGCCGGTTTTGCCGAAGTTAGGATTGCCCGGGGCGGGTTTGCCGTCGAGCGTCAGGCGCAGGATCTTGCCTTCGGGCTGACTTGGATCCTGGGCCGGGGTGAAGCGCTGGCGGTCGCCAACCGTGAGGAATAGATACTGGCCGTCGGGCGAGAAAGCGATCTGCCCGCCTTCCTGGCCGCCCTTGCCCCGGGGCAACTGCCGCCACAGCACCTCGAAGTTTTCGAGTTTAGCCGAAGTGGCGGTGGCGTTCAGCTTGGCGCGGGCCAGTGCCAGGCCGCCGCCGTAGTCACCCGGCTCGACATAGGTGAGATAGATACTCTGGTCGGTGGCGTAATGCGGCGAGAGGAAAACGCCCAGCATGCCGTTCTGGCCCTGCCAGTAGACGGGAGGCGTATTGGTCACCTGGATCTTTTCTCCCTGCTGGGACACCAGCCAAACGGGTCCGATCTTTTCGGTGATCAGCATGCGGCCATCCGGCAGGAAGGCCAGTCTCCAGGGCAGTTCAAATGTGCTCACCGTGGTCATGCTGAAGGGCAGTGAGGCTTCGGGCTTCTGGTCGCCCACATTGATCTGGGCCCAGGTCGCCACCGACGCCAGGGTGAAAAGCAACGCCGCTTTCGCCAATTTCATCGTCATTTCTCCTTGCTTTGGAAGCGCCCGACCTTTAAGCAATCCAGGGCGCCGTTGTTAATCGTACCCTTTACCATGGGGATCGTGCCAGAGTGCACTGTGAAAAGCTTCGGGCGCGGGCAACGCGCTACCAGCGATTGCGATCCGGAAGGCCTTAGCGAAGGGCGGCGAGCCGCCCTTCACCATAAGTGCCTAGTGCGCTCAGTTTACGATACGACGATCGTCCCGCCTCGAGTATCCCCACCAGGAGTCGTGAAGGAATAGCCGTAACTATAGTTTCCCTGGGCATTACCGTTGATTGTCCCGCTCCCTTGCCCGCCGTTGGCAGTTAGGGTTGGGCCGGTCGAACTGGTTGGCGGAGTAAAACAAGTTGGCGTTGTGTAGGTGATCGAGATCGACTGGCTAGAGTTATTGGTCCAAGTTACTGTGTCGCCGGGAGCGGCAGTTACGTTGCTGGAGCTGGGATAACCATTGGCATCGATGGTAATGGGATGGTTGACGGGTGCTGGCATGTATTTCTCCTATTCGTTGTGGTTCGTATGTGGTTACGTCTTGTGTAGCGCCGCTGCAGCGATCCGCACCGGATCGCGATTGAACGCTAATAAATCGTTTTATGGGGCGGCGTTATTATACGCGAATATTTCCGCGGATGGTACCTATCCGGTGATATTGCGGTTCACTTTACGAGCGGCATTAGTTTAGATAGCTCGGGATTACGCTCAAGCCGCTGGCGCGAGTATCCTAGTCCGAGGCTTTTCTTGGCGAAGACGATCGCGTTCGCACGCTCACCGAGCAGCTCATAAACTTCCGCCGCGGCTGCCTGTATTTCCGGACCCTCGGACGAGAGCGCGAGCGCGGTGGCCAGCCGCTGCCTGGCAAGTGGCTGATTGCCGGTCTTCGCGTAGTAGAGAGCCAGATCGCTGTGCACGAACGGATCGCGCGGGTTGTTCCTGCGCTCCTCTTCGGCAAGCTGAATGGCGGATGCAAACGTCTGCCTTGCCCGGTCATCCAGGCCATTCATCCATGAGTAGACATAGGCCAGGTTGCCCCTCACCATGTAGTTGCTGCCCGGCAGGTCGAGAGCTTTTTTGTAGGCGGAGATCGCATCGGGATAGCGCCCGGCGCGCGAGTATGCTGTTCCCAGGTTGGTGTACGCCATGTAGAGCCCCTTAGGCTTCAGCGCCACGGCCCGCTCGTACATGGTGATGGCCTCCGCGATCTTTCCGCTCTCGCTCAGCGCCGAGCCCAGGTTCACATAGGCGGCGGCATCATCCGGAGCGAGTCGAATGACGGTCTGCCATTCGCGAATCGCATCGGCGTAACGGCTGCGGCCGAACAGAAAATTCGCGTAAGCGTCAAGAATGAAGATGCTGTCCGGATCGAGCGTTAACGCCTTTCGAAATTCCCCTTCCGCATCAGCGAAGCGGCCCAACTTGTTGTACAACCCAGCCGTCGCCTGATGCGCTTCGGCGTCGTTGAAATCGATCTTGAGCGCCCGCTCGAAACTCGCCATGGCGAGGTCATTGTTGCCCCGAATCCCCTGGATACGGCCCCAGATCACCTGTACCGGCGCAAGTTCCGGGTTCAGACGAAGCGCCTCCTGCGCATTCTTGCTTGCGGATTCCAGCAACGTCTTGTCTCCCGTGAGGGCGTAGCTGATCCGCTGGGCCTCGGCGAGGCGCGCGAAGCCGAGCGCGAATCCGGGATCGGCCGTCGTCGCGTTCGTGAATAATGCAACTGCCTCTGCCAGGTTATTTTCTTTATCCCAGCGCTTCATGAGCTCAATACCCTGCAGGTATTTATCGAATGCGCTGGAAGAGGCCGTGGCAGCGGCGGTGGTTGCCTTATTTCCGCGGGCTCCCTGGCCCTTCCAGTAATAGACAGCCGCGCCCGCAAGCACAAGAAAGAGGATGGCTGCGGCGATCGCGGCACGCGGGCCCTGCATCGCGGGCGGCAGCGGAAGGGTGAGGCGATTCAGAAGCGACGGACGAGTGTTGGTCCGGACCGTGACCCTCTCCGCTTGCACCGCCTCCATTGCCTCCAGGAATTCACGCATCGATGGATAGCGCTTTTCGGGCTCTTTCGCCAGCGCCTTGGCAAGTACGGAGCGGAACGGCTGCTGTACGTTATCCAGCGTCGGAATCCTGCCGTGAACAACCTTGTAGAGAACGCCTGGAACGGATTCCGCCTGAAATGTGCGCTGGCCGGTCAGCATCTCTAGTACCACAACTCCCAGCGACCAGATATCGCTACGGTGATCGGCAGTCTTTCCCAAAGCCTGTTCGGGGGACATGTAGGCCGGGGTGCCCATGCGGGCGCCGGTAGCCGTGAGATGCCCGGCGCCCGCCATGCTCGCCAGCCCGAAATCCACGATTTTCGCGATTCCCTGAGCGGTAAGCATGACATTCGAGGGCTTGATGTCGCGATGGGTGACCCCATGCGCATGAGCTTCGTTTAGTCCGCGGGCGATTTGGATTCCGATGGATACCGCTTCGCCGGGGGAGACGGGCCGGGAATTGTCTCTCATGCGATCGCTCAAGCTCTGGCCTTCGTAGAAGGCCATGACGATGAAGCGGCGATGGTCGTCGGTCTGTTCGACTCCGAAAATGGTGCCTATATTTACGTGATCGAGCGCCGAGGCCGCCCGGGCTTCCCTTAAAAACCGCTCCTCGGCTTCGGGATGATCGGTGAACTCGGGCGGAATGAACTTGAGCGCGACGCTGCGGCCGAGATCGTCGTCTACCGCGCGGCAGACCACGCCCATGCCGCCTTGGCCGATGGCTCCCACGATCCGGTACTTGCCGGCACGCGCGGGAAGCCCCCGCACAACGGGCGCGGTGACGGTCGGATCATCGGGACCCATATTTTGAATTTCCGGACATCGGCCAAACCGGGATGTTCAAAATAGGAGCCGGACTATCTGGTTTGGCTGAAGGCTCGATTGTACATCATAACTTCGCTGATAGCAGTGGAGGCGCTTGCCGGATCGCGATTTGCCGTCGACAGCGCGTGATGTAACGCCAACTGACCAGGACTGACGAGTGACCGAATCGGACATGAACGTGACGACGCCGGGGAGAAGAAAAGGCACACAGCTTGCAATGCCCCAATCAAGAAATGACCACGATAAGATTAGCACCCGGCGATTTGTAAAATGCTTGTGAAAGGATTGTAAATCGTGCACTACAGCAAGGAGAGAAGCGTATACTTTTTTTGTGCCGGGGAGGCCACAAATGGAGATTCCGGCTTAGCGTTCGAACACTGGTGGAGGTGAGACCATGCGAAAGTTAAGTTTCCTCGCTGCGCTATTGGCGTTCTGCTTTGGTTCGTGGGCGATTGGGACTAAGTTGCTGGCCCAGTCCGGAAGTAATAACAGCGTCGCCCCGCTAGTCACGATAGTGGATAACTGCCTTGCTTCGGACCCTGGCTGGGCACCCACGGGCGGGTGCCTCAATAAGCCTCACCAGGGCGACGTCTCGTTTGCTGAATTTAACGCGCTGCTGTTTTCTCCATTGTCTGTGACCACCGTCGGCCATCCGGCGTGGAGGAACGATCCTTCGTACATCAGCATACGGGCAGGGCAGAATGTAAATGTTTCTAACAAAGGCGGCAGAGGCCACACGTTTACGGAAGTAATTGAATATGGCGGGGGATTCATACCGCCCCTCAACGGCACCGGAATCCCCGGAAAGACGGCTTTGATCCCTGCGGCGACTTGCCTTCCGGCGCCCGCCTCCGGAATAATCGCGCCGGGTGACTCAATTGTCGTGGCCGGGCTTTCTCCCGGATTGCACCGCTTCCAATGCTGCATCCACCCGTGGATGCACGCGGCGATCCGGGTGGATTAGGAGAAGATTATCGATCTGCGCACGGAATGTCGGTGGCCGACGCATTGGACCGTAGGACGCAAGGTCACTGGAAATGGGTATAGCCTAAGCGCGATCATGGAGATCCTTTATGAAGCAGTGGTTATGTTTGCTGGCTTTTCTGTTCATTTCGGCCGTCAACAGTCGGGCCGAAACTCTTACCTTCATCGCGACCGGGCCGACAGTACCTGGAATGAGCTCACTTAACGAAAACCCGGCGCATCCTTCGTCATCTGGAACCGGGACGGCTCTGGTCACTTGGGATACCGTGACGAACATGATGACGGTGAACGTAGTTTTCAGTGGCTTGACTTCTCCCGACACGGCTGCGCATATTCATTGCTGCATCAGCGCTCCCGGAACCACGGGCGTGGCGACTACCGTTCCGACCTTTACGGGTTTCCCGGGTGGTGTTACCAGCGGCACTTATGCCCATACCTTCGATATGCTGGCCCCGGGCAGCTATAATCCTGCGTTCGTAACTGCCCACGGCGGGACTGCGGCGAGCGCCGCTGCGGCTTTGCTAGCTGGAATGGAGGCCGGGCAAACCTACCTGAACATCCACACGGTTCAGTTTCCAGGCGGAGAGATCCGAGGTTTCCTCGTGAAGCCGGTGGATATTTCGATCAAGCCCGATGCTGCTCCGCCCGTGCCGATTAATCCGCGTAGCCATGGCACCATCCCCATTGCAATCATTTCCACAACAACCTTCAACGCAGCGGCCACTGTTGATGCAAGCTCATTGACATTCGGTCGGACCGGCGATGAACAGAGTCTTGCATTTTGCAATGCTGACGACGTCAACGGCGATGGTTTAATAGACCTCGTCTGTCACTTCGAGACGCAGTCAACAGGATTTGAGCGCGGTGACACACTGGGCATCCTGAAAGGTAAAACGTCACAAGGCACGCCCATCATCGGACAGGAAGCAATCGTGACTGTGCCGTAGGCGCGCCGAGTCGGCTTCGCGTAGATTATCCCGGCAGTCGATCACGCAAAATCCATCATTGCGGTGCCTTCGCCTCCCGCGCTACCGCCTTCCCCCACAGCTCAAACGCCGCAATCGCCACCCATCCCCCCACCGGAGGATTCGGCAGCTTCTCCACCGCCACTCCCTCCTGATGCACTCCGCTCCCCGGAATCACATCGAAGTACCCCACCTCGTCCACCTTGCTCAAGTCCGGATGCTCCACCCACCGCCCCAGCGTGACCCCCCGCACCGGGTCCAGCGCGAGCCACCGCACCTCGCTGAACGAAACTTCCGACTGCTGCCAATCCGCCACTGACCCCTGCGCCTGATCCCCCACCAGCAGCGTCCCATCCGCCAACTTAATCAACGGCTGCGCGCGATGAAACCCGGAAACAATCGTGGTCCATTTAATCTTCGCCCGCCCCCGCAGATCGAAATAATGGCGCTTGTCGCGAAACGTCATCCCGCACGGCCTCTCGCACAACCCATCGAAGGTGTGCGGATCGGTCGCCGCCTTGCCGATCGAGACCACAATGTTCTTGCCGTCTCCGTAAGTCTGCAGCTCCAGATTCGCATCCGTCAGCACCCCCGCCACCATCGGCAGCCGCGTAGTGTTCTCGAGCGGCATCCGAAACAGCAACTCCGTAGGCGCCGGCTGCGCGTAAATTTTCAGTGAGAACAAAAAGAGACCAATCGCAAGATTTTTCATGAGCACCCGACCAGCGTATCATCGCACTGATATTCTGGAAACCATGCAAAAGCGAATCCTGCTGATGGCCGCGATGGTCGTCAATGCCTCCGCACAAACCCCAGCGTCGAGCGTGATCCGCAAAGCCGCCGACGCCCTAGGCGGAGTAGACCGCGTCAAATCCATCCACTCGCTGCGACTAGAAGGCTACGGCCAGGAAGCCGTGCAAAACGGCGGCGGCAACACCTCCGCGTCCCGCGAAGCCCCGCAGCGCTGGACCAACGCCCTCAACTGGGAAGAGACCATCGATCTCACGAATCAGCGAATCCGCATCCGCCAGCGCGCCCAAGCCTGGCTGCCCGCCGCGACACTCAGCCGCGTGATCGGCAACATCACCACCACCGCGATCCTCGACGGCGACATCGCCTATAACGTCAACCAGCAAGGAGCCCCCCGTCGCGCCGCCGCCCGCAATCTGCGGACTGAAATGCAGACCCACCCAGTAGCATTAGTGCGCCTAGCCCTCGACCCCTCCACCACCGTGAATAATCTCCGCACCGAAGGAAAAGCCCAGCTAGTCGACATCGCACCCAAGCAAGGCCCCCGCTACACCCTAGCCATCGACGCGAAGTCCGGACTCCCCCTATGGGTCCGCTGGACCGAAAACGAAGAGACCCTCCGCGACCTGACGCATCAAAAATGGTTCACCGGCTTCGAACCCATCAACAGCGTAATGATGCCCACTGGCTTTAAAACAGTAATCGACTTCCGCAACGTAATCGAATCCCAAATCTACGTAACCCACAATTCGGTCGACGGACAAATCGACGACCTATCCGCCCCCGCGGCAGTGAAGTCCGCCGCACCCCCCACGCCACCGAAGTTCGTAGTAGAAGCCGAGCCCGTAACCAAAGGCATCTGGCTACTCCACGGCAACACCGGCCACAACTCGATACTCATTGAATTCGCCGATCACCTAACCATGTTCGAAGTGCCCCTCAATGAAGCCTGGACCAAAGCCCTGATCGACAAAGCCCGCGCCACCGTCCCCGGCAAACCAGTCACGCAGGCCATCGTCTCCCACCACCACTTCGATCACAGCGGAGGCGTCCGCACCGCCATCGCCGAAGGTCTAAGCATCGTAGCCCACCGCGGTACCGAAGACCTGTTCCAAGAAGTAGCTGCCCGCAAATCGACGCTAGAGCCCGACGAACTAGCCCGCACCCCCAAGACCCTAACGTTCATCCCCGTCGATGACCACTTAACTCTGCAAGACTCGACCATGCAAGTCGAGATCTACCACATCATCGGCAACGAACACATGGCCGAAGCCCTCATGGCCTGGGTCCCCCGCGACCGCCTGCTCATCGAAGGCGACCTCTTCGACCACACCTGGGAAAACTACCCCTGGACCACCAACTTCATCGACAACATCACCCTGCGAAAACTAGATGTTGCCAAAGACGTCCCCGTCCACGGCGTAGTCATGCCCTGGAAAGAAGTCCAACAAAGCATCGCCCAAAAAGTAGAAACCACCCGCCGCCTCTGCCAAGGCCCGCAAGGCCCGTTACTCCCCGAGTGCGAAATGTTCCGCTAGACCGCTTCTGCTAACCTCCCCCCTCCACGTGATATGCTGTTCTGTCTTCGATGCCGCCACGAACTCCATTCCCGCGCATCTGCATCGCCCTCGGCTTTACCGACGCCGAGACGCTGCTAGCGCACGCCCGCAGTGAATACGAAGCCGGCGAACGCTTCTTCGAATTCCGCCTGGACTACCTGCCCAAACCCGAGCAAGGCGTCGCCGCCATCCGCAAATTCCTCGCGCGCCACGCCGACTGCGCCATCCTAGCCACCTGCCGCCGCCACCAGAACATGGGCCGCTTCAACGGCAGCATCGAAGAACAGCTCCGCATCCTCGAAGCCGCCATCGCCGCCGGCGCCAAAGCCGTCGACATCGAAATCGAAAGCGCCGAAGATTGCGGACCGCGCCTCGAAGCCCTCCGCTCCTACGCCTACGTGCTGCTGTCCTATCACAACTACGGAGGCACCCCGCCCGTCGACGCCATCATGCGCCGCATGCAGCGCGTCCCCGCCGACGGCTATAAGGTAGTCACTACCGCCAAAAAGCCGTCCGATAATTACCGCGTCCTCGAAGTCGCCCGCTCCTATCCGAAACTAGACACCGTGCTGCTGGCCATGGGTGAAACCGGATTCCCCACCCGCGTCCTCTCCCCCGGCTTCGGAGGCATCTACACCTACGCCGCTCCCAACGCCTCCAGCGGCACAGCATCCGGCCAGGTCTCCGCCCGCCAGTTACGAAATCTCTACCGCGTAGAAAAAATCTCCCGCGACGCCAAAATCTTCGGAGTCATCGCCGACCCCGTGCGCCACTCGATTTCGCCGGCCGTCCACAACCGCGCCTTCCAAGCCCGCCGCGTCGACGCCGTGTACTTGCCGTTCCTGGTCCACCCGGTCCAACTGAAAGATTTCTTCCACCTGGCCGCGAAGCTCCCGCTCTCCGGCTTCAGCGTGACCATCCCCCACAAGCAAAAAATCATCCGCTACCTGGATGTAGTCGAGCCCCTAGCCCGCCGCATCGGCGCCGTAAATACGGTCTGGCGCAAATCCGGAAAATGGCGCGGAACGAATACGGATACCGACGGCGTAACCCGCCCCCTAGCTAAACGCCTGCGTCTGGGTAAATCCACAGCGCTGATCGTAGGCAACGGCGGAGCCGCCCGCGGCGCCCTCTACGCCCTAGCCGAAGCCGGAGTGAAGTTGGCGATCACGGGCCGCAACCTAGACCGCGTAAGAGTCCTGGCCCGCGCCGTAGGAGCCGAACTCCTAACCCGCGAACAAGCCGACACAAGAATGTTCGACGTGCTAGTCCACGCCACGCCCCTAGGCATGACCCCACGCGCCGGCGAATGCTTCTTCAGCGGACGCATCCCCGCGAAGCTGGTTTTCGACATGGTGTACAACCCGCTCGAAACTCTTCTGCTGCGCAGAGCCAAAAGCCAAGGAGCCGAATGCATCAACGGCCTGGAGATGTTCATCGAACAAGCCGTACGCCAATTTGAAATCTTCACCGGCGACAGCGCCCCCCGCGCCGTAATGGAACGCGCCGCCCTGGAAGCCCTCACCCAAATGCACGACCAGCAAAACGGCAAATCCCTAAACTCCGCCGCCGCCCGTTAGCCCACCACAGCCCCTGCACAGAACCGCGCGCGCAGCAAGCGGCCGGCGAGTTTCTGCGCGCGCTGTTGTGGACCCTGGCGGCCGAAAGTAGGAAACGCCAGCCCCCTGGATCGCAAGCCGCCGGCTGACGGCGCTTATAATGACGATATGAAAACTCCCGGCATAACCCGCCGCGCCGTCGCCGGATGTATCGCCGCCCCCGTGCTCCTTCGCGCCACCTCGCAAGCACAACCTCAACCCGCCCCTGCAGCACGCGGCCCATTCCAAAGCGCGGCGCAACAGCTCGCTACCTTCAAGCTGCCGCGCAACATTGAACCCGCCACGCGTTTCGAGGCCTAGCCGATGGCGAAGACCCCCGCGGGCGACGTCTTCTTCGCAAGCATCGGCGAACTTTCCACGCGCCTCCGCGCCAAAGAATTTTCCGCCGTCGAGCTGACCAATGCTTTCTGCGATCGCCTGGAAAAAATAGGTGCCGCTCATAACGCCCTCGCATTCTCGCTCCGCAAGAGCGCCATCAAAAAAGCCAAAGACGTCGACGGCGATCTCAAGCGCGAGCGCACCCGCGGCCCTTTGCAAGGAATCCCCTACGGCGCCAAAGACCTGTTCGCCGTGAAGAAACACCCCACCGAATGGGGCTCACGCGCCTTCGCGGGACAGAAGTTCGACGAAGACGCCTTCGTCATTAAAAAACTGGACGCCGCCGGAGCCATCCTGATCGGCAAGCTAGCCATGATCGAACTAGCCGGCGGCGTCGGTTATCAAACCTCCTCCGCATCATCGACGGGCCCCGCGCAAAATCCCTGGGACCGTACGCGCTGGGCCGGCGGATCGTCCAGCGGAGCCGGCGTAGCCACCGCCGCCGGACTCGTCACCTTCGCCTTAGGCTCGGAAACTTCCGGCTCCATCATCACGCCCAGCGCCTTCTGCGGCGTGACAGGCTTACGCCCCACCTACGGTTTGGTAAGCCGCCGCGGCGCCATGTCGCTTTCCTGGACGCTGGATAAAATCGGACCCATGTGCCGCTCCGCCGACGACTGCGGCCTAGTGCTGCACGCCATCGCCGGCGGCGACCCCGAGGATCCTGGCTCGGCGAGAAAAGGTTTCGCCTACGTCCCGCAATTCGATCGCAAGATCACCGACTTCACCATCGGCTACGCGCCCATCGATTTCGAACGCGCCGCGCCTGAAGCGCAACCCGCACTGCAAGCCGCGCTGGCCGTCATGAAGGCGTCCGGCGCAAAATTCAAGGAAGTGGAAATCCCCGACTTCCCCTACGGCGCGCTGCTCCAAACCGTACTCGGCGCCGAAGCCGCGTCGATTTTCGAAGACCTGATCCGCGGCGACAAACTCCAGCAAATGGCCGACCCAGCGCAAGCCGCCATTTTAAAAGCCGCGCTCGACATCACCGCCATTGACTACCTGAAAGCCATGCGCATTCGCACCCTGGTGCGCGCCGCCTTCCGCGAACTGTATTACGACATCGACATGCTACTGACGCCCTCCCGCCTAGCCCCCGCCCCGCGCCTCAGCGAAGGAGTCGGCGGCGGCGAAGGCCGCAGCGTAGCAGGCAGCCGCGGCCTCAGCGACATCATCCCCGCCGGAAATTTAGCAGGCCTCCCCGCGATCTCATTGCCGTGCGGATTTGCCGGCGCATTACCGGTAGGCATCTCGCTCGTCGGCCGCCCCTGGTTTGAAAATCATCTCATTGGTGTGGCTCGGGTTTTTCAAGAACAGACCGACTGGCACAAACGCAAACCGCAAGTAGGAGAAGCGTAGCGAGTGCGTCAACTCTCCAAGCGCACCCAATACAGCCTCCGCGCCCTGTACGCGCTCACTCGCAAATTCGGCGAAGGCCCGGTCCTGATCACTAACCTCGCTCAGGAAGAAACCATCCCCAAAAAGTTTCTAGAGCAAATTCTGGTGTCCCTAAAAAGCGCCGGTTTCGTCTCCAGCAAAAAAGGCAAAGGCGGCGGCTACGTGCTCGCCCAACCCCCCGAAAAAATCACCATCGGATCGGTAATCAGAGCCATCGAAGGCCCCCTAGCCCCGCTCCCCTGCGCCAGCGAAACCCGCTTCCGCAAATGCGACGAATGCGTCGACATCCAGACCTGCGGCACCCGCATCGTCATGCGCCAAGTGCGCGACGCCATGGCCGCCATCCTCGACGAAACCACCTTGGCCATGGTCTGCAAGAAAGTAGAGGAAGCCCGTAAGATCTAGCAAATACAGACAAATATTATTCTTGACTATCTCTATCAACATACTATACTAATATAGTATATGAATTTAGTAGAGATATCCGCATCCGCCCTCATACTCTCCCTTTTAGCATTCGCCCAAGACGACGTCACCATACAACATGCCACCAGCTCCTACGCCGGCGGCTATATAACCGGACCGGCCTCGAACCCATTGAGCTTCCTGAACGGTCCGGCGTATCGGACCTTCGGCTCCACGGCTCCTTACGATTTCCCCGATATCGCTCCCGCCAGCTTGCTGAATCGGCAACTGCCGAAGTGGATCAGCTTCGGTTGGGAAGAGCGCTTCCGCTTTGAGGGCTACCACAATGGCGGATTCAAGCTGAACAATAACGATTCCTATCTTCTGGTCCGCTCGCGTCTCGCCATGACCATCCGTCCCAACGCCTGGTTCAAAGTTGTGGGCCAGGTGCAGGACGCGCGTCCGTTCATGCAGAAGCCTCCCTACGGTCCTCCCAACCTGAACGCGTGGGATCTGAAACTCGCCTACGCCGAATTCGGCGATCCCGAAAAACAATGGGTCAGCCTGCGAGTGGGACGCCAACTGATCAACTACAACAACACCATCATTGCGGATTCGGAATGGCGCGGCCAAGGTCGGTCCTACGATGCTGTGGTCACCAATCTTCATTACGATCGCTTCCGTCTGGGTATCTTCGCGGCCTCCGCGGTGGTTCCGCTCGCAGACGGGATCAGCCACCACCAGGAGGGCAACAATATATACGGCGCCTATGGCGCGATCGACCACATCATTCCCAACTCCGTGCTCGAGCCCTTCGTTCTGTGGCGCGTTCAGCCCAGCGTAGCGATTGAGACCACCGCCAACATCAAAACCGGCAAGCAGGACGAAAAAGCCTACGGTATCCGTTTCAAAGGCATCGCCATAAAAGGTCTGGACTACACCGCGGAGTGGATTGGTGAACGCGGGAATGCCGGGCCCAACGGCATTTCTGCCTGGGGAACCAACCTTGGCGTCGGCTACCGAATCGATCCGATGTGGTGGAAGCCGAGAGTGTTCTGGCAGTACGACTACGCCAGCGGCGACAAGAATCCCACGGATGGAACCCACGGCACCTTCGACACCATGTATCCCACGGCGCACGATCGCTTCGGCATCACCGATCAGTTTGGCTGGCAGAATATAATCTCGCAACGCGTTGGCCTGACCATTGAGCCGCGCCATCGCTGGACCGTCACCGGCCAGTACCTGGACTTCTGGCTGGCCAGCGCTACCGACGCGCTCTACAACACCTCCGGCGGTGCGATCGTGCGCGATGCCACCGGGAAGTCGGGGACCCACATCGGTCACGAAGTCGATGTCTTTACCTGGTACGAACTAAACCGCCACGTCAACATTGGTGTGGGCCTCGGCCATATCTTCGGCGGCGAATTCCTGCAAAAGACCACCAAAGGCCCGAACTACAACTACCCGTATTTTGCAATCAACTTCAAGGACAACGGTAAATCTCGATGACATCCAAAGCGCTCCTGATTTCGGCCCTGACTGTATCGGCACTCTTCGCGGCCGGGCCCGTGAAACTGCTCAACGTCTCCTACGATCCCACGCGCGAACTGTATCAGGGCGTCAACGCCGCCTTCGCGAAGCAGTGGAAAGCCAAGACCGGCGTGGATGTGCAGATCAGCCAATCGCACGGCGGTTCCGGCAAGCAGGCGCGCGCGGTGATCGACGGATTGCAAGCCGACATCGTCACGCTGGCTCTGGCCTACGACATCGACGTGTTGGCTGAGAAAGGCAAACTGGTCCCGCAGAATTGGCAATCGCGCCTTCCCAACAACAGCACTCCCTACACTTCCACCATCGTGTTTCTGGTGCGCAAAGGAAATCCCAAGCACATCAAGGATTGGGAAGACCTGGTCAAGC
>Ga0207694_10001792_pt1 | contig 17899 bp, 13 predicted proteins | sample KBSC34metaG_FD_184353 | JGI IMG/M metagenome (GOLD analysis project Ga0207694, IMG submission 184353) | Corn rhizosphere microbial communities from Kellogg Biological Station, Michigan, USA - KBS C3-4 metaG (SPAdes) (version 2) | ecosystem: Host-associated > Plants > Roots > Rhizosphere > Soil... | reverse complement strand
CGATACCGGTTGGATTCTCCGTGGCCCACTCCAAAGTTACGGGCGCACCGGGTTGGATGGATGCCGGTTCCGCGGTGAACGAGAGCAGACGCGCCGGCAACTGGCGGGCCCTCTGATACGGGTTGCCTTTTCCCGCAGGCACCGCTCCGGGCGGCAGCGGCTCCTGCTGCGCAACTAATGGGCCGGCGGCCAGCGCAGCGATCGCTAAAATCCAAACGCACTCGGTCCGCAAACTTCCCCTCCGCTTCGGCATATTGCAGATTCTACCGTGGCGGTGGCGTCGAGGCCATAAGCAGCCTTCAAATTTTCCTCAAAAGTTGCTGCAAGCGGGAGGCGCGTTGACCGGCAGGCCGGTGCCGCCCAGCAGTTTGCTCCGCAAGGGAACGAAACGAGGGTCTTGCCGGAGCGGGTACATGTTCGGATCCACATCCAGCATATACAGGCCCGCCGAGTTTTCCTCGATGGCTCGCTCCAGTTCCCGGAAGGCCTGATTCTTTAGTCCCAGCGCATCGAGTAGCGGCGCCAGGAAATAGGCGTCCACATATTCGGAGGCGCGGGCCCGTTCAAGGGCCTCCAGGATCAGTGCGGCTTTCCGGCGGCGTCCGCTGCGGGCCAGGCACGCACCTTCCACCGCGCGCAGGCGCAAAGAGTCCGGACAGATGACGCGTGCGGTCTGGTATTGCGCCAACGCCTCTTCCGTTCGTCCGGAGTACTCCAGCGCCTGGGCATAAAACGTTCTGCCCAGTTCCAGATAGGGATGCAACTCGACGGACCTTCTGCCGCAGGCCACGGCGGCAGTGAACTCGCGGCGGCAAAGCCGGAGAAACACCTCGGTAGCGGGCAGTGTGGGAGACAGCGGGTCAATCTTGTGGCCACGAAGCAGAACCTCGAGGGCCTCCTCCAGGCGTCCCTGCGTGGCGTACAACATGGCCAGTCGCGCATAGACCGGCGCCAGATACGGCTTTTCTTGGAGGGCGTGCAAAAACTCGGCTTCCGCGTCGTCGAATCTTCGCTCAAACATGTGGAGCCCGTGGGCGCGCATCCAGCGCAATTCAGGAGTCCAGCCAATCAGCGCCACCGCGCGCGCCTGTGCGTCAAGAAAGCCGCTGTACATCTGGCGTGGCGGCCGCATTCCGTAAACGCCCAGGATCAGATAGGACTGCGCCAGTCCCTCGAACGCCCGAAAATCGCCGCCATTTTCCAGAGCGGCCTGCTGGAAACAGGCCAGCGCCCTTTCAAAACCCTCGCGAGTGCGATGACCCAGGAAATGCCAGCCGCTGCGGATCAGCTCATCGGAACCGGGGAGTTCCAGGCGGTATCCCAACTTGGGGCGGCGCGTGATCCAAAATCCGTGTTCGCCCAGGGCCTTTTTGACTTCCGCGACGGTCACTTCGACGGTGTGTCCGGAGACACACGTGCCGGCCCAAGCCTCCTGGATCATGCGATGGTAGTCCACTTCGTGGCCGCTGTTTTGCACCAGGACCTGGAGGGCCTGGAAGGCCTGGGGGCGCAGTTTGACCTCCACGCCATCCCGCAACAGGCGATGGTTGGCGACGTCCAGAAAGAAGGGTCCCACGGAGATGGGCTCAGCGGGATTTCGCACGGTCATCCTGTTGAATGTGACGGTTTTTTGCGCGGGCGTCAAGGGCGGTGACACACGGCTGGGAATAAATTAGGCGGGCCGGAACCAAAAGCCCAGCATCTCCGCCGAAGAACCCTTGTATAAGTCGGTCGTAAGTGTGAACCAATGTGACGGTATTCAGTGCGGGTTGTACCCGGGACAATACTTTTGGTATTCCACGCTGTCGCTCACCGCGGCGATCTCATGCAGGCGCACCGGCGCGCGCCGTTCTTGTACGTGACCACGATCGTCTTATGGGCATCCGCATTCATCAGTTGGCCGGTGGCCAGGATCGTCGTCAGGTGATTGTTGCCGTAGAGCGTACCGACGGGAAGGTTGACGTTGTGGCGGAAGAGACTCGAACCGGCGAGGCGCGGGCGCCCCGGGCAGAAGAACCGTTTTTAGTGACGCTATGTAAGAGACAACAGGGAAGTTCCGACTGGTCTAGAAGAAACATTTCGGGAATCGGTTGATACACGCTCACTTTCGTGCCCGGTCCACAAACTGGGCACGGCTTTTGCGATTTCTGGATTGCGCAAGAAAGACTCAGCCTTCGCAATCAACTCGCCTGTGGCCTTCATCCGAAACCAACGGATTTCCCACGAATCCCTCTCCCAGAACTCCCAGCCAGCGGTAGTCAGATCGGCGGTGACGAAATAATACGCGTCTTCTCGGATTTGATTCCAACTCACGTGGACTTTCATGTGAAATCTTCCTTTCCTTTTTAATCTAGTCATTCCTTCTGCTGTAGAACCACACATCCAGATTTGTCGCGCAGCGTCAAACATGATCGTCCAAGACTCCACGGGTTGGAGTTCCACAGGTAGATCCTTGGGTACAAGGCTTCCGTTCTGTTGCGACTCTGAAGCGGCATCTCGTGCCTCTGAGTGTTTGCTTGGAGAATCATCGCGAACCGCCCTCCGCCGCGACCAGGGCGTGATCGGCTTTCGCCGCAGCAGTGCAAATCGCAACTAGCCGTGCAACCAGAGCGCTGAAAATGGCGTCAAGCATCCTGTTGTGCGCGCTCCAGCAATCTCAGACTGTGCTCGATCCCGGCGATCACGGCCGTCTTGTAGTCGCCAAGCGGCATCCGCTTGACAACGTCTAGCCGGTAGAGCAGGAAATTCCGCTCCACTCGAGCTTCTCTCTTCGCTTGCATTTGTGATCAACTCCTTTCAACGTGTTGATTCTGAACCTCGGTTCCGCCCGCAGGGGCCGCCCAATCGCTAGGACTATTGATCCCTCCCTTGGGTTGGGTGAAAACAACTCTACCGATCGTGAAAATCGATACGTTTCCTCCCAAAAAGGAGCGCGTCGACGGACCAGGCCCCTGGCCCCAACATCGCAAGGGCTACGCCCAAGGCCGCTAACAGGAGGGAGGCTCCCGCATCGCGTGCGGGGTGGGAGAAGCTCATCCACAGCTCAGCGATCGCGACCAGCGTTCCTGTAATGGGAGTGTACATTCCGGCTAAGAGCAGTAGTCCCGCACCACCCGCGATCAGGTGAGGTGCGACCGGTCCCGCCTGAGGCCCACCGAGAACTCTGAGGACTGCACCGTGAAGTAAAGGAACGGCGGCGGCCGCACGCAGGAGTAAAAGGCCTGTCCCCGGCCAACTGTCAGGAAACGTCGAGAATAGCCGTTGCAGAATATACCCCAGCTTCAAGCTAAGAGATCACAACTTCAATCGGAACCCCAAAAACGGGAGTTGGCCCACCCCTCTTTCGAGGGGCCGACAACTCGATGATCCTGCGCTTCGCGCAGATCAAACACCGCGTGGGTGCGGCGCAAATCGTTGCCGCACCGCCTAAACGAGAAATCAGCTCAACCCAAAGAATGTTTGCATCGTCGCTGCGAGGTGCGGACCGGAAGGACGCGAGGCCGATCAGCGATCGCGTCCAGAGTGTCACCGATTGCGCAGCATGCGTTGACAGTTGACATCCAACCCGGTCCGCACAGGCGCGGATTGCATTTGAACGTCCAAGTCTCCTTGCCGGACGCGTTACGCCACAGCTTCCCGCGCTTCCAATACTCCTGCCTCACGGAAGAACTTCAGGAAGGCCGAACCCTCGCTGTGGGTTACGCGGATGTTATCGCCGCGCTGAATTTGGCCCGTGGCTAGTAGATTCGACAGCGGCTGCACCAGCAGGCGCTCGATCGCGCGTTTCAGAGGGCGCGCGCCATACCTGACGTCGGTTCCCTCCAACAGCAAAAACTCCCGGGCGCTATCGGTGACATTCACCAGGAACGGCTTGCCGGCGGCAGCGGCGTAGATACGCTGCTGCACCATCTCCAGCTCAATAGCAACAATCCTGCGTAGTTCCTCATTACCCAGAGATTTGAAGACTACGATCTTATCCAAACGGTTGATGAACTCCGGCGTGAACGTTTGACGTGCTGCCGCAATGCCAGTGCGCGATATCCGGCCGCCGAGTTTTTCCTGGGAGCCGGTGCTTTCCAGCGACGGAACTTGGAAGCCCAACCGCGGGCTGACTAGGGAGCTCATTTCGGCCGCGCCGAGATTGCTGGTCAGAAAAATCATCGCCGCCGAGAAGTCCACTTTCCGATTGTCGCCCAGCGTCAAAACACCCTTGTCCAGGATACCCAGGAGCAGATTCCACAGGGCGTCGGATGCCTTTTCGATTTCATCGAAGAGCACGAGACTGAGCTTGCGCTTATCCGTGTGGTACCGATCCAGCGCTTCTTGCGACAACAGGGCATGCGTTTCCCGGTGTCCCAGATATCCCGGGGGCGAGCCGATCAGTTTGGCGATCTCATGGCTGTGTTGAAACTCGGCACAATCGATTTTGATCACCGCACGGGGATCCTTCAGCAGAAACTCAGCGGTTGCTTCCACAATGCGGGTCTTTCCCGAACCCGTGGGCCCCAGGAAGAGAAAATTTCCGATCGGGCGGCCGACTGGGGACAGTCCCGTCAAGTGAGTCTGGTAAGTTCTCACGATCTCGTGAACCGCTTCCTCTTGCCCAACCACGAAGTGACGCAGTTGATTCTGAAGATCCTCTGCATGCCTTCCCGTCTTCGTAGGATCTAATAATGTTTGCCTCGGCATTTTATTTGTCCTTCTGGCGCCCTCAGGCAGCCATGCGTATGATGTTTGGCGCGTCTTTTAAAGATTGCGCCGGCGATTTCCTTGGATTAAGACACTCCCTACTTGCGCGCCCCCAATTGGCGGTGGCCTGGGGCGGCGGCGGCGACGGTCTCGCGGCATTTCCTTCTCGGTTGCGAAAAGCCTGCGATATGGAACCGCCGTCTCAGAACCAGGCCCAGCTACAGGGTATGCATTTCACAAATGAACCGATACCCCAAAAACAGGAGTGAAGCGGCCCCTCTTTTGAGGGGGCTACAATTCGATGATTCCGCGCCTCAGGCCGATGGTGACGGCGTGGGTGCGGTCGTTGGCGCCCAGCTTGGAAAGGATGTTCTTAACGTGGCCCTTGACGGTCTCCTCGGTAATCGACAGACGGGCTGCGATCTCTTTGTTGGAGTTTCCGGCGCTGATCAGCCGGAGAACCTCTATTTCCCGCGAGCTCAGCGCGTCATCAGTCGCATGCTCGGCGAGTTCGGAGGCCACCTCGCGGAGAATATGCTTTTGCCCGGCATGAACGGCGCGAATGGTCTCCGCGAGTTCCTTACGCACCAGACCCTTTAGCAGATATGCCCGCGCACCCGCTTTGAGAGCGCGCAAGACCTGGACGTCGCCGGTATAGGTGGTCAGCACGATGATGCGCGCTTCGGGGAATTCGGCGCGAATCGCGATGATGGCATCGGTGCCGCTCATCTCGGGCAGTTGCAGGTCCATCAGCGTAACATCCGGGCGGTGTTTTCGAAACTGGTCAATCGCCTCGCGCCCGTTGGAAGCTTCGGCGACCAGTTTCATATCCGTCTGATTGGCAAGGAGCGCTGCGATGCCTTCCCGCAGCAGCGGATGGTCGTCGACCACCAGAATTCGAAGCTGGACAGCCACCGCTGCTTCAACGCCCATGAGATGGTTCCGTCTTCTTGCGGAATCGCCCGAAGCCCGCATGCATAGCAGACGTCCCGAAGGCAATTGCCCCGGGGATGCTCAACTCGATCTCCGTGCCCGCTCCGGGCTGACTCCAGACCTCGAGTTGCGCACCGATCCGTTTGGCACGCTCCCGCATGCCGGCTAAGCCCCAATGTCCAGGCCGGTTCCCTTGATCCAGGACGTGCGGGTCAATGCCGCTGCCATCATCCCGGATGCGTAAGCGGAATAGCCCTTCGTCATACGTAAATTCCGCCTCTATCCGGCGGGCATGCGCATGTTGAAATGCATTTCGTAACGCCTCCCGGGCGATCCGATAAATTTCGTCGCGGAGGATCGGATGCAGATTTTGGGGCGTGCCTTCGACGACCAGACGAAACGTCGGCGCCTCGCCGCTGGGATCGTCGCCGGCAAGTTCTTCACCCAGAGCCCTCACCGCTGGCGCAAGGTCGTTGCGCTCGACGGTAGAGGAACGTAAGTCCTGTATCGCATCACGGCCCTCGGTGATGGCCTGGTCGGCGCGATCGAGCGCGTTCTCGAAGGCTTCCCGGGCTTCCACCGGACGCGAGGGAAGCAGGTCGAGGACCGCCTGAAAGCGGAACATCAGCCCCTGAAAGCTTTGCAACAAGGTGTCATGCAGTTCGCGGGCAATGCGCGTGCGCTCACCCACACGCTCCTCCAGGCGCATGTTGAATTGGCGCTCGATGCTATGGATGCGGAAATAGTAAGCGAATCCGAGTGACAGCAGGAATGCGGCCAGCGCTACGGCCCGGAACCACCCGGTATTCCACCACGGCGGCAGAATCGAAAAATGCACGCTGGCTCCTTCTCGATTCCAAGTACCGCGGCTGTTGCTGCCTTGCACGTGGAACGTGTACTCACCAGGCGCGAGCGTGTAGTTGATGAAGCGCCGATTGCCTTCCGACTCATGCCACTTCGTCTCCAATCCCTCCAGTCGATAGCGGTACCGATTGCCTTCCGGACTGGTATAACTGAGCGCTGAGAATTCCAAAGAGATGTCATTCTGCAGGTGAGAGAGGGTCACTGTATCAGTGAAAGAGATCGCCCGCTTCAACGGCGAGTCGCCTCCGATAGGCAGGGTATTGCCGGACACCTTTAAATCGGTGATCACCACGGGGGGGACGTACGTGTCCGGAACCACGTCGTGCGGAAAGAAAGTGGTCAATCCGGCATACGATGTAAAGAACATCTCTCCGCTTGGGCTTTTGAAGGCCGAGGCATAATTGTAGAATTCGTTGCCGGAAATACCGTCGGGAATGTAGTAATTCTTGAAGGTCTTCTCACCCACGTTGAATCGTGACAGGCCGCTATTGGTGCTTACCCACAGATCGCCGCGATCGTCTTCAAGGATGCGGCTTATGTGGCTGCTGGGCAGACCGTCGCTCTCATAGTAAGTAGTGAAGGTACGAGTCGCGGGATCGAATCGGTTCAGGCCGCTTTCGGTACCAATCCAAATCATCCCGGTGTGATCGATGCAAACCGCAGTCGCCCGGTCGTTACTCAGGCTTTCCGACTGGGCCGTGTGCCGGTACATGCTGAGCTGCCGGGTGGACGGGTCCAGCCTGAGCAGGCCGGTTCCCAAGGTCGCAATCCACAACGCCCCTTGCGAATCCTCGGCCATGTCGCGGACACGGTTCTGAGTCAGCCCGCTGGACCGATACGTCCGGAAGCTTTCCGTCGCGGGGTCGAATGCATCCAGGCCATCCTCCGTTCCAACCCACAAGGTGCCCGCGCGGTCCACGAACAGTTTCGCTACGGTGTCGTGGCTGAGGCTTCGAGGATCGTCAGGATCATGGCGGTAGACTTCGAATTTTCCACTGCGGCGGTCGAGGCGATTGAGTCCGGCGCCGACCGTGCCGAACCATAGATACCCCGAATGGTCCTCAACGGTGGAGATGATCCAGGTGCTGGAGAGTTCGCCAAGGCGCCCGGCCGCTCGGTAGAAGGTGGTTCGCCCGTTCTTGCGGTCCATCCGGCCGAGCGCCCGCATGCTGCCTATCCATAGGAGGCCGTGGGTGTCCTCATAGACCGAGGTCGTGTAGTCCAGGTCCAGGCTGTTCGGATTGCCACTTTCGTGGCGGTAGCGTTTGAACGGCAGGGGCCGCCTGGCAAAGCGATTCGCGCCAGCTCCGGTTGTGCCGACCCAAATGTTGCCTTCGCGATCCTCCAACAAGTTGTTCACCTGGTCGCCGCTCAGACTCTCTGGATCGCTGGGATTGTTCCGGTAGCGCAAAAATCGTTTACGATTGCGGTCGAGTTTCAGGACCCCGCTGGCGGTCGTTCCGATCCACAACGTCCCATCTTGGTCTTCGTGAATCGCGCGGGCTCCGGACTGGAGTGTGTTGTCCTTCCCGGTGCCGTCTAGCGAATAGAAAATCAACGTGCCGGCCTGCCGGTCTACGCGGGCGAGGCCGTAACCGTAGGAGAAAATCACCCAGAGGGCGCCGGAGCGATCCTCACAAAGAGAAACTTGCAGGGCCGGATTTGGTTCGAAGATAGGAAAATCAGGGGGCAGCGGGATGTGTTGAACGACCTTTGTGGTCCCCCGATCAAACCGATCCAGACCCTTCGTGGTTGCCACCCAAAATGTCCCGTCTCGCTCTTCGAACGTGGACCGGACTAAATTGCTGCTCAAGCTGGCCGGGTTGTCCGGCTCGTGCTGGTAGCGGATGGATTGGCCGGTGACGGGCTCCCGGCGAGTCAGCCCGTGGTCCGTGCTGAACCATAAGGTTCCCTCGTGGTCCTGACTGATGTCGTTAATCGGTTCCATGAACGGAGCGTCATCGGGCCCGTAGTGCTTGAAGATCTCGGTGGTGGGATCGTATCGATCCAGGAACCCATAGGAGGTTGATCCTGCAGGGACGTCGTATGCGACCCACAGCGTTCCGGATCGGTCCTTGAGTAAGGATCGGGTGAGCACCGCGGCCGGGCCATTCGGATTTCTTGGATCGTAGCGGTACTCTCGAAGCCCATAGCCATCGTAGCGTTGCAACCCGTCCTCCGTGCCAAACCACAGGAAGCCCTGGTCGTCCTGGACGATGTGGCTGACTCGGCTGTGCGAGGGTCCTTTGCCGAAGGACACATGCGTAAAGCGAAGGTCGGTCGCATCGACCACCGGTAGCCTGACGACGGGGCCGCCGTTCCCGAACCCGGCGGACACTCCTGGCCAACAACCAGCGAGCAGCAGCCCTACGCAGAGTATCTGAATTGTGCTCGGGCGAAGCACCGCGAAAGCGCGTAGCGCAAGTATCGGAGCGCTGGGACATCGGCTGCGAAACATGCGGCTCCCTCTCCGGTCGCTTACATGAGCATCTTATCGTAGCACCCTCGCACCGGAGTAGTTGGGGTCCGATCGGGTGTCTCTCTTCGCTTACCAGTGTAGCCGTAACCCAAATTGGACCTGTCGCGCATTCGTAATTACGGTGGTGATGGTGCCCGCGGCGGCCGAGCCGATGCTCGCGTTGGGCAGCCCGAAATTCGCGTGATTGAGCAAATTGAAAAACTCTGAGCGGAACTGCAGGGCCACGCGCTCGGTAAGCCTGAAGTCCTTGTTCACGCTGAAATCCCAAGTGGCCAGACCCGGACCGGTCAGCACATTTCGGCCCGTGTTGCCGAAGGTGAAAACCGGCGGCGCCACAAAGCAGGAGAGTTCGTACCATTGGGTCAGGGAGCGTCGCGCGCCAGGCAGGTTGCCGTCGCACACGCGCTGCGGGCGCTGGAACGTTCCGGTGTTGGACGTCGGTGTGGCCATCGACACGGAAAATGGCATTCCGGTTTGAACCGTTACGATACTGCCGAGTTGCCATCCCCCCAGGATCCCGTCGACCAAGCGATTCGCGTTCGCCAGGAATCGCCGGTTTCGGCCAGCAGGTACCTGAAAGAGAGTGCTCAAGGTAAAGCGCTGTCGGATATCGAAGTTCGAGAGCCCATAGTCGGCGGAGAGGTTGCGCGGGTTCTGAATATTAATGCGCGATTCGCCCGTGGAGGAATTTCCTCCAGCACCCTGATCCAGGCTCTTGCCATAGGTGTATGCGCCCAGGAAAGAGAGGCCCGCGCTCAGACGCTTTTCCGCCGAAAGCTGCAAGGCGTGGTAGCTGGAGGGGCCGCGCGGTTCCCACGACGACATGGTGGAGTACTGCGGGAAGGGCCTGCGCGCCGCGACCGGTCCCGATCCCGGCACGGCTACATTTTCATCCACGTTGAGATTCAAGTGAGTGCCCTTGGTGCCCACGTAAGCTCCGCGGACCACCAGTGAGTTGCCGAACTGGCGCTCCACCGTGAAATTCCATTGCTGGACATTGGGGGTCAGGTTCGACTCCGGCTGATACGTGATTGCCGGGAGATTATTAGCGGACGCGCGTTCCGGAATCCCGGTGGATGTGCTCAAACAAGGGACCGTCGCGCTGCATGTCACCGTGAACTGCTGGACGAACGGGTAGTTCAAAAACAGGCGCGAGGATCCGCCGGTACCCTGTTCATTGAAATAGAACAGGCCGTAAGCGGCGCGGATCACCGTCTTGGGGTTGAGGCTATAAGCGATACCCAGCCGCGGGCTGAAGTCGTGGCGCTGCAGCGCGAGGATCGTATCCGAAACGCCATTCTGTCCCGCCAGCGCCACGCGGCCGCCTTGCGGGCTGCTGTCCAGCAAGAAATTGGATTGGCGATTGTAGCGCTCCTTGACCGGCGTGAACAAGTCCCAGCGCAAGCCCGCGTTGATTGTCAGTTTCCCCGAGACGCGCCACTGATCCTGGATGAATGCGCCGTACTCGGTATAGGTCACGTACGGAGTGCCGGTGGCGAGCACGGATTTCGTCGAGCTCGCCGGAAGGCCCAGCAGGAAGTCGGCGAAACCCGCTCCGGTTCCGCTGAGCGCGGCTGGATTGTTGGTGAACGTCCCCGTGAAGGAGAGCGAACCCGCCGGCGCGGCGAGCTGAAAGAATCCGAATCCGTTGTGGATGACGCTTAGACCCCCACGGATCGAATGCGCGCCGCGGACCCAGGAAACCGTGTCGTTCAACTGCCAGGTATTCTGCGGCACAATCTCGGGAACGTTGCTGGAGTTGGTTCCCTGTACGCCGGAAATGGCGAGTGTAGTCATCGCCCCGGACCGCGGCCCGGTATTGGCGCCCTGCAGTCCCAAGGCGGCGGCGAGATTCAATTCTTCGTCGAGCGGGGAAACGGTGAGCGCGAAGCGCGTGTAACCGAGCGCCAATTGATTGACCAGGTTCGGAGAGAACTGGTGAATTTCCTGCCACGTCGCCTGCAAACTCGGCGCGTGATTCAGGCGGAGAGATCCCGCCGTGGCGGAGCCTTGTGCGAATGCTAACGGATTGATCTGCCCTTCGATCAGCACCGGTGTCGCCGGGAACGTGATGTCGGCTGCGCCGTGGGTGAACCGGGCGAACATCTCGTCGTGTTCGGAGAAAGCGTGATCCACGCGAACATCATACTGATGCTGGGTCTGGACAGCCAGATTGTTGACACGAAAGTTATTCCTTACCCCTGGAAGATTCGGCAACGCCATCACCTGCAGCAGATTCCTCGCCACCGGATCGATTGCCGAAGGCAGAATCGTGTTGTTGGCAAAGGGCTGCCGCGAATTCGTGGATCCATTGTAGGTGGTTGGATCGTAGATGATCGCGGGATAGCCCGTAAAGTCGCCGTTACGCATGGCCGCAGTCGGCTGGCTCAAGATGGAAGTGCTGGAGGTGTGGACATTGAGGCCCTGATAGTCGCCGAAGAAGAACGTGCGGTTCCGCTTGATCGGACCGCCGATAGCGAATCCGAACTGGTTCTGCTGAAACGCAGGCACGCCCGCATCGAAGAATTGCCGCGCGTTCAGAGCGGTATTGCGCAGAAACTCAAACGCCGATCCGTGAACTTGGTTACCGCCGGAGCGCGTCACCACGTTGACCACGGCGCCGCCGCTTGAAAACTGAGCGTCGTAGTTGCCGATCTGTACCTTGAACTCCTCGATGCTCTCCAAATTGGGAAAAACCTTGACCGTGCCGACAGACTGATCGCGGTCGTCGATCCCGTCGATCATGAATTGGTTAAAGCTGCCCCGCGCCCCGTCGGCCACGATTTCGGCGCCAGCCCGTTGCGTTTCATTGCCGTTGCCTTGGGTACGGATGCCGCCCACCGGTCCGGGCGCCGCCCCGGGGGCCAGCAGGGCCAACTGGGAAAAGTTCCTTCCGTTCAACGGCAGTTGTTCCGACAATTCCCGATGGATCACATCGCCTATTTCGGTGCTTTGAGTTTGCAGCAGCGGAGCGGCACCTTCTACTGTCACTTCCTGCTCCAGGCCGCCTAACTGCAGCTCGAAATCTACTTGCGCCACTTGTTGGATTTCCAGCCGGAGGTTGGTTCGGGTCTGCGGTGCGAATCCTGGAGCGCTGACTTGGATCGAGTACACGCCTGACTTGAGCAGCGCGATGGTGTAAAGCCCGTCGCTGTCCGTCGAGTGAGTGACCTCGATGCCCGTCGCCTGGCGGGTCACCTTCACGGTCGCGCGCGGTACGGCAAGACCGGAGGGATCCGTGACGCGGCCGGAGAATGTTGCGGTGGCGTTGACTTGCGCATCCGCGCGAGACTCCAGCAACGGAGGCATGGAGGCAAGGGTAAACACAGCACGCACGACCGATCGAATGATCGTCATAGGGCACGGCTCCTTTGGCCTCACCAGCCGGGTTGTTACGGACATTGTATCGCCGCCACGAAATGAACCGCTTCTCTTCGATGAGGTTATTAAATCTGCAGTCCCACCAGATCGGCACTCTCCGACTCCTCTCAGCAGCAATTGGCAACACTGCCGCGTGGGAAGAGAACCAGATTGCCGACTCTCTGACCCGCAACTCCTTTCATCGAGGATTGTCGTTGTCTTCCTCATCCGCAGGGGCCGTGGCTGGCTTCTCAATGCCGTGCTTCTCCATGCGATACATCAGAGCCTTGCGACTAATATCCAGGTACTTCGCTGCGTGTGTCTGGTTCCAGTTAAACTTTTGCAGCGCGCGCAGCATGAGTTCCCTCTCAACGGCTTCGAGGCTGATGCCTTGCGGCGGCATCTCCAAGCTCAACATGTCAACCGACGGATGTTCCCGCCGAAGATGCTCGGGAAGATCCGTGACGCCGATTTCGTCGCCCTCGGTGAGGACTACCAAGCGCTCAATAATGTTTTCCAATTCCCGAATATTCCCCGGCCAGCGGTAATTGCTGAAGCGCGACATCAGGGCGTCGGGCATTGTGAGTTGCTCGCGCTCATGCCTGCGTTTTGCTTTCGTGAAGAAGTGCTGGACCAGTTCTGGCACGTCGTCGATACGCTCGCGCAATGGGGGGAGATCCAACGGGATCACAGAAAGGCGGTAATACAAGTCCTCGCGGAAGGTGCCATCTTCGATCATCGCCGTCAGGTTGCGATGCGTCGCCGCGATGACGCGCACATCCACCGTGCTGGCAGCGGGCGCGCCGACTTTCTCGATTTCACCTTGCTGGATGAGACGCAGGAGCTTGACTTGAAGCTCCATGGGCATCTCCCCGATCTCGTCCAAAAACAGCGTTCCCCCATCCGCTGATTCAACTTTGCCCTTTTTGTGAGCCATAGCGCCAGTGAAGGATCCTTTTACATGGCCGAACAATTCGGACTCCAGCAGGTCCCGCGGTATGGCGCCACAATTGATGGTCACAAACAGCTTCTCCCGGCGAGAGCTACTGACATGTACCGCCTTGGCTAGCAATTCCTTGCCCGTTCCCGTCTCACCCCGGATGAGCACCGTTGCGTCCGTCCGAGCGGCCCGAGCGGACATAGCCAACACTTGAAGCAACGATTTCGAGTGCCCGATGATGTTCTCGAAACCATACTTGCCATCCAAGCTACTCCGCAGAAGCCGGTTCTCTTCCAGAAGATCTAGGTGTTCGAGAGACCGCCTTACGACAAATTCGAGCTCGTCTGCATGAACCGGCTTCGTAATGTAATCGTACGCGCCGGCCTTTATCGCCTCCACCGCAGTGCTGACGGCGCCAAACGCGGTCATCATGACCACCACCGTGTCCGGGTATTCCGAATGAATCCGACGGAGCAACTCAAGGCCCGACATCTCTGGCATCCGTAAGTCAGTGATCACGAGATCTTGCGGGAACTTCAGTAGAAGCCTCATGGCCTCGTTGCCATCCGCGGCCACTTTCGTTTCATAACCGGCTTGTTCCAGTTGTACTTGTGTAACTCTTCGCAGACTCTCGTCATCATCCACTACCAAGACCCGCCGGCGGTTCATTTTGTCCTCTTCCGATCCAGGGGTAATTGCACGGAGAAGGTCATACCCCGATCATGGTTTCTCTTCGCGGTCAAGACACCTGATTGCTGCAAAACAATCTGGTACGCGACTGACAACCCTAGACCGCTGCCGGTTTCCTTGGTCGTAAAGAAGGGGTCGAATATCCGTTCCATAGTCTGTTCGCTGACCCCGGATCCCTCATCTCGCACCTCTATTATCATGGTGCGATCGTTTCGGCTGGCGAAAAACACGATCTGACCTCCTTGCGGCATCGCCTGGATTGCGTTGATGGTCAGGTTGAGGAGCACCTGAGTGAGTTGTTCTGGATCGCATTCGACCGGAGGCAGGTTCTCGGCGAGTTCTTTGCGAAACAGAATTTGGTCGTGGCGAGTGGCCGGTTCGGCTAGCGCGATGACGGAATCGAATAACTTTTCCACGGCAGTAGTTCGATATTCAGGCACCGGCGGTTTTGCAAAGTTCAGAAAAGTGGTCAGGAGCCGGTTCAACCTTCGGCACTCCTTCTGAATGATCTCCAGGAATTCCACGCGCCGTTCTTCCGATCGTGGCTCGCGCAGCAGTACGGCGGTGGCGCCGTCGATACTCGCCAGGGGATTCCTGATCTCGTGAGCCAGACCCGCTGACAATTGCCCCAGCGCATACAACCGCTCGGCCCGTTTCATCCGCTCGAAATTGTCTTGCAACTCGGCGTAGAGACGCGCTAGTTTTTCGGCGGTTTCCTGCAGCGTCTTTTTCCCCCTGCGCTCTCGATCAGCGATGAAACCTGTCAGCGCGCCCACGATGCAGAACAGTACGACTTCGGTGTATTGGTTGAGCGTGTATCTGGGGCGGATGGTCCAGATCGCAAGAATTTGAGGCAGGTAGGCCAACCCCGAGAAGATGCCCGCTGCCAAACCTCCTCCCCAACCGAAGTAAAAGCCGGCATACACTACCGGCAGATAATACAGGCGCTGCGAAAGATAGTAGATATCGATCAACGCCAAGTCATTCGGTATGAAGTAGTGCAGCGTGCTGATCCCACACGTGAGACCGATCACTGCAAGCGCGCGGATTAAGGAACGATGCGGCAGATCAGTCCGTTCCCCCATAATCTTTGGAATTCGCACGACCCTTCAGGGTACGCCGTCTTTTGCCGTGCAACAAGGATAGGAGCACGGCGTACTGGAGGCGAATGAGAGGGACGGGCCTCACGCTACGTCTGGCCGATCGATCGCTGCCGAGCGGCCCTGGCCCCGGTCGGCCCGTTCGTCGTCATCGCGGGCCCGGTTCGCCACCTTTCCCAGAGTACCAAGGAGTTGATCCTGTATTCGCATCAAGGGGATTCTCACTCCTATGGGAAAATCATGCAGTTGACCGTGCTGTGGGCCTAACGCATGAATCAGCGTGCGCGCACCACTGCCGGACACGACCAAGTGTAAGGGGATAAACACAGCCGACGACCGATCAATAGCCGTGGCCTCCAACATGAAGAGCGGGTTCTCAACGAACAGAATCCGGCACGGAGAGACTACCATATCGAGGGCGTGGCGGATCCTCTTGGCGGCATCCATTTCGACGACGATACATAGTTGTTCTTCCGCCAAAGCCCGGCGTAGAGTCTTCAGCGCGGTCTCAAAGGGCTCGTCCAGAACAAACGTCACCGTCGGTCGCGAGCTGAGCGTGACATCACTGCTGTCCATTTCACACAAGTGATTGCAAGTAGAGGGCCACTGGCGCTGTTGTGGGACTAGCCGGCCACACTCCGGCCAGGGGCGTGTTGCAAAGCCCTTTCGGGTTTTGCGGATTTTCTGTCCAGGACCGACAGGACACGATGAGTCTCTCCCAGATCACTCCAGCCGAGGTTCTCGCAGCGCAACACCGCAAATTCCCAGGGACGCCAAGACAGCACCTCATCGGAAAAGCTACTCGCTGGGATACGTGAGTAGAGATCGGCCAGCGTAGTTGCCTCCAGCGGCGTCAGAATCGTGGGACGAATCGCTTCGAAGGGCTCTACTAGGTCCGGGTTCGCGCGCCGGATCAGGTTCAGGAAAGCGTCCACCCGACCGACCATCACGAAGCTGTTCCAAAGGCAACCCCGCTCCATTAGGACGGACGCGAGCAAGCGAGAGGGCTTCTCCCAGAAACAACGCACACAGAAGACCGCTGCGGATGTCTGGGCCTTCAAGGGCGCGCCTGGCTCGATCCAGCCGTAACCTGCCTCTGGGCCTCCGGGGACCACGCCCAGCAAGATGACCTGCCCAAGCCGGGACTCCGCCGCCTCGAAAGCAGACTCGACATGAGCAATAAAGGCCTCGTCATCCGCGAAATGGTGGTCCGAAGGAAAGAAGCCCACGATGGCTCTGGGATCCAACTCCCGCAGCCGCATGAGGCTGTAAACGATCGCCGGCGTCGTGCCTTTGTTATCGGGCTGGATCAGCAGTGTTTCTGCATCTCCCTGTCCGGAGTAGAAACGCTCATGGGTTTTGGTCACCACCACCAACGTCTGCTCCGGGCGGATGATCCGCCCCACTCTGCGACGCGTGTTTTCGAGCAAGGTTTCGCCGTCAATGATGGCGCAGAATTGCTTGGGCCGATGGTCGCCGGCGATCTTTCTCGTCAGTGGAAGCAAGCGCTTTCCGTCGCCTCCCGCGAGAATCACGCCCCAGCGGTGATTGGACGAGTCTATCCTTTGCGACGTCAAAGGCAACGGCTTTAGAATCGGTGCTAACTGGGCAGTCACTCTTTCCTCCTGCTGTGTGTTCCTAAGTTTTGGGTCGAGAGCGTCAAGATCGCATTTGACCCGCGGTAGCGGCTCTCTGCTCCGGACCGCCACGCGAGTTCGGAGCGTGGGAATGCACGTCCGTTACCAAGTACTCACGCTGGGAGTTCAATCGCCGCTCCCCAGCCAGAAGGATGTGACTCGGGCTCCTGTCATTGACTTGTGAGCCGCCCAGAATCTAGGTTTGGATTCGCAAACTCAGCCGCCGGTGCGGTTTGCGGCTCCTGGGCTGTACTAAAACGGGCAGCGCTGTGCGTTCTCAGTCCCGTGAGCCCACCCGCTGCAGCGCCTTCTTGGGGAATGCCAGCGACAAGCCGATCGAAGCCCCGATGATGCCTCCGATCACTGCGAGCGAGATTCCTATGGGGAAATGGCCCTCCCAATACTGGTTCAGCCACGACATCTTCAGGCCTACAAAGATCAGAATCAGCGCCAAGCCATGCCGCAGCAGATGGAATCGCTCCACCGCGCCTGCCAGTAGAAAGTACATCGAGCGGAGACCGAGAATCGCGAATATATTCGAGGTATAGACGATCAGCGGCTCCTGGGTGATGGCGAAGATCGCCGGGACTGAATCGATTGCGAAAAGGATGTCGCTTGCTTCGACCACTGCCAGTGTCAGCAGCAGCGGCGTCGCGTGCAGTGTCCCGCCGATGCGGACGAAGAATCGCGACTCCTGGAGTCCCGGCGTGACCGGCATGAACTTTCGCAGCAGCCGGACTAACAGGCTCTCTTCCGGCTGCATCTCGCGAGCCGGCGCCAGCATCATGCGGATGCCGGTCAGAATCAGAAACACGCCGAAAACAATGACCGCCCAGGCGTATTGCAGCAACGCCGAACCCAGCGCGATAAAAATGCCGCGAAACAGCAGCGCGCCCAGAATGCCATAAAAGAGTACTCGATGGTGATGCCGCGCAGGAATGCCGAAGTGCTGGAATACCAGCACGAATACGAACATGTTGTCGAGCGATAGCGACTCTTCAACGATATATCCAGTCAGGAATTCCAGCGCCACTTGCTTGCCTTGGACGCCGCCAAACCTCGAGCTTGCGTACTGATAGAGTCCGAGACAAAAAACCAGGGCGAGAGCTGCCCACACGCACGTCCAGATGACAGCCTCGCGAAATCCCACCGCGTGCGCCCGCCGGTGAAACAGCCCGAGATCGGCCGCCAGCAGCACCAGCACGAG